>Ga0233430_1005554_pt1 | contig 10871 bp, 9 predicted proteins | sample SI_118_April2016_2_FD_179883 | JGI IMG/M metagenome (GOLD analysis project Ga0233430, IMG submission 179883) | Seawater microbial communities from Saanich Inlet, British Columbia, Canada - SI_118_April2016_150_MG | ecosystem: Environmental > Aquatic > Marine > Inlet | place: Canada: British... | reverse complement strand
TACCGTATTCCCGGAGAAACAGATGGATTTTAGCCTGACAGATGAACAGAAAAAATATCAGAAAAAAGCTCGAGAGTTTGCTTACGAGGAATTACTTCCTCATTACATGAAATGGGATCGCAACGAAGAAATGCCTGACTACCTTATGCGCAAGATTGCGGATGCCGGGCTCATGCTGACAAATATTCCCAGGGAATTCGGTGGTGCCGGAACAGATCGGATTACAAACGGACTGATTGTTGAAGAACTTGCTAAAGGGGACAGTGTTCTGAGCCTGTTGACGTTTGGGACACTTGTCGATTTGATGTTGTATACATCACGTGAAATGCAGGATGAATGGCTTCCGAAACTTGTATCTGGGGAACAGACTCTTGGAATTGCTCTGACTGAGCCCCAATCCGGATCTGATGCTGCGCATATGGAAACCACGGCTGTAAGAAAAGGAGATATTTATGAAACGAATGGCGTAAAAAACTGTGTCAGTATCCTGAACGGAAAGGCATGGGCGTTTCTTGCCTCTACAAACCCGGAAGCGCGGGCCAAGGGAATCAGCATGTTTCTGTTACACCGGGACACGCCGGGAATAACGATCTCAGAGCCCATCAGGGATCTTGGAGGCAGGGCTATACCCCGTGGTATTATAACCTGCAATGATGCCCAGATTCCGGCTTCTCACCTGATGGGCGAAGAGAACATGGGATTTATTTACATTATGAAAACATTTGACTACAATCGCGCCCTGATTGGCCTGATGTGTATCGGAGCGGCCCGTCAAAGCCTCGCCGAAACGGTCGAATATGTAAAAAAACGAAAGTCTTTCGGTCGCGCAATCAGCATGAACCAGGGAGTATCCTTTCCCTTGGCTGAAGCAGATACTTACCTTGAATTGGCTAGTAATCTATGTTACAAAATTCTCTGGTTAAAAGATAATGATCTTCCCATTGCAAAAGAATCTGCCATGTGCAAATGGTGGATACCACGAATTTGCGTAAAAATTCTTCATGAATGCATACTTCTTCACGGCCATTATGGATACAGCGAACAGTTACCCCTCGAACAGCGGATGCGCGATATTATAGGCTGGGAGACAGGAGACGGTTCTGCACAAATTCAGAAAATGATTATCACTCGTGAATTGATTGGGCGCGAATTTGTTAGTTGAATATTAAGCAGCCTGGTGGCTGCGGCGCGTAACAAAGAAGGACCTCATTAACCGTGGCGTACCGGAGGTCAATTTTACCCAATCCGTTGTTCTCGAGCGATGATTTCACGCATGATTTCACTTGTGCCTGCACCTATTGTCATGGCACCGACATCACGATAGATTCTCGCAATCGGAACTTCTTCCATATAGGCAGATCCTCCAAAAACCTGATAACATTCATCAACAACAGGTTTAACCGCTTCGGTGGCGAACAGTTTTGCCATTGATACGGTACTTTCTGCTCTTTCGCCACGAACCAATAAGTCGCAGGCATGATAGGTCAACTGTCGTGATGCTTCAATTCGTGTTAAAACATCCGCCAGACGATGCTGCCAGACTTGGTAAGAAGTAATCGATTTTCCAAATACATGCCGTTTTTTCCCATAATCCAGGGCTAAATCCATGGCCAGCTGCATCATCGCATTGGCAAAACATGCCAATACCAATCGTTCACCCTGGAAATGGATCATGATCTGTTTAAAACCATCCCCTTCATTTCCCAGAAGATTGACGACGGGAACCCGGCAATCGCTAAAAAACATTTCCACAGTCTGAGAGGTATGAAGCCCGGTTTTAGCTAGTCTTCGGGCTTCAAAACCGGGTGTATCCGTTGGAACCAGAATGAGACTGACACCTTTGTGTCCTTCCTCACTTGTTTTGACGGCCAATGTAACAAAATCAGCATAAGAACCATTAGAAATAAACGTTTTTGAACCGTTAATTACGTAGTGGTCGCCTTCACGCACCGCTTTTGTCTGTAACGCCGCCACATCTGATCCAGCACCCGGTTCTGTGAGGCCTAGGGCGGCCAGTTTCTCACCTTTAAGGGCAGGTTGTAAAAAGTTTTCTTTTTGCTCAGCGGTTCCCATGTCGGCGATGACACCTATCGCGAATTCAGATTGAACCATAATATCAACCGACAATCCCAACATTCCGGAACGGATCAGTTCTTCACACAAGATAACCGTATACCAGTAGTCCAAGTTACTACCACCCCATTCTTCAGGATACCGAATTCCCAAGAATCCCAGTTCACCTAATTCGTTGAATACCTCCCGCGGAAACGTCTGCTGCTTTTCCCATTCTTCCGCATTCGGTGCCAGCCTTTTCTTCACATAATCCCGAACTGATGAGCGGAACAGCTGATGTTGTTTAGTCCATGGATTCATTCCCATTTTTTTGCCTCCGTTTTAGTGTTCTCTAGAAATGTTAAGTTCCGGCAGGCACCATCTCTGGCCATGCGCTTGGATCATGATTGATCCTTTTTATTATCAATAATCGAAAATGTACCCGATGCGCTGGCAATGAGATTTTCATTGTCTTTAACTTTCGCTTCCATAAAACCAATGGAACCTTTTCTGCATATCAGTCTTGATTCACAGATCAGTGTCCCGGAAGTCACCGGAGAGAAATAGCTGATCTGTATTTCTATCGTAGCACAGTGCTCATTGTCGGACAGGCAGTTAAGGAGAGCGATTCCCATGCCTGTATCGATCATTGAATACATCACTCCTCCATGAAGTTTTCCAAATGGATTCATCATGCTTTGATTGATTTCCAATGTACACTGGCTATATCCCGCTTCACATTTATTGAACTTTAAACCAATTAATTCACCAAAAGGATTTAATTCTCCGGCTTTTATTTTGGATTTCGTCGACATATGATCCTCATGAAATTGCACTGTTTTAGATTTTCGCGGGTGTGATATCTTGTCAGCTACGGCTTTTTTACCAATCTGCTCAATAAGACCTGGGCATTCCCAGTATGTGTTCTCCAATATAGTTAAGTGTCATCTGTTGTGAAATCGGAGCCAGCCTCAGAAGTTGAATCTCCCGCCACCATCTTTCCACATGATATTCCTTGGCATAGCCATACCCGCCGTGTGTTTGCATGGCACTGTAAGTTGCTTCCATTGCTGCTTCAACCGCAGCGTATTTGGCCAGATTGGAAATATCGCCGATTAACTTTGGGGACGCTTGCCGGTCATAAAGGACAGCAGCTTTCAGTACAGCGAGTTTTGCACATTCAACTTTTGCATAAGCCGAGGCCAGTGGATGTTGGATACCCTGATTGGTACCGATCGGCTTGTCGAAAATCACTCTTTGACCGGCATACTTGGCAGCGGCGTTAATAGCCGATTTGGCACAACCGATAGCACCGGTAGCTCCCATGATTCTTTCCGGATTCAGAGTGGCTAAGATATGATACCAGCCAAAATCTTTCTGCCCGAGCAGAGATTCCTTGGGTACCCGCAAATCATGTATCCCCAGTTCGTAGGTCTTAACATAATTAATACCATGTTTGGGAATGGAATTACACTTGATGGCGGTATTGGGAAGATCAACCAGGAAAATGGAAATCGCCTGGGATTTTTTTACAGCATCTTCTTTTTTTGTTGTTCTTGCCACTAAAATAAGAACTCCGGCGTCCTCAAAGCCTGTGATAAAAATTTTATTGCCGTTGATCACATACTCATCCCCGTCTTCTTCGGCAAAGGTGGAAATATTCAGGGTATCGGTCCCCGCATCCGGTTCGGTCAGCCCCAGTGCCGTTACAATCTCCCCCTGTGCCATTTTGGGGAGATATTTTTTTTTCTGTTCTTCGTTGCCATGATGCAGAATGGACATGCCCCCAAAGACCACAAAAAAGACAAAACATATTGCCGGAGCCAAACCGCCGCCTCCCGCCCCCAGTTCTTCAATGGCAATAACCGCCTCGGTCAGGCCCATACCGGAACCACCATATTCCTCCGGTATTCCCAAACCTAAAATTCCGGTTTCTCCCAGCGCTTCCAAGAAATCAGTGGGGAAAACCTGATCATTTTCTCTATCATACCAATAATCAGGACCGAATTTTTTAGCGATTTCACGAGCCGATTGAGCGATCATCTCTTGCTCTTTACTCAAATCAAAATCCATAGTCAATCTCCATTTGGGTTCATTTGTCTGTGAACAGTTATTTCATGCATACTGGCTCTATATCAGGCCAAAACAATTCCGTATAAAAAGATATTAAGAATTGAATCCAAATCAGCGGAATCAAATTGCCTGGCGTCATACAAACGAATAGTCGATTCAAGACCTCTCAAGGTTGCTATTATAACAATAGCAACCCGTTCCGGGTTACCAATATGGAAAGTCTTTTGCTGTATACCTTCATTTAATATATCTAAGACCAGTTCTTTTTCGATACGAAAAAACTGTCGCCGTTCTTTCTCAATTAAGGGCATAGACTCCTTCGCCGATCCCATTGCCAATTTATATAGATTTACCAGTTCTTTTATACCATTTATCCGCTTAATGACATAGACCTGTAATTTCTTGAGGGGGCTGGAATTATTACCGATTTCCTTTTGAAGACTATCTATTAGAATCTCCCTTTCATGTTTGATCACAGCCTGAAAAAGTTCTTCTTTACTTTTAAAATAGTAATAAAGAGAAGTTTTTACGAGTCCAGTTGCTTCGGCGATGTCTTCTAATGAGGTTTTTTTAGAACCATACTTTGCAAACAACTTACTCGCTTCTTCTACAATCTTTCTTTTACGTTCTTTTTTGATTTCTCCCATATCTCGCATTCTCAGTGTTGTTTATCGATTATATTAAGCAGTTTAATCTTGATTCTGATAAAGCTGCTTTTAGGTTTAAACCGGGCATATTTCTACTATTCAAACTATATATTCGAAAAACTTATTACACATTCTCTTCCTTTGTCAATGCGTTATTTAGTTTTTAACCTGCGTTCGAGATTCCATAATATAACGGAATTAAACATTTTTCAAGAATGAATTCACAGTATATTATGAATGATTATAAATAATTAGCATGAAGAAGTTATTTCGTTTTCATAAATGAGAACTCGATATTTTAATTTAATTTTTAATCTTGAGACTGTACTATATGTATCTTTTCCGGTTTTTGTATATCTTCTCAATCAGAATTCAAACATATTAACAATACGATTGAAAAATGGTATTAGAAAATAGTCGTTCCGATATTTCAAGTATTCGGTTTTTTGTGTCCCAAACATTGATTTGGAGTCGTCATTTATGAGCTCCCCGGAAATATCTAAAATAAAATAAAAAGTATTGACAAGACATTATTTGTTAAAATAGACTAATCAAACATAAAGTTCGAAAAAATTATTTATTTGGTCAACTACATTCTTAGAGCCTTTCCTGTCCGGGTTCAAATAAATACTGCCTGAAGTATCTTTAAAGGCGAGCATTTAATCTGGGTATATATGATGATTACGAATATCACTAAGCTTATAGGAATAAAGCATCCCATTATCCAGGGAGCCATGGCATGGGTTTCTCTGCCTTCCCTGGTTGCGGCAGTTTCCAACGCAGGTGGGTTAGGAATTTTAGGAGCATCAATTATGACTCCTGAGATGTTAAGGGGAAACATCAAGGAAACGAAAAAATATACTCAAAAGCCTTTTGGAGTAAATTTTATCACAGAAAACCCGGATCTTGAGAAATTATTGGATATCATTATTGAAGAGGGAGTCGCGGTAGCCAGCTACGGAAAAGGGGATCCCAAGAGAATTATTGAGAGAACCAAACCCCACGGTATAATAAATTTACCAACAGTAGGGACCGTATCGCACGCCATTAGGTCTGAAGAATACGGCGCTGACGCTATCATTATTCAAGGGACAGAAGGTGGCGGACACACAGGTTTTGTTGCAAGTTCCGTATTGATACCTTTGGTTGCCGATAAGGTTAGTATACCTGTTGTGGCTGCAGGCGGGTTTGGAGACGGAAGAGGGCTCCTTGCAGCGTTGGCGTTAGGTGCTGAGGGAGTTTCAATGGGCAGTCGATTTATGGCAACACAAGAATGCCCCATTCCGCTTCATGTAAAGGAATGGATGGTTCGCTCAGGTGAGCAAGATACAATAGTCACAGATAACCTGACAGGGGTACGCTGTCGAGTCATTAAAAATAAATTTTCCCAAAGTCTTATTGATATGCAGAAACGGAAGCTCAGTGCCTGGGAAATGATGGAACACGCGACTGGAAGATTCAAAAAGGCATTTGATGAAGGCGATTTGGAAGAAGGTTCCGTTGCCTGTGGTCAGATCGTTGGTATGATTAACGACATTCCGACTTGTGAGCAACTCATAGAGCGTATAGTTAATCAAGCAGAAATTGAGATGGATTCCTTGGCAAAATATTTTACGTAAAAGCAGGTTATTATCCATTCCGATAGGATGAAAGCTGGACTGAATTGTTATGCCAACGTGGAAAATTTATTGGAAGAAGAGATTTGAAAGCAACAAAAATGAAAAGTATATGCTTAAGGAGTATATTATGGAGTTTAAAGATATCAGGTACGAAAAGGATGGGCATATTGTAAGATTAATTCTTAACAGGCCAAAAGAACTTAACTCAATTAACAGAGGTGTGATTGATGGACTCAATGCAGCCTGTGCGGCTGTTGAACAGGACAAGGAAGTTCGTGTGGTTATCCTCACTGGTGAAGGCAGGGCCTTTTGTGCTGGAGGAGACCTGAAATCGCTAATGGGAGGTCCTGATACAGATGGAATCGATGAAGAATTTATGAGATTTTGGCACAAAACCTTCAACAGATTTGAAGATTTACCGGTATGCACCATAGCAGCTGTGAACGGTATTGCATTTGCGGGAGGGCTTGAACTCGTTATGTGTTGCGACCTGGTCATTTTATCCGAAGATGCCGCAATAGGTGACCAGCATGCAAACTTTGGCCTGGTGGCAGGTGGTGGTAATTCTCAGAGGTTGCCTAGGATTTTAGGTATCAGAAAAGCGAAAGAAATCATGTACACCGGAGATCAAATTTCTGCCCAGGACGCATTAAATTTCGGATTGGTCAACAAGGTTGTACCTGCCGAAAAACTTCTAGAGGAAAGTGAACTCCTGGCCAGAAAAATATGTAAGAAAAGTCCGGTGGCCACTGCAACTGTCAAAAGAATGATCAACCAGGGTATGCAGGTTGATCTCCGTTCAGGTTTAGAAATTGAAATCGGATCTTTACTAAATCATTTTAATACAAAAGATTGTAAAGAAGGTCTTACGGCATTCATTGAAAAAAGAACTCCTCAATTCAAGGGTAGATAAGGCGAACTGATAAAAATTGTCATTAAACTAAATGGTTGCAGCCGCTACGAATTACAGTAGCTGTAAAGGAGGGACGAATAATGGATCTTGGTTTTTCTGCGGAACAAGACATGTTGCGCAAATCTGTGAGCGAGTTTCTGGCAAAGGAATGTCCATATGAAAGGGTCAAGGAGTTAGAGGAAAGTGATATTGGACATGATCCAAAACTCTGGAAGAAGATGGCAGAGTTGGGTTGGTTTGAATGCTTCTTTCCCAAAGAATATGGGGGTTACGGAGATTCTTTTTTAGATTTGGTCATTATCTCTGAGGAATTGGGCAAGGCAGCTTTACCAAGTCCTTTTTTTTCAACTGTCATTCAATGTGGTATGACGATCATTGAAGGCGGTTCCGAAAAGCAGAAGAGTGAGCTTTTACCCAAAATAGCCAAGGGCAAGCTTATTATAGCAACTGCTCAATATGAACAAGAAGCTGGTTATCTGATTTCGGAGATTAAAATGACGGCCCGGCTTTCCGGAGACAAGTATGTATTAAACGGGACTAAGATGTTCGTGCAGGATGCAAATATTGCAGACAGTATCATAGTGGCTGCACGAACAGAAGAGGGAGTTACACTGTTTCTTGTTAACACTGGAGATGCCGGCGTTAACTGCACCAAAATGCCGACTATCGCCATGGATAATACATGCGAAGTGATTATGCAAGATGTCATGGTGGCAAAAGAGGATGTCATTGGAAGCCCTGGAGAAGGTTGGCGATTGCTTGAGAAGACGGCACAAAAGGCTGTTGTTGTCAAGTGTGCAGAGGTACTGGGCGGATGCAAAGCATGCATCGATATGACGTCTGATTATGCTAAGAAGCGTGTGCAGTATCAAAAACCAATCGGTAGTTTTCAGGTTATTCAGCATTATATGGCTAACATGTTGTTAGGATATGACGCCAGCGTCAATTACCTGTACAAGACAGCCTGGATGATAGATGAAGGCATGGATGTGACAAGGGAGTCCTCGTCTCTGAAGGCAAAAGTCAATGAGCAGAGTAAATATATCACTGAAAGAGGTATACAGATTCATGGTGGTGTGGGTACAACACGAGAGTTTGATGTCGCTCTATTCTTTCGACGAGCAAAATCCAGTGAATATGTTCTTGGAGACACAGACTATCATTATGAAAAAGTTGCGCAGGCCCTGGGTCTGTAAAAATTGAAAGATTTTCACGACAACATTATTTGCACCAAAACCAGACAGCTATAAATTATAGGGTAAAACAAGAGATAATTACAATACTGCGATATTAAATGAATTGCGCAAGGAGGATCAAATGAGTTCGGAAGATATACTTTTTGAAAAAAAAGATCGGGTTGTGACTCTAACATTGAATCGCCCTGATAAGCTTAATGCGTTGACACCGCAGATGGCCTATGAAGACCTGCCGAAAATTCTTAATCGGATACGGCTTGACGATGAAATACGAGCAATCATAATCACCGGTACCGGGAAGGGATTCTGTTCCGGAACGGATGTTTCTGCCAGGCTGGCTAAACGTCTGGAAGGGGTCTTGGATGAACCCCGTCATGAGACGATCCAACATGTTGGCGGATTCGTTCAGAATATTGCGGATGTGGATAAGCCCATTATTATGGCAATTAATGGGATTGCGGCGGGTGCAGGACTTTCACTCACACTTGCAGGTGACATCAGACTGTCTTCCGATAAAGCACGTTTTGGAGCCGTTTGGCTTAAAAGGGGTTTGATACCTGACGTTGGAGCTACTTATTATTTACCAAGAATAATTGGTGTTGATAAAGCTCTAGAGTTAACGTTTAGAGGGGATATTATCGACGCTGAAGAGGCCATGAGAATTGGCCTTGTAACAAAAGTTGTTCCTCATGACCAGTTAATGCTGCAGGCAAGAGAGCTTGCTGTAAAAATAGCAAAAGGTCCGGCGGTAGCTATTGAGTTATCCAAGCGCGGGTTCTATAGATCTCTGAATAATGACCTGAAGACCCAGCTTGACTATGAGACCTATGCACAAAATCTTTGTCGTCAGACTGATGATCATAAGGAGGGTGTCAGATCCTTTATGGAAAAAAGAGAGGCGAATTTTAAGGGTAAATAAACCTCACCGCCGTTTGCGGCGTTGTGGTTCATTTTTTGAAAGATTATCGGAGGAAAAAAATGGGAGAGAGACTTAAAGGAAAGAACGCCATTGTGACTGGATCAGGCAGAGGCGTATTTAAAGAAGTGGCTCTGGCTTTTGCAGCTGAAGGTGCCCGGGTACTTGTTGTTGACCCTGGGGTATCGAGGGGCGGTGAAGATTCCGATATTGCTATTGCAGAAAAAGTAGTTCAAGAGATAAAGAGCAAAGGCGGAGAAGCTGCGGCCTGCTTGGATTCAATTACCGGATTTGATACAGCAGAGAAGATAATTAAAACTTGTGTGGATACCTTTGGGGGACTTGATATTCTGGTGAATGGTGCAGGTGTTCTTCGGGAGCGGATGGTTTTTAATATGACAGAAGATGATTGGGATGCTGTGCTGTTAGTCCATCTGAAGGGAACATTCAACATGTGTCGGCATGCTTCAACAATAATGCGGGAACAAAAACAGGGCCGTATCATAAATTGTACTTCCGATGTTTATCGTTACGGAAGCGTCGGGCAATCAAGCTATGCAGCGGCAAAAGGTGGGATTGTCAGTTTTTCAATGTCTCTTGGCCGTGAACTGGGTAAATATGGTATCACTAGCAATGTCTTAGCCCCGATGGCTGCGACACGAATGACCCTTGACCAGAAAGTTAAAGATGGTATGAAAAAACGGTTTGATAAAGGACTAATAACCAGAGAGCACTATGAAGAAATGATAAACATGCCAAGTCCTGAATTTGTACCGCCCATTGTTACATATTTGGCCACAGACGAAGCTGCAAATGTCAATGGACAGGTATTCGGTGCAGGGGGTGGTAGAATTGCTCGTTATTCTCGACCGGAAGAAATAGCCGCCATTTACAAGGATTTTGAAAAGGACGGTCCATGGCAATTAGAAGATATTATTCGTCTGGCCCCAAAAACATTGTTAGCAGGATATGTCAATCCAGCACCACCTGCTGATAAGTAGATTTATTTATATAGATATTTGTTCTAAAACACTTGTTATCCAGCGTGAAAGCGGAAACTCAGATACTTTACTCTGGTTTAAAAAAATCCATAGGAGGACATTGCATGGATTTCAATTTTACCGATAAGCAAAAAGCATTAAAAAAAGAATTTGAGGATTTCTTTAAAGTAGAGATGAAGAATGCTCCTCCTGAGTATGGGAGGGGTGGTATAGAAGGAATCTATGCCACTGATGAAGGATTCGAATTTCACAGGTATATGGCAAGAAAGCTTGGAGAAAAGGGCTGGTTATCACGCCCCTGGCCAAAGGAATATTACGGTCAGGAAGCATCACTGGTCGACCAACTGATTTTTAATGAAGTAAGGGAAGAATATCGTTCACCAGGAGTTGATAATTTCGGTGTTGGTATGTTTGCGCCGACTTTGTTGCTGGGAGCGAATGAAGAACAAAAAGA
>Ga0233430_1005552_pt1 | contig 10876 bp, 6 predicted proteins | sample SI_118_April2016_2_FD_179883 | JGI IMG/M metagenome (GOLD analysis project Ga0233430, IMG submission 179883) | Seawater microbial communities from Saanich Inlet, British Columbia, Canada - SI_118_April2016_150_MG | ecosystem: Environmental > Aquatic > Marine > Inlet | place: Canada: British... | reverse complement strand
ACGTGTTTTTTCCCGGACGCCTTCCTTGATTAAAGCAAAAGATAAGCTTAAAATACCTTTATCATGCAAAACTTATTTAGCAAAATTAAAAACTATATTGAACAAAACCAACTTTTCCCCATCTCTGAAAAAGTTTTACTAGCCTTTTCTGCTGGTCCTGACTCTGTTTTTTTATTAAAATTCCTGGCAGAATATTTACCTCCAGAAAACCTTACTTTAATCTATTTTAATCACGGACTAAGAAATAAACAGGCAATCCAAAAAGAAATAGAACTTAGCGAAAAACTAGCACATGATCTAGGCTGTTCTATCATTATCCAGAATTTAAAAGTTAAGGAATACAGTCAAAAAAACAAATATTCCTTAGAATTTGCGGGTCGTGAACTAAGAAGAAAACATTTGTTAGACCAAGCTCAAAAATTAAATATAGCCACTATCCTTATGGCCCACCATTTAGACGACATATGCGAAACCTTTTTTCACAAACTCATCAGAGGCGCCAAATCAAATCTTAGTGGCATCGCCGCTAAAAGCAATTTAGCAAAAAATATTTTTATTATTCGCCCTTTATCAGAAATCACTAAAAAAGAAATTTTAGAATATTTAAATCTAGATCAAATTCCATATTGTCTTGATCATACAAATTCCGAAAACGTTTATACCCGAAATAAAATCCGCAACCAGTTAATCCCCATTATCACCGAAATCAATCCTAATTATCGCACCCAAATCAGCTCTTATCTTACCTACTTACAAGAACAAAACAATTTTCTAAATAACCTCATTCATCCACTCAAAAAAAAATTCGAAAAAGAAAAAAACAAAATTAGTTTAAATAAAAAACATTTGGAAAATCTAGATCCTTTTCTACAAAAACGGCTTATTTTCCAACTAATCACTGAATTTTGTGGAACAGACTGCAAAATAGCTAGTAGCCAAATCACTGCTATTTATCAGGTCTTAAATCAATCAGAATTTAAAATTATTGAATTACCCCAAAAATATTTGTGTCTTATAGACCAAAAAAATATTACAGTCTTAAAAACAGAAAATTATCAAACGCCTGATTACGAATATCTTATTACCAGCTTACCCGCTACTATTTACATTAAAGAAATAAATCAAACCATTGAAATAGAAACAGAAGAGCAGGGGACACCTTTAACTATTAGAAACAGAAGAGCGGGGGACACCCTTAAATTACCAAATCAAAAAATAACTAAAAAGCTCAAAAAATATTTTATTGACCAAAAAATCCCTAAATTAGAACGCGACCTTTTACCACTCTTGGTAAAAGACAACCTCGTCATTTCCATCTACAAAATATAAAGAAATCCCCCTCTCCACAAGTGAAGAAGGGGATTATCCGAAACTTTAGCGTAGAAAGGCGGGGTGAGGATTAAACAGTATAATCCTGGTTCACAACGCCTGCTCTAGCCTGTAATTTACGCCAATTTTTCCTACGTTCAATACAGAAAAGTACCATCTGTCTAGACATCACATATGGTTTCATAGAACCATCTGCCTGTTCTACGTCCGCATAAACATGGAAATCTGGAATATAGGCTGGATGTTCTTTCTGAAAAACATTTCTAGATATCACATCTTGCTGAGTTACTTTATTTAAAATATCATCCAAATACACACCATCTTCCTTATAATTTACCGGTGCTTTTTTCACATGATTTCTAAATCGTCCTTCTGTAACAGCCCAATGAAAAACCGTAAAATTATATTTTTCTTTAGATATTTTATTTACTTTTTGTACCCAATCTCGATCCACATTCGCATTACCGTTAACATCCAAACATTCCGCGTCTGTTTCACCTTTTTGAGAATTATAAATAAATTCCACCATACCTCTACTATCTTTAGCTAACTTAGACTGTTTAGAAGCCGTATCATCCCCAATCGCATGTTCTGGCATACAAGGGGTATAAGCTTGTATAAAAGCAGCTCCACGATAATCTAAAGATTCCATCACAGCTCTAAAAAAAGTAGCTGAATTAGCCATAGATACCTGTGCTACATAAGGACTACCATGTCCAACTGTGAAAATCTGAGCAACTTCTTTTTTCTCCGTAAGTTTACCTTGAGAAGCAGCTCCGTATTGATTCATATCAAATCCACCAGGCATAACCGAAGAATCCGAATTCTGTCCACCAGTATTAGAATAAACCTGTGTATCCAACATTAAACAATGATAATTAGGTCTATTCTGCAACATTGTTTTAGATAAATTTTGAAAACCAATATCACCCAAAGCTCCATCTCCGCCAATCGCCCAAATCTTTGGCAATTCCTTTATTTCCTGTTCTGTCAAAAACTTATCTGTGAAATGCGTATAATTAAAATAATCTTCTTCAGTTAATTTCTGATTAAAACTATCTAAAATCAAATCCGCAAATCTTTCTGGCATCACTGATTTACGCGCATGGTCCACAATAAAACTTTCAGCCATCAACCAGCCAATTGTAGATCCATCTTGAAACAAAGAATTCACCCAAGGATATGTATGCGGGTTAGCTGGTGGGGTAGAACTATAAACACTATTACAACCCGTAGAAGCCGTCATTCCCATTACACACATACCATTACCGACTTTACCTTCTATGGCTTGAAGATCTTTATGATTAAAAGCATCTTGATTCAAAATATCAATAACTGTTTTGATTATTTCTTCATTACTGCCTTTAAACTGTTGCATAATAGCTTTCGTATCTTCTAAACTTTCACCACCATAATGCATTAAAGTATGCAAAACCGTTCTTTTGAAAATTTTATATGTTTCAGGATCGGTTTTCTCTAACTTCTCTAAAGCTTGCAAACCTTTTTTAGAAATCAAGTCTGCTTTTACGCGTAATCTATCCGCTTTAGCATGAAACAATGGACGCATATACGCCTCTGTAATACTAGCTAAATTTCTCAAAACTGTTTTTTCACCGCAACCAGCACAAGCTCCATCACCACAAACCATAGCCTGATAATTTTTGCGTTGCATTAATAAATATTTCAAAGCTGCTGCTCTAGTATCCATTGGTTTTTCAGAATTATACAATCCCATATATTGTGGCAAAGTTTCTGGTAACTTATGCATAAAAGCTTTTGCCGTATGCATATCAGCAGTCAGTTCTTCTGTTTCTACCACCATTTCCAAAGCATCAAACTTACATTGTTTTACACAATGTCCGCAGCCTTTACACAAATCCTGCACAAAAATACTAAATAAACCACCTGATCCAGGATTTTGTTTTTCCTTCATCGCAAAAATCAAAGGTGTCTGGGCATAAGCAAATGGTAATTTCTTTAAAATATTTTCCAGCTCAATAATAGATTTTGCTGACTTTAAATTTTTTGCATTCGTAGAAATATATTTAATCGCAATATCCACAAAAAGTTTCGCACGTTCTTTATTTTTTGCTTCAACTAGCATTTCTGCTCTTATATCTTTTTCCGCTTTAACAGCTATGGTCAAAAGAGTAGCTCGATCATCTTTATTCACCACATAATTTTCAATAGCAGTTTTTAAAACTTCCTTAATTTCCTGCACTGTACATGGTAAAGCAGTATCAGGACAAGCAATCACACATTCCATACATTGCGTACATTTTTGTGGACTATATTTAGGAACCAATCTTCTGGAAACAAACTTCGAAGATTGTTCACCCGTCCCCACAGTTATAATTCCTGTAGAAGCCAGGGGAGAAGCTGGCTGAAAATAACCCAACCCTGCTCTAAACTCACTATTAAATTTTTCTCTGGACAACATTGGACATTGTGCACTCACAGCTTTTACATCATCTTTAGTTAAAGGCAAAATTTTCTCACCCTGCATCAAAGATAAATCGCCATCTTCTACATCTCCATAAGGCATTTCTTTAACTTGCTCAAAACCTTCTCTCATAACAGTCATATTAGATTCAACTACCGCCGCACCTAATTTACCAAATTTTTTCTTGTATTGCTGTTCCACGATGTTTAAAAACTCAAGATCCGGAATCTTATTCTCTTTTAGAAAAGCCGCTACTTTAAAAAACGCACCTAAAAAAGAATTTCCCTGCATTCTTAATTGTAAATCAGTTCTTGCTGTAGCTTCACGTGCAATCATAAACCCATTTAAAAGATATACTTTAATCTTTTTCTCAATAATTTCTTTTCTAGCTGCTACTGGGATTCTTTTCCAGGCAATTTCTGGCGTATTTTCTGAATTCTCCCAAACCAAAGCGCCACCTTCTTTTAAACCTATTAAAGGATTAGTATGAGTAAAAGCTTTAGGATCACAACACAAAACAACATCTACATGTTGCAAATCGCAATTCACACGAATTCTTTCTGGAGCAGCTACTAAAAAATAATTAGTAGGAGCACCTTTTTTTTCTGACCCATATTTTGGATTAGCGGATATATGTACTACTTCTTTATCTGTACCAGGAAAATCTCTTTCTTTTATATAAGTACCTAAATCACCCAAAATTTCCGAAAGGTTTTTACCAGTAGTAATTGCGCCCCAACCACCGATAGAATGAAATCTTACTGCAATGGCTTTTTCTGGTAATAAACTTGGTTTATCTTCAGAACTAACCGCATATGGATGATTTATACTTAAATAAAAGAAATGCTCACCATCTTTAGCTGACTTGCCATCCTGACGTTTCTTACCTTTTACCACATATTCATATGCTCCAAAAATATCTTCTGGTCTAAAATCTCTGGAACCCAATCCATAAACTCCAGAAAAAATATTTGGCATTTCATTAATTTTAATTGCTGGTAAATGAGAATGCGCTTTACCTCGTGAATTTTCCAGTGCTTTAGATAAAGCCGTTCTTAAATCTCTAGTCAAAGGATTATCCCCAGAAATAGGTTCATCAGCTCTTTCCAAAACAATCACATTTTTCTTACCCTTCAAAGCATTAATAACCACTTCTTCTGGAAAAGGCCTTAAAACATTAATATGAATCACACCAATATTAATGCCATCTCTTTTTTTAATATAATCAACCGCTGCTTCAATATTCTCTGCCGCAGAACCAATACAAACAAAAACAGTTTCCGCATCTTTGGTATTATATTCTGAAATCAAACCATAATTTCTACCTGTTAATTCTCCAAATTCTGCATAGGCCTTTTCAAAAAAACCTAAAATTTGTTCATAAAAATTATTTCTTCTAGCCGCCACTCCATTCATATAATGTTCTTGATTTTGCACTGTGCCTAACAACATAGGCTCTTTCAAACTATAACTTTCCGGAATACGTCTTCTTTTAGGTCCGAACAATTCTATTTGTGCTTTTGTCGGACAATCAATCATATCATCCGGTCTACCCAAATATTCTCTTATCAGTCCCGCTTCATGTTTTAAAAAAGATCTTTCCAAATGTGAGGTCAAAAAACCATCCTGTCCATTAATACCCGGAGTTAAAGATAATTCATTTACTTTTCTTAAAATCAAAGCTTGGTCAGCAGCTTGCTGAGCATCCTTCGCAAAAGTAATATTCCAACCAGTACCAAACATCGCATAAATATCATCATGTCCACAATGCACATTTAAGGCATGTCTTGTCAAAGCCCTGGAAGCAACTTCAACCACCATTGACGATAATTTACCAGGCGCATGATAGTACTGCTCCAAACCATAAACCAAACCTTGACTAGCTGTAAAATTCACGACTCTTTTACCAGTCAGAGAACAAGCTATTGCTCCTCCTTGAGCCGCATGTTCACCTTCTGTTTCAATCGCTATTTTGGCATTACCAAAAACATTCAATTCACCTTTAGCAAAAGATAGTTCGAAATTTTCCCCCATTTCTGTTGAAGGCGTAATGGGATAAAATATTCCCGCATCTGCTAATCTCGCTTCCGTATGATAACCAATAAACTGATTACCATTAGTAGTAATTTTAACTCCTGGATATTTAGGGTTGTTTTTTTTAGTCATTGAAAAAAATCCTTTCTTTATTTCTTTTATATATTTAAACTCAAAACAAAAAAAAAGTTTGCCTACAAGGTTGTTACGCCCCCTGTTTGGCTAACATAAATTAAATTGTGATAAATTCAATTTTTATTATATATATAAATCAGCTTAAATTCAAATCAAAGCCTAGCATCCATCCTTTGCCGCTGAGTGGCAAAGAGGAGGGCTAAAAAAATAATTTTAGCCTACTGCAAGACAACGTCTTTAAAAATTTCTTTAAATAAGTTAAACTTTTAACAAATTGCCGAAGTGGTGGAATTGGTAGACACGTCGGTCTCAAAAACCGATGAGTGTTATAACTCGTGCCGGTTCAAGTCCGGCCTTCGGCACCAAAAAATCAAATATGAACTATTTAAAACAGATTTTAAAACTTTTAAAACCTTATCGTCATCTGATTATCTTTTCAGTATTGCTCAGTTTGCTTTTTGCTACTGCCAATGTTTTTATCATGCCTTTAATTCGTGATATCACTCGTGAAGTAGCAAACAAAAATCTCGTTTACTTTAATAATCATATGATCAATGCTTTTCTTTTGTTTAGCATCCGCACAGTTTCCAAATCCGGAAATTTCTACCTAATGTCCAAATTAAATTTCTTAGTAATGTTTGATCTCCGTAACCTGCTTTTCCATAAATTTCAAAAATTATCACTATCTTATTATACTAAAAATAAAACCGGTGATATTTTAACCAAACTATTCATTGACGTTGAAAAAATCAAAGAAGCGTTACTCTTAAATTTAGAACATACTTTACCTAATGTACTCACCATTATCGCCGTTATTATTTATCTTTTTATAATTGACTGGAAACTAACTATCTTATCCATAAGCACAATCCCTTTTTATATTTTAATCACTTCTTATTTTGGTGAAAAAATCAAAAAAATCTCCAAACAAGCTCAACGTAAAATGGCCTCTATCACGCATATTGCCTCGGAATCTATTGCCAATATTTTAGTAGTTAAAGCTTTTACAATGGAAAACCACGAAATTAAAAAATTCAAAAAAGAAAACAAAAAAAATTATCAAGCCAATCTCATGACTGCTAGATTTAACGCTACCATGGAACCTTTAATTTCTTTTTTACAATTTACTCTACTAGCTGCCATTATCTGGTTTGGCGGTTACCAAATCGCTAAAAACAATTTATCTGGTCCAATACTAATCTCTTATTTTACCGGTATTTTTTTATTAGTAGAACCAATCATGTTATTAGCCAAAGTCTATACAACTACCCAAAGTTCTTTAGCTAGTGCTGAAAGAATTTTCAAGGTATTAGAGGAAAAAGAAACTATCACCAATAGCAAAAATGCCCGCAAACTATCTTCAGTTCAAGGAAATATTACGTTCCAAAATGTCAGCTTTTTTTATGATGATGATCCAGATACAAAAATTCTAGACAATATCAATTTAGAAACCAAAAAAGGGGAAATCGTCGCTTTAGTAGGATTGTCCGGTGCCGGTAAAAGTACCTTTATTAACCTGATTCCTCGTTTTTATGATCCTTCCAAAGGAACCATATTTTTAGATGGTCAAGATATTAAAAAAACAGATCTCCAATCTCTTCGGTCCCAGATCAGTATCGTTCCTCAGGAAAGCCTTTTATTTCGTGGTACCATCAAAGAAAACATCAGTTATGGAAAAATCAAAGCATCTGAAAAAGCTATTATTAATGCTGCCAAAGAAGCTAATGCCTGGGAATTTATCGAGCAAATGCCTGGCAAACTAAAATCCACTATCGGTGACCGTGGCCAAAAACTGTCTGGCGGACAACGACAAAGAATAGCTATTGCCCGTGCCATCATCAACAATCCCAAAATTCTTATCTTAGATGAAGCAACTTCTTCCCTGGATTCCAAATCCGAAAAACTAGTTCAAGAAGCGCTCCAAAAATTAATGCAAAATCGCACTACTTTTGTTATCGCGCATCGCTTATCCACGATCCGTAACGCTCATAAAATTGTTTTTATTGAAAAAGGCAAAATCAAAGAAATAGGTACCCATACTGAACTGCTAAAAAATGATAGTCATTACGCTAAACTATGTGAATTACAATTTAAATAAAAATGTTTCAAAAAATATTACTCACTTTATTTTTTTTATGTCTTAGCTTTTCTGTTTCTTTAGCTGAAAAAAATGCCACCACACTTGGTTTTTCCCTAGGTGGTAATCACCTTACTGGTCTTCATTTTGAAACTTATAACCGCCAGCATTCTTATAAATTTGATATTGGCACCTGGAACTTTCAAGATATTTCTATCGGCAACCAAATAAAATTATATTTTAAATATCTCGAAACGTCTTTTTATACAGGAAGCGGTATTTCTTTTCACTTGGTATTTAATAATGGTTTTGGCTATTTCGTTTCTCTCAACCTACCTTTGGGTATCGAGTGGAGTTTAAACAACAATAGCGCACTCGGTATTGGCTTAGAAACTCACTATACTCTTTCCACTGGATCTATTATCAGCCATCCGCTATTTGACAAAAAATTCTCTATAATTCCCTGCTTCTATTACAAAATACAATGGTAATTAATACTGTTCCCAACTAACCATTTCTGCTAACTCTTTTCTCTGCAAATGCCGCTCATCCATAGCCTTTGCCGGATATCCTAAAGGAATTAAAGCAATTGGTTCCATATACTCCGGTAAATCAAATAACTGCGCGCATTTTTGAGCATCAAACATACAAATCCAGCAACTTCCCAATCCCTGTTCCGCGGCAGCCAAAGTCAAATGATCAATCACTATTGCTACATCCACATCACTATGATCTTTATTATCCATTGGTCGTTTCCAGCTTATTTGATGATTAGCACATACCACCAAAATAACTGGCGCTTGTTTCAACCAATCTCTACCATAACATTCGTATATTTTGCTTTTATTTTCTGGTTTCTGTAAAACTATAAAATGCCAAGGCTGTAAATTTTTAGCCGAAGGCGCCAAATGCGCAGTGGTTAAAATTTGTTCAATTTTTTCTTTAGAAACAGCTTTATCTAAATAAGCTCTTACGGAACACCTTTTTTTTACCAAATCTAAAAAACTCATTTTTATCCTCCTTGATTTAAATTACCCCTTCTTCAATCATACTTTCTTCCACAGTTTTTTCTACTATTTTTATCTCTTCCGTCAACCGCTTTTTCTTCCAAGTACCTTTAGCAAACCACGCCACAGTAAGCATAGCCCCTACCACATTAGCTATTGGAAAAGCCCACCAAAGCCCTTTTTCTGCCAAAGACGTATAATAAGATAAAAAATAAGCTAAAGGGACCCTTAGCAGCCATAAAGAGATCAAAGATAAAACCATAGAGATAACCGTATTACCAGCACCTCTAAACGCACCATTCAAAACCATTTGAATACCGATAAAACCAAAAGTAAACGCCTGAAGTTTAATAAATAAAGTAGTAACCTGCACAACAGCCAAATCTCCTGGTATAAAAAAAGCAGCTATGGGTTTAGCTAGTAAAAAGAATATTAAACCCGCCAAAGTAAGAGCTACAAAGCCTAAAACCAAACTTACTTTAACTACTTTTTCCGCTCGTTCCATTTTATTTGCCCCAATATTTTGACCAACCAAAGTTGAAGTTGCTACCGCAAAACCCAAAGCTGGAATAATCACAAAACTCAAAATTCTAATTCCAATACCAAAAGCGGCTATAGACACCGTACCAAAACTCGCTACCAAAAAAGCCATAAAGGTCATACCCAATGCTCTACCTGATTGTTCCACTGAAGCGGGAAACCCCAAATTAAAAATTTTTTTAATCAATTTATAATCTGGTTTTAGTTCTTTTATTTTTATTTGAATACCATACTTACCTGAAAACAACATACCTAAACCAATCGCGCCTGCTAACCCTTGGGTAAAAATAGTGGCTATCGCCGCCCCAGTCACACCCATAGGCGGAATTATCCCAAACCCTAAAATAAATAAAGGATCCAAAAAAAGATTAAGCGTCACGGTCGACAAAACAAGATAAAAAGGAACCTTCACGTTCCCAATCCCTCTCATCAATGATTGATAAATAAAAAAACTAAACAAAAAAAACAAACCCATAAATAACACTCTTAAATAAGAAACAGCATCTGTAAAAACAGTCCCCTCCGCTCCCATTAAACGCATAATCATAGGTGCCAAAAAATATCCGAAAACAGAAAGAAATATTGATACAAAAAACATCATCAACATAGTTTGCGTAGACACATGATTGGTCATACGCTGATCATTTTTACCTTTATATTGCGCCACCAAAATCGCGCCCGCCATCGCTAAACCACCACCTAAAGACACCAATAAAAAAATAATTGGAAAACTCAAAGAAATAGCCGCGACTGCTTCCGCGCCTAATCTACCTACCCAAAAAGTATCTGTTAGCTGGTAAGCAGTCTGCAAAATATTTGCCAGAATAATCGGGATTGCCAATGTTAAAAGGGATTTAATAATCGGGCCTTCAGTTAATTTATTTTTAGGCTCCAAACCCTTTTCCTCTCATCATCAGCCTATTTAGCTCTCATATATCTCTCTACAATATTGCGTTACTTCTAGCTCTAATTCAACAGGATAGTCATATCCCAAATTCGCACTTAAATTTTGGCTTATTTTGCTAAATAAACCCAATAAATTAAAAAAAGCCTGCCAGTTTTCCTCAATACCCGCGCCTGTAAAAGTTTTCTCATATTCTTGCCACAATTGCCTATCTAAAAAATTCTTAAACTTCTTTCCCTGCACCCCCACATTAACCGCCCAATCATTCTGAAATCCAATATACCATTCCAAAACTTTATGCAAAAAATTATAACGCAACGTATCATCCAACATAAACTTGGCAAACGGTAATTCGTCTCGGTATAAACATTTTGCGACATAGATAGCATCCCACCAAAAATCATGCA
>Ga0233430_1005543_pt1 | contig 10893 bp, 10 predicted proteins | sample SI_118_April2016_2_FD_179883 | JGI IMG/M metagenome (GOLD analysis project Ga0233430, IMG submission 179883) | Seawater microbial communities from Saanich Inlet, British Columbia, Canada - SI_118_April2016_150_MG | ecosystem: Environmental > Aquatic > Marine > Inlet | place: Canada: British... | reverse complement strand
TGTCCGGGAAGCGAAGAACAATATCGCCGTCCTGTTCTTCAATACTGATGGCATCAGAAATTTTTTGATCCGGTATGGCTTTTCTTAATTGCTCAACCGCATCTATAATTTTGTCCGGTCCCTTTTTCAGTGTTTTCGGGATTTTTTCTGCTTCTGTGTCCTTGGGGCCTTGAGCCTCAGCAGGCGGTAGTTCTAGCTGAACAATCGGCTTGGCCGTGCGCGAGCGAATGTTCTTCCTGGCAATATCGCCTTCTTTTTCGATCACGCCAGCTAATTTTGAGACCAGAGTGACGCCGAAAGCTTCTTTCATTGAATCTGCGATCGAGCGATATCGATTGATGTCCATCGATGCAAAGGACAGCAATAGGACAAACATGCAGAGTAATAGAGCCATTAAATCTGCAAATGTTACGATCCAGGTCGGGACACCTTCGCCTTCATCTTCTGCCATTATTCAATTCCTCTCTATTCCGCCGATTGTTCGGCTTCGCCAATAGGAGTTGCCGGGCGTTGAGAATCGGGTAGATAGACTTCAAGGTATTCTGCCACGACTTTGTGACTTGTCTTGGCTTGTATCTGTGTAACCGCCTCAATAATCATTGATTTGGTATTTCTTTCAATCTCGGTTTTTTTCTTGAGCTTGGTAGCGATGGGTAGGGCGACTAGATTTGCGATCAGCGCACCATAAAGAGTTGTTAGGAGTGCAATCGCCATTGAGGGGCCAATTGATTTTGGATCTTCCATATCAGATAACATTTGAACCAAGCCGACCAAGGTTCCGATCATACCAAAAGCAGGCGCTGAATCGCCGATGCCTCTGAATATTTCGGCACCTTCTTCATGGCGCTTGATGGTTAAATTCATGTCGCTGGTAAGAGATTTTCGGATGAATTCACCATCCAATCCATCGACACAATAACGGATGCCTTTCTTGAGGAAGGGGTCGTTAATCTCAACGTCTTCGAGGGCCAAAACACCGTTAGATCGGGCAAGCTTTGCCAAATCGACACATGTTTCGATCAGTGATTTAATATCTTCTTTTTCATTCACAAAGGCAGCTTTGAGACCTGTTGCAAAAGCCGAGAAGACTATTTTCATTGGAAATTTGATAAGTGTTGCTGCGAAGGTGCCGCCGACGACGATCAAGAACCCAGGAATATTGAGAAATATGTATAACTGTGAGCCGGTTAAAATTGCCATCAAAACGACACCAATTCCGACAATCAATCCGACTAAAGTTGTTATATCCATCTAACCCTCTTGAGCTTAAACACGGCTCGAATTTTCTGCAGCCAAATTGCTGTATTAGAATTAATCGAGTTTTGAAATCAGTTTCTTGATGGCGGTCAAAAAAACTGTTTAACTCATTTTTATCCTATAAAACAAATGTTTATAGGACAATAATCCAATTTAAAATTATTAAAAAATATATCAGGGTGGCAAGAATGAAATTCGGTATTGGTCAATCAGTTCGGCGCAAAGAGGACCCAAAATTCCTCACTGGTCGCGGGCGTTATGTCGGCGATATCGAAATGCCCAATATGGCCTATGGTTATGTATTGCGCTCGCCGCATGCTAATGCGCAGATCATCTCAATTGATGCCAGTAAAGCCCAGGATGCGCCGGGTGTTATCGCCGCTTTGACCGGAGAAGATTACACCGCAGCTGGATATGGCGATATCGCATGCCACACCATGATGCCCATGCTAACCGGTGGCAAAGAAGGTGTGCAACGGCCCCATGGTGCTCTGGTCCGAGATGTCGTCAAATGTGTTGGCGCGCCGGTGGCATTTGTGATTGCGGAAACACTAGAGCAAGCCAAAGACGCGGCTGAGCTGATCGAGATTGACTATGAGGCAATGCCGGCTGTTGCGAGTACCGCTGCAGCCCGCGGTGACGAGGCGCCGCTGGTTTGGGAGGGCACAGAGGACAATGTTTCCTTCACCTATAAAATTGGCAATGCGCCGGGCGTCGAGGATGCGCTCAACTCTGCCTCTCACGTAATCAAAGCGACGATTACCAACAACCGGGTCAACACCAACGCGATGGAGACCCGCACATCAATCGGTCTTTATGATCAAGGCGAGCAAAAATATACGCTCTATGGCGGTAACCAAGGCCCCAACCGAGTGCGGGAAGAAATTGCCCATGAATTGCTGAAGGTCTCTGAAGCCAAGTTGCAAGTTATCGCGCCTGATGTGGGTGGCGGTTTCGGTATGAAGGGTGGCGCTTTCGGCGAGGATATTTTGGTTCTATGGGGTGCGAAAGCAACCGGGCGGCCCGTAAAATGGGTCGGCGATCGATTGGAATCTTTCATGAGTGACAGCCATGGCCGTGACGTCATCGCTGATTGCGAAATGGCTTTTGATGATGACGGTAAAATAACCGGGCTGCGCATCTCCGCCGATTACAATGTCGGTGCGTATCTCAGTCCAAACGCGGGCGTCTCACCAATGTTCTTTTCGATCCTGCTGTCAGGTGTCTACGCTATCCCGGCAATTGATGTAACCACGCGGTGCCTGTTTACCAATATGGGGGCAACAGCGCCTTATCGGGGGGCGGGCAGACCAGAGGCAGCTTACATTTTGGAACGCTTGCTGGACATCGCCTCTCGGGAATTAGACATTGATCCGATAGAGATCCGCCGCCGCAATTTGGTTAAAGCCGACCAGATGCCTTATCAGACCGCGCTGATGCCGAATTTGGACTGTGGTGATTTTGAAGCCGTTATGGACAAGGCACTTGAGATTTCCGATTGGCAGGGCTTCGATGCTCGAAAAGCCGAGGCGAGCTCACGTGGTAAAATTCGCGGGCGCGGCGTGGCGGTCTATATGGAATCAGCAGCGCCGTTCAATGAACGCATGGAAATTCGGTTTGATCCAGGCGGCGATGTCACGGTGATTGCTGGCACGCACTCCCACGGTCAGGGACATGAGACAGTTTACTCGCAAATGGTCTCTGAATTTCTGGGCGTGCCCTTTGAAAGCGTACATTTGCTGCAAGGAGATTCAGATAAGGTCGCGATGGGACGCGGAACCGTTGGCTCCCGCTCGATGACCGTTGGCGGTTCCGCACTTAGAAATGCAGCAGATATCATTATTGAAAAAGGCAAAAAAATTGCCGGCCATGTATTGGAAGCCAGCGAAGGTGATATTGAATTTAACGAAGGTGAGTTCATCGTCGCCGGAACCGATAAAAAAATTAACATCATTGAGATCGCCAAGATGTCCTATACGCCGATGATGTGGCCACCCCATCTGCCGATGGGGCTGGATGCCGCCGGCGAGTTTAATCCGGGCATGGGAAATTTTCCCAATGGCTGTCAGGTTGCTGAAGTAGAAGTGGATCCTGACACCGGCAAGGTTGAACTTGCCAGCATGTATATCGTTGATGATGTCGGCACAGTAATCAATCCTCTGCTTTTAGAAGGTCAGATCCATGGTGGTGTCGCTCAGGGTGTGGGCCAAGCGTTGTTTGAGGATATGGTCTATGACCCTGAAAGCGGTCAACTGTTGACCGCATCTTTTCAAGACTATTGTATGCCACGGGCCGATGATTTCCCGCATTTTGAAATTGAAAACATGTCTGTGCCAACCAAGTCTAACCCACTCGGTGTAAAGGGTGCAGGCGAGACCGGTACGGTTGGTGCACCACCTGCCGTTATCGGCGCGATCACAAATGCACTTGGTATAGATGACATCGCGATGCCGGCAACACCCGAGCGGGTATGGAAGGCGCTCAATGAAAGTAGAAATTAAATACCGCGATAGCAAATCGAGCGACCTTGCCTCAATTGAGAAGCTCTATCCGGAAGCCTTCCCAGATGAAGACTTGGTGCCTCTCGTGAGCGAATTGTTACAGGAAACATCCGACATTCTCTCCCTGGTCGCATATAGGAAGGCGTCGCTGGTCGGGCATGTTATATTTACAAGGTGTAGGATCTCTAACAACTCTAATGCCTGCGCGCTTTTAGGGCCTCTCGCTGTAGACCCGGCCCGGCAGGGACAGGGGATTGGTAGTGCAATCGTTCGCTTGGGCTTGGAACGTCTGGTGAATGTCGGTGTGTCTGACGTTTTCGTGCTCGGTGATCCGGCTTACTATGTGCGTTTTGGTTTTCAGCCCAGGGCTGGTGTCGAAGCACCTTACACTTTGCCGGAAGAATGGCGTGAGGCATGGCAATCATTGAGCCTGACCGACGAAGCATCGTCATTAAAAGGGAAACTTTTATTACCGCAACCATGGCTCAACCCCAGTCTGTGGATAGCTTGATCTTAAGGTGAATTGGTCTCACCAACTTCGGCTTTCAGGCAGCTAATAACCGCATTCACGGATGCGGGTGTCGACGTTGAGCGACGATAGGCGACGCCTGCCGGGAAATGCCAAAGCGTGCCCCGAATGGGCAAACGGATTAATCCAGAGGATTTGGCAAAGCCGACCATTGATGAGGTTGCGCTGGTGAGAAAATTTCCTTCCTTAACCATCGCAAAGGCCGTCTCGAATGAATTTGTCTCCATGGCAATTCGTGGCGGGCTTATGCCATTGGCCGAGAAGTAGGAGCCAAGACGGCTGATGGCGATATGATCCTGCGCCAGCATAACCCACTCATAAGCCATTAGATCTTTGGCCTCGATATCCGATCGATTGGCCAGCGGATGGTCGGCTCTGGCAAAAACAGCATGTTCAAAGTCGATCAAATGTTCTTTGACGATCTCGGGGTGATCCGGAAAATCCAGGGCCGAGCAAATGATATCCAGATCACCTTGCAGCAACCCAGGGACAAGCGTGTCCAGCACGCCATTAATTAGATCAATCTTGAGCCCTGAATTCGACTGTATAATTGTCGCAGACACTTTGGGCATGAAAAGCGTCGCAAAAACCGGGCTGGTGCCAATGCGAATGGTGCCTTCTGTTCCGCCCTTCATCGCCTCTATTTCTGCTACGGCATATTCGAACTCCAATTCGACCAGTTTACCGCGACGCAGGAGTATCTCACCAAAAGCTGTAGGCACGACGCCGCGCGAGTGACGTTCAAGCAGTTTCACGCCTAATGTTGCTTCAAGTTTTCGAATGTTTTTTGTTAGCGCCGGCTGGCTGATATGGAGCGCCGAGCTAGCAGCAGTGATATTGCCATGCTCAACAGTGGCAATAAATTGGCGGATCAAACGGTGGTCGATCGGATAAGACAAGATTTAAAATCCTTCAGATATTCCTGAAAAGCATATTCAATTAACTCTAATCTATTGAAATTAACCAAAATTAGCCATTCTTGTCCATCTAATATAACTTCAGGTTATGGCTTTGGTGCGATCTAACATTGGACGCAGCCAATAGTCTGGCTCACTATGCTCTCAAATAACAATAGAAAATTTGCCAAATTTTAGAGGAGGGCTTGCCCATGGCACATGCCGTCGATCCACAATCAGGACTGCAACTATATGAACTTAGCCATGTTTGGGGCCACGGTGTCCCATCTGTACCGGGCGATGACGATGTCAAAATGTATCGCTCCGTTAAGCATGGCCAGCACGGTGTTATGACCCATCGCATCACCATGGTGATGCATTCGGGCACTCATATGAACGCACCGATCCATATGATCCAAGGCGGTGCGCCGACGGCAGATATCCCGCTTGATAGTTTGTTTGGCAATGGCGTAATTCTCTCCGTTCCAAAAGAACGCTGGGAGATGGTGACAGCAGATGATTTGAAATCAGCGACGCCCGAAATTCAAAAGGGTGACTTTGTTGTCATTGTTACCGGCTGGCATCACAAATACTCAGACAGTCTCGAATATTGGGGAGACTCGCCTGGGCTTTCGAAAGAAGCTGCCGAATACTTGGTCTCCCTGGATGTGAAGATGGTGGGCGTCGATACGCCACAAGTAGATCATCCGCTGGCCACGTCGCTCGGCCCTCAGCGGGGCGGCCCTTTGATGAACCGCGTTATTGCTAAATATGAAGAGGCTACCGGCGGCAATGCGAAAGCGGATTTCCCGGAATGGAATCCGGCCCATAAAGCGATTTTAGGTGCGAATATCCCGACCATTGAGCAAGTTGGCGGCGATGTCGATGATTTGCTCGGCAAGCGCGCCACCATGATGGCGACACCTTGGCGCTCAGAGCATGGCGATGCCTGTCCAGTACGGTTCGTCGCGATGACCGATCCAAGCGGCAATTGCCGCATCGATGCTGGTGGGGAGGAGTAGAACAATGACAAGTGAAACAATTACAAAAGACGGTGTTAAACTCTATAATCTCAGCCAGTTCTGGGGACATCATATGCCGGAATGGCCGTCGACACCGGGCGTCAATGTTCATGTTCGAAAATTCCATGCTAAAGACGGCATCTATCAGACCGAGTTTGAAGGCATCATGCATCGGGGCACTCATATGGACGCGCCGATCCACGTGACCGAAAACACACCAGATATTTTGGATTATGATCTCTGGCGTTTCTTCGGCACGGGTGTTGCGGTCTCGATCCCAAAAGGACGCTGGGAAGTGATCACGGCAGAAGATCTCGAAAACGCCCGCCCTAAAATTCAAGAGGGTGACATGGTGATGATCAATACCGGTATGCACACAAAAATGGCCGATACGGATGACTATTATGCGTATTCGCCGGGCATCTATACCGAGGGTGCACAATGGCTGGTCGACAAGAAAGTTAAATTGGTCGGCTATGACGTGCAGTCAAATGATCACCCAATGGCAACCAAATTGGTCGATCACGGCCTTGGCCCCACCCATCCGCATTTGATCGAAGAATATAAGGCCGAGTTTGGCCGGGATCCGAAGGATGATTTCCCAGATTGGGAATCGGGTCATAAGACGTTGATGATCGGCGGTGGTATTCCAGGCATTGAAAATGTTGGCGGCGATCTACATGCTGTCACCGGCAAACGTTGTACCTTTATGGCAACGCCGTGGCGTTGGCGGGGTGGAGACGGCTGCGGCATTCGTATTTTGGCAGCCATTGATCCAGAACAGAAATTTAGATTTGAAACCGGGCTTTAAGAGGGGGAAGAGCATATGTCTAATGAAATAGGTGACGTTACCGATTGGATGAGAGATCCAACCAAGATGTTCGATGTGACCGGCCAGACGGCCATTGTTACTGGCGCATCCGGTGCATTTGGGCGGGGCATTGCAATTACGCTGGCGGCTCAAGGAGCAAATGTCCTCCTGGCCTCGGGTAATGAAGACGAGCTGAAATCAGTTGCTAAAGATTGCGAAGATGTTGGCGGCAAAGCGGCTTATGTTGTTAGGCGTCCAGATAGTTTGGAAGATGCCGAAGCCATGCGGGATGCAGCACTCGACAATTTCGGTGCGATAAAAATGCTGGCGATTGGCTCCGGCTATAATAAAGCCGGCTTCATCCATGAGATGGAATATCAAGACTGGCAGGACGTCATGGATGCCAATGTTCGGGGTGCCTGGTTTATGGCAAAAGCTGTTGGCTCCTATTGGATTGAAAATGATGTTAAAGGCAAAATGTTGTTGATGTCTTCGGTTCGGGGGCGTCACGGTAACATCTCTGGTTACACTGGATATTGCGCCTCAAAAGGTGCGACCGATGCCATGACGCGGGTTCTGGCAACCGAATGGGCAAAGTACGGCATGACGGTAAATGCCATCGCGCCGACGGTGTTCCGCTCGAACTTAACAGCCTGGATGTATGGTGACGATGAGCTTGGTCAGGCGACCAAAGCGCGTTCACTTGGCCGTATTCCGTTGGGACGGTTGGGTGAAGTCGATGATCTTATTGGCATGGCGCTATACCTGCTGGCTCCGGCATCGGATTTCTGTACCGGTCAGGTCATGTATATTGATGGTGGCTTTACCGCCGGCTAATTGTTGGGGCAATCCCCTAAGTTCTGCCGGTAAGTCTTCCATTTTCGCCGCTGCCCCAGCAGCTGCGAAAGCTCTTGCTTGTGGTAGTGGCGCTGCATCAATGCCAGGGCACTTTGTCCGAGTCCTTCAATTTTCTTGATGAGTGCTGAGCTAACGGCTGAATAATGCTGTATCATTGAGCCTGCCCGAGCACATTCATATAGATCCGCCGCTTCATCCGTTGACCTAAATAGCGCCCGGAGGCGCAGGTTCTCTGGGATAGGTCCATTAAATTTTTGATGAAGAGTAGGCAGATCACTGTAAGTAATCATATATTTAAGCCTATTTTAATATGGTATTATGGAGTTATATTCCAATAATAAGTCATTATCAAGTAAAAAATGGATATTAAAGTAAAAATGAGTAAGGGATTGAGAGGGTGCGACACTTTTCCAGGTTAAATCCAAAAAATGGCAAAATCCGGCGAAGTAAAATAAACCAGAATGCGGTAGACTAGCTTCTTTTAACCCAAAGGATCGGAGCGGCCCAAAGTAAACGCACGCCTTCAATCGCCGGAGCGTTATAAGAGATTAAAGTAAAAGTTCCGGCTTCAGGCCCCGAGATCAGCTTTTTCACATGATTTTCTCAGTATTCTTCTCGGCTTCGACGGCAACGGTATGGTGGTTTGGCGATCGGGCACTTAGTCCACCGGATCATAAAAATCGCTAAGGACTATAAACAATCTGTGAGTGGTATTCATCTTGAATTTCTACGCGTCCATACTTAGACCGCTATTGTTCTGCTTAAATGCCGAACCAAACCGTACAAGGACTGTCCGGTCAGTTGTTGAGTAACAATCGCTGCACCGGTCGCAAAGGCAACCATAAACACGGAGGTGATTGACCCATGTATTAAGGTTAGAGCGACGACTTTTGGTTTCACCTTGTTGAACATCGTGCCGATGTTTGAACCGATAACCCACTGCGCTATCGCGGCCAGCGAGTCTGGTACTTGAGCCGAACTTACTCCGGTCATTGAAATTATAGCCACTGCAATCATCGGTCCCATCAAGTATGGAGTGGGAATTCTTAGCGGGCGGGCGATGGCATATCCTATAATAACCGTTGCTAGAAGTATCGCTCCATCCAATATACTCAATTTGTTAAATGTTCCCCCTGTGCCAACGGCTCCTGTCGGCTCATAGCCCGCCCACAAGGCAAATGAAAAGGGAATGATGAGCACTGTCATGATGATGCGCGCACTTTGAATGAGCGATATTGTCTTTTCATCACCGCCCACGGAGCCTCCCATAGCAGCCATTGGGACAAGGCCGCCGGGAGCCGCTGAGAAATAAGCCGTAACAATATCGAGCTTGGCGACGCGAATTAGATAAAGAATAATGGGTGGCATGACGACAACGACATAGGCTGTAACGGCAATCATACTCGGTATCCACTTGATGAAATTAGTCAAGAATTCCGGAGTGACAGAAGTGCCAAATAATGCGCCTAGAATTAAATGGGCATTTAAACGGAGCCAATTTGGCACCCAAAGTTCTACTCCCATCATCGCTGCGCAAGTTGTCGTGAACAAGGCGCCGATGATCCAAGGCAAGGGCAATTTTAAATATACAAATACAAGTGAGCCAACTAGGCCAATTCCCAGCGTTACAAGAAGTTGTTGCCAGTTCTCTTTAATCTCAAGAAATTTTCCCTGCAAATCAAACGACATGTTGAATTGCTTCTGAATTTAACATCAATCTTATAAGAATATATGGGAAGTTCATTAGGGTAAAAATTGCTCGTTCAGAATTCGTTCTTCCAAATTGTGCTCCGGATCAAAGAGGAGGGTTGGAAGCACTTCCGTTTCTTGCTGCACCTCAACGCTTACGACATTTCGAATTTCAGTAAAATCTGCAACGGCACTGACGGGACGAAGTTGTGGATCCAAAATCTCAAATCTCACAATCGTGTTTTCCGGTAGTAGTGCCCCTCGCCAACGCCGTGGCCGAAAGGCACTAATTGGCGTGAGAGCCAACAACCCAGTTCCGAGTGGAATGATTGGACCGTAGGCGGAAAGATTGTAGGCGGTGCTACCAGCGGAGGTCGAAATTAGCACGCCGTCACATATCAACTCCTCCATGCGTTCTACATCATCAATAATTATTTTAATCTTAGCTGCCAGACGTAATTCCCTCAGCAAGGACACTTCATTGATTGCGAGGGCATTATGTTCGGTTCCCTCAATTGTTTTAGCCTTCATGCTGAGAGCATGAAGTTCAATCGGCTCAGATTTGAGAAGCCTTTCCCTTAATCCGGTATCTCGGAACTCATTCATCAAAAAACCAATTGACCCAAGATTCATGCCAAAGATTGGCGTGCCTTTTGCCATATGCTGATGAACCGTCGACAGCATGAACCCGTCGCCGCCCAAAGCAACAATGATATCCGCTTCTTCTGCTGGTACATGATCATAATTTGCTTTGAGCTTTTCAATTGCCGCCTGGGCAGGAGGGTGATCATCAGCAAGCAAGGCTATTGAGTCAAATTTCATGGTTTCTCATCAATTTTTGCATAGGTGAATTATGCGACGAAGTATAGCAATGCAGCAAAGGAGTGCCAGCTTTACCTGAAAATCTTTGCTAACCGCCAGTTACACTCATGTGACGGGCAACAGCGGGTGCTGCTCCTTGGCGATCAATAATGAAATCATGGCCCTTTGGTTTGTTGCCAATTGCTTCATCTATCGCTGCCATCAAGAGGTCATCACCTTCGCTCATTCTAAGCGGTGATAAAAGATCCTTTTGATCATCTTGTCCCAAGCACATATAAAGCTGCCCTGTGCAGGTTAGTCTTACCCGATTGCAACTTTCACAAAAATTGTGTGAGAGCGGTGTGATGAAGCCAATTCGTTTGCCGGTTTCTTTCACTTTACAGTAATTGGCCGGCCCGCCTGTTTTATAGGGCGTTTCTTCCAAGGTCCATTGAGAGCGAATTCGGTCAGAGAGGATCGAAAGCGGTAAATACTGATCTGTTCGATCGTCCTCGATTTCTCCCATTGG
>Ga0233430_1005531_pt1 | contig 10910 bp, 9 predicted proteins | sample SI_118_April2016_2_FD_179883 | JGI IMG/M metagenome (GOLD analysis project Ga0233430, IMG submission 179883) | Seawater microbial communities from Saanich Inlet, British Columbia, Canada - SI_118_April2016_150_MG | ecosystem: Environmental > Aquatic > Marine > Inlet | place: Canada: British... | reverse complement strand
CCGCCGCCGAAAATTATCTGGAAAGCCATGCCTGCCAGCAGAGTCTCTGAACTATTACGCCCGTATATGTTCTCCAATTGCCCCATCGTCTGCAACGCCAGTAAGAATGCAATGCGGCGTTTTCGGACAAGATTAGCGAACTCAACAATTGCCGACAAATCACCCAATGCCGGGAATTCATCTATCACAAATTTGATCGGAATGGGCAGCGTGCCGTCTTCGGTTTGCTCACCGATGGAATCCAGATCAAGCAGGATTTTGGTCAGCACCGCGCCCAGATACGGCGCAACTGTACGGCGATATTTGCCGGGACAGGCCAATATCAGTACCGTCGGCTTGCCGCAATCGACCAGCATGTCCGCGCTGAAATCATTGGCAGCAGTCGATTCGCGGATAGTCGAATCCGCCCACCCGGTCAGGCTCTGTTGCAAGGTGGCGACGATGTTATTCGCCAGTTTGCCATCCCCGGTGGCCGAGGCGATAAAGGACGCAGCTAATCGCTGTGCATCGTCCGGTTGTTCGTTGAGCCGTTCGCCCAATTTACGTAGATCAACAAAACTCTCAAATATCTGCCCCACATTGTCAAAGCGAATCAGACAGGCCGCCAACAGACTCTCAGCGGCTTTCGACCAGAAATCATCACCTCCGCCCGAATTTTTGGGAACAAGTACCTCGGCCACAGCCCGCGCATCGGCCACACTATTCACTGAAGCCGCGATATTATAACGCGGCGTTTTGGGATTGGTCGGATCGTGGACAATCACCCGGTGGCCGGTGACAGCAGAATAACGAATAATCTGTTTGGTCAATTCCAGCTGAGGATCAGCGACGACCAGATTTTGTCGCAATCGCATCGAATCGAACAACACAGGTAAGATCACACTTGACGATTTGCCCGAACCCGGATTGCCGATGGTGATGATACCCCGCGCCGCATCTTCGGCGGTCAGACAGAACTTGTCGCCCAGGTAGGTGAACTTGCTGCCGCGCCGTGTGCCCATGAATTTGCCGTAGAAATTGACACCCGACTGCTGGTCGCTGCGGAAGCGTTTGAACTCCTGGCGGGTGGCGAAATGGGCGCTGCCGTGTGCCTCTTGCTCGCGCCGGATGCCACGAAAACGATCCAGCCATAGACGGAAACGGCTGCCGCGCCGCGTGTGCCAGTAGACCGCGCCGTTGACCATGACCACCGCCAGTGCCATCAACGTGCCGAACAACAGGATGCGCTGCTGATCGAATATATCCGGCGCAACCAGGTCTTCGATGATGCCGGATTGCTGTTGGGTCATGGCGAATCGGATGGCGCTATCGCCGAGCAACAGTGCATACCAACTGACGATTGTGCTAGAAATTGCCATGATGTTCAGCAACCGGATGATACGTGCCAACCATGATGCACCGCCCGCCGCACTGGTGCGGATGCTGCTCCCGGCTATCCACAGGTAGGCAATGAGTGTTATACCAGTGATCACCGTACTGATGATGGCCGGGGTGAGTGCGTTTTGGGCGTAGTCGTGGAATAGATGGTAGATCATATTATCTCACCCTCTTTGACCCTGACGCTCATATTTGATGTGCATTGAATTGGCTCATTTATTCTTCCAACTTATCACGGATATCCTTTAGTTTTTCGATGGACGGTTGGTGATTGGCATCAATAGCGATGGCTTGTTGCAGGATTTTTTCCGCTTCCTGATAATTTTCTTGCTTAATTAAAGCCTCGCCGTAATTATGCCAGAACCATATATTATTAGGATCACAATCGATGGCATTCTTATAGCACTCCACGGCTTCATCCCAGCGATCCAATGCTGTGAAACACAACCCTTTGTCATTCCATGACTTGGCGTGTTTAGGATCGATGTCTGTTGCTTTATCTAATGCAACCAATGCTTCCTCATGGTGCCCCATCAAGACCAACACATGACCCTGATTACACCAATGCCATACGTCATCCGGTTCGAGTTCTGCGGCGCGTTCGTAACAAGTCAAAGATTCTTCGTAGCGCCCCAGTCGCTCAAGAACTATCCCCTTACCGTTAATGGCAAAAGATGAATCTGGTTCTAATTTTACAGCACGATTATAGGCCTCTAATGCCTCATCATAACGTTGAAGATGGCGCATCACCTGTCCCAATTTGGCCCAACTAAAAGTGTGATTGGGGTCGGTGCGAGTGGCTTGTTGCATCGGTTGTATTGCTTCCTCATATTGTCCCAATTCGACCAGTATATCGGCCATATTGTACCAATGCCAGACTTCACTGTCATTATAACGTGAAGCCTGCTTAAAATACATCAAGGCATCTTCTTTCCTACCAAGTATCTTCAATGTCAAGCCGCAACCATTATATGCCCAGGCGTAGGTCGGCTCCAACTTGATCCCCTTTTCATACGCCTTGACCGAATCATCATATCTGCCAAGCAACCGGTAAATTTGGCCCAACTTGGCCCAGCTATTGGGATGAGTTGGGTCGATTTGTAATCCTTGCTCCAACAAAGACGCACCTTCTTTATAGCGTTCTCGGCTCTGTAATACATCGGCACGATTATACCAATTCCACACATTGTTGGGATTAATTGTCGTGGCCGTCTCAAAACAGGTCAGTGCCTCATCAAGCCGTCCCATTCGTTGCAACACAATACCTTTGCCATTCCAGGCCCAAGCATAATTAGGTTGAAACTCTAATGCATGATTATAACAAATTAAAGAATCATCATAACGCTTCAACAAGCGCAATGTGCGTCCCTTGCGTGCCCAGGCCCAGGCATAATCTGGCCAGGAATCGATAACCTGATCGTAGATTTCAAGCGCTCTATCCAGCTTGCCCAAAGCCCACATTACATAGCCCAAATCCATCAACACACCTTCGAGGTCTGTTTCAGCATGGTCATTCGATGGATCATCACGCATCGATTTCCTTAGAGAGTGTGTCACACAATGTTCGCATAACAACGAGTGCACAAATGAGAATGTGAATTTGTCCCTGGCAATAAGTATATCTAATTGCTCCAGCGCTTTAACAAAATCCCATGCTGTGTCAGCATCCGGGATTGTGGCATTGGCCCTGAGCCAAAATGATTTTTCCTCGATTGTGATTATAGGCCCATCAATAATTCTCTCAGCATCTTCCTTCTCCGCCGCCTTCATCATTCGTGTCAATATCGAATATATTTCATCCAATGAATACTTAATATCTGTAATCGATTTCTTTTTCTCATGCTCATATCGTCTCCGAACGTAGGTTTCAAAAATCTTCTCGGAAAGATCGGCAGCATTATCCAACTCAAGTAATTGCTGCCGCTCTTCAATGCTCATGTCTTTGTATGCAAATGCAAAGAAACTTAGCAGCAAGGGCGTGCCTAACCAATCTTGTAATTTCTCATCCAACTGTACCAATTTAAGCAATTCGGGTTGATCGTTCAGGTAAGTTGCCATTTGACTGTTTTCTAAAGGTTGCAATGTCACTGCACCCTTGAGGACAATCTTCTCTCCAATATCCGCATAATCCTGTACCCGACATGTCACCAAAACATGGTTATTTTCTGGGATTGCCGCCATCAATCTTGGACGAGGATCGAATGTTTCGCTTTCGGGGGTTTTCGGATCAATCAGGTGATTACTGCCCAGTTCGTCCAAACCATCCAAAAGCAGCACAGTATTCCCTTTGTCAATCTCCGTACTTACCGCATCTGCATTCAAATCTTTGTAACTACCCGAAAGCCAATCCGCAAAACGAGGTTGTTTATATACATCCCACGATGGGATAATGCCAAACAATGGCAATGGTTTGCTGGAGTCATCTAACCGTGCAGCAGCAACATCGCGGGCCAGTGCCAACAAGGTAATCGTTTTGCCCGCTCCTGGTTCACCAAGTAACAAAACCCGTCCTTCGTAATATTGAAATACTTCCCTGAAATTGCTGAAATCGGTGGGGGCTTCGTCTTTTGGATCGTGAGGTGAGAACAACAGATCAAACATATCGGTATGCTTGGGTTGCTTGGCGACGGCATCCGGCGCGATCTCGGTACTGAGATCAATCATGCGAATCACCGATTGGTCGAGATAAGCGACAACCCGCTTGTACAGATATTGCACATAAGAACGAAATGGGTCATCGGGTTGGTCGCCTTTGTGGTTAGCTACCGAAGGATCACGCAGAATATCAAATAGTCGCTTCACTGCTGTCATCGAATCCCGAAAATAATCTACCCATTCATTATTGATGATCGATACATGCGGTACAACATCGGCAAAACGCAAGGGAATCACCGGTTTGTTCACTGCCTGGGCGTATTGTACCTCCCTGCGTACAAAGCTGTTGTCGCGCTTAGTGTCTGGGGTGAGACACACGACCACATGCGATGCAGCTTCAATGCCCTTCTCGATATCGGCAGTAAAATCCTGTGCAGCGTTCAGATTACGCAGATCACGCCATACCCGGAAATCCTCTTTTTTGAGTGTAGTTTCTAATGTAGTGGCGGCATCGTTGCCGTCATTGCGTGAATAAGATATAAATACGTGCGACATGGCACTATCCTGTACAATTATCGAACTTAACAATTTTATTGTACTCGATTCGATCATGTCAGACACTTAAATCTCCAACCAATCATCGGCAATATCCGGCGCATCACGCGGAAACCATTTATCCAGGTCTTCACGCCCATCTTCCAGTGGCGGTGGTGGCACAAACTCCGGTGCATCCATGCCCAGCGTCTGACGGATGGCATCCAGGTCGTGCTGGTGGTCAAGCGCGGTCAATTCCTGTGTCATCGTCTTTAAATCCTGATTTAACTCCTGCAGATGCTCACGTCCCAATTCCCGCTCCCAGATGCGCTCCATCGCGTCACGACCCGCATCGTGCAACGTCCGCAACTGGTCGCTGTAGACCTTGTATGTCTCGCGCTCGGTCTCCAATCCGGGCACCGTCGCGGCCAGAATGACATGCGTGTGCAAAAACTCACGGTTGCCATCCACATCCTTCGCCCTGCCATCGGGACGCTCATCGGCAGTCTCGCCATGATGGACGACAAAGCTGTACGCCGGGGTAGGCGCGTCCATCGCGTCAAACCAGCCTTCAACAATCGCGCCAGTCAATTCAGAGATGACTGCCTCCTGACGCTCCGGCGGAATGGCTTGCATCATGTCGATTTGCGGCGAAATGACCAGTGTCCGGGCGCTGACATCGTGCGCTAAATCTTCCGTTGCCCATGCCTCACAGTTCTGGGCAATCTCATTGTGATACGTGCCCAACCCACAATTCACCCACCTTCGCGTCGATTCATCCTGCGAGAGATGGTCATGTTTATTGTCACGATATTGAAAGTAGCGCAGCTTTCCGCGCAACTGTTTTCCATCACGTTTATAGATGAACTTGGCATTGGTGATGACGCTGCGCCGGTGCATGGCCATACTATTTTGCTTTCTTCCGTGCTGCGTCTTCAGCTTTTTGCTTGGACTGAACCAACGTTCCCAACAATGCCCGCACTTTGAAGAACTGCGTGATGGTTTCACGTGATGCTTGACCCAACAATTGTTCAACGGTCACTGTTTCATCATCTTCGTCGGATGCCATCTCGTGGATTTCCTTAAACTGTCCGGCCATGAGCATCGTCTGGAAAGCGAAAATGACTTGCATTTGTTCTTCGAGTCGGGCGATGTTCTGCTGCAAGCTGCGACTGAAATGACGACGGCTGCTGATGGCATCACTCTCGTTTTCGATGAACTCGACGGCAGCCTGTCGCAGCACTTCTGCTGTGCTGTTGACACCTTTGCGGACACGGATTTCTTCGATGTGTGTTGCCTGCTGGTCGGTCAATCGGACGTAGAATTTATTGGTCATTTTTTGCTTTGTGGTCATAATTTGTTATTTCCTATTTAACTTATAAATAGTATATTGGATTTTTGCTTATTGTGGGGCGATTTGGGCCGGATTAGACCGCAAATTGGTAGGTGCAAATTAGGCCGCTTGCGGTTCATCTCGGCACACCGACCATTTTAGATCACATGGCAGAGGTTCAAATAGGTATAACGACCATGTTAGACCGCGACCAACTTAGACCGCTAGACTGTACATAGGTTCAAGTAGGTACAAATACCATGACCAACATTGACCTATGGCGGTTCAAATTGGATACAGACCACATCAGACCGCACTTTTGTGAACCGAGTTAGTCCGATGCGGCACACTTCGGTCTAATTGACCACAATAGACCGCAAAATAGCGGGTCAACTCGGCACAGATAGGGTAAAATAGCGGTACAGGTCGGTCTATGAAATAGGCGAAAAAGCGTGGAAATCCGCGCAGAAATGCCCGTCAGTACGGGAATAAAAAGGAGTGCCAAAGGCGCTCACCGAGTGCGGAGACCGCGCTCTGATACCCGCGCAGACGGGTATTACAACGCGAAGCGGTGCGTGGCGTTTTAGCCGCGCCCGGTATCCTGGAGCCAGCCGCCGCCATACATTTGGCGTATAATCTCACTGAATGTCAACTTCAGGCGAGTGGCGGCGTAAGGATACCGAGAAATGCGGTACTTTTGATTGAGGGAAAACAATATGTTCGGAAAGAATGGTTTAACAAAAGGCAAATTCAAATGAGTAACCCACATCTAAAAAAAGCGATCCTCGAAGTTGTAGAAAATCAAATTACGGCTGATGATCCGCCCGAAACCCGCAAAACATTAAAGCGCCTGATGGCTGCCGGGTATTCACGGAAACAGGCCGCGGAAATGATTGGTACTGCCGTCACCAGCGAAATCTGGGAAGTGTTGCACAACAATAGGGCATTCGATACCGAACGTTATGCGGCACTTCTGGATGAATTGAAATAGTAGTCATACTCACGGAGCATAACAATGCATTTAGAATCTCATGATGTCGAACGCTTTTACAATATCTGGTTCCCACTGCTCCATTACGTGAACCAACACCGAAAATTATTGCCATCATATCCCAACACATGGGTAAAGGACGTGGTTTCCCCACAAGAAACCGCACAATTGCGTGAGGCATTGTGGAGTGATGACTCACTGCGGGAAGGTTTCATCAAGGAAAATCCGGCCAATCTCTCGCCGGAAGACATTGCCCTGGTCGATAGTTGGCAATACCGCGTTCCCGGAAAGTTCATTATCTTTCGCTATCTCAAAAAACATACTGTCTTTCTCTCCAGCGATTAACCGGTACGAGCTTATGGAGTGCTGGGATTGGTCAGCCCATTCGAAGATATGTTTTATATGCGCCCGCCATTCTTGGTGAATGCAGTATTAATACCCTTTGAAGGTCGCATTACCTACGATAGCCTGATGTCGACGTATTCATTAAGTTTCGGACCTGGCTATCGCAGTTCTTTTGCCGACTATTATCGTAGCACACAGGAACGCGAAGGAATTATTACCACATTAACGCCAGACACGGAAGCAAATCGCCCGGAAAACATGAAAAAGGCTATTCAGCAGCGCAACAAAAAACTCTTGCGCGTTTTCCAGAAGGAATTGGGCAAGTCTGGATTAAGTCCCAAAAAGATGGAAGAGCACACGGAGAACGTTGCTGCTTTTGGAGATGATTTTCTGTTTACTCAGGATTCGCCGCATGGGTTGATCGAAACCACCCTGGAAGATGTGCGAGCATATCTGAATACAACAAATAAAAAAGTCAATTTGGTCAGCTTCAAACGATTTGTCCGATTCCTTCGTGACACTTGGCGCATGGATTATGATGAGGCCGAAGATATGCTCGATTTTTTCAAACGCAAGAGGTAACAATGACACCTAAAAAACAAAATGCCCAGATGATGCAAATTATGGATTTCACCAAAGCGGATTTGGCACTGAACAAAAAAGGAGAATTGTCGGAAGAGCAGATTGATAGTCATTATCATGTTCGGAGTTCGCTGCACAAGGATATGTCCGATATCAATGAAAAAGGATTGATTATCATAGAGTTATTGAGATGGGGATTCATTTACACTGTATTAGTTATTACCGGGATTTTTCAGAGGATTGAAGATGTGCTGGATGTACTAACTGTCCCGACATTCACAGTGATAATGGTACTCTATATGACCGACAGGCAGCGTCGCCACATAGAAGCGATGGCAAGTTTACGCAAATTTTCCGACCCCAATCAACCCATACCACCAGTGTCTGTTGCCGAAGGTCAGATTATTAAAAGCGTCGAACACAAAATGGCCAGCAAGTTTACTCACCAGGAGTATGTGCTTATTACAGGGCGGAAACTCCGCGTCATGCCGGGATCATTAGATGTACTTGACGAAGAGACCGCCTATCGATTCTACTATCTGGATTACAACGGAGTGGATATGTTCTTGAGTGCGGAGGTTGTTCCCCAAAAATAGTTAACACACCACGCGCAGATTGCCATCGGGACTTAGGAATTAGAGGCAGTGCGAAAGTGGCGGGGTAAGGATAAAAGCTGAATCACGGATGTGTAGTCGGATTGTCGGTGGTGTGCGACTTCGGGTAAATAGCGTTTAGCGATGGCGCTCGTATCGGCAAAGTAAACTGTCATATACGATCTTCCCGTTCTTTATCAATCAATTTAGATAATGGACGGGCATTGGCAAAAACATATCCCAGCCGCTCCAACTCTTCATCACTGACATCTATTGCATCCGGCGATGGTCCAGATGGTGATACTAATCCTGCTGCAATGAGTTTAGCCTGTATTTCTTTGTGGGAAACATCATCTGTGTCCAACATATCATCAAGCATCTTCGCTTGAATCATTAGATTGATTTTTCCCAGTGGTATATCATCAGGTAAATCAATTATAATCCGGCGTTTTTCATCCACAACAGCAGTGATGGTAATTGTAAATGTGTTCACGATTATTACCTCATCGGCTCTATCATCTATCATTTGTATTATAATCGAATTGCCGGTATGCAGGAAGCACCTGCAGCGTGATAAGCAAATCACAGGAATGATTTCTATTCCGTAACAACCCGCATATTTCCGTCGTGGCTGATGGCAAATTGCACGGTCACGGTATCATCCACATCGCCAGTGCTGTCGTGCCCAATGGTGCCGAAGCGCGTCCCGTCGGGATGGTAGGCCACCTTGCGCGGCTGGCCATCGATGGTTTCTTCTCGCACCTGTAGTTGAATTTTCTCGCCGGACTTTGCCCACCGTTTCACCTGCCCTTTGGCCCACTTCGCACGATCTTTGGGTATATCGGCGGCTTTTTCAACACGGGGTTGTCCGTTTGCTTCCGCCCATTGGTTGTAAACATTCATCCACACGCCATTTATGCCCACCGTGCGATATGATGGTTGTTTGACCATCGCGCCGGGATAGGTCACAACGCCCGATTCGGTTTGGGCGATTTCATCCAGAACGCCAACTTCCCGCAACGCTTGTATGGTCGTGTTGGCTATGCCAGGATTGCGTCCGGTGTCAGTCTTTTCACCGGGCAGCCACACCGCCGCATCAGACCCCGGTTCGTCACGAATGTAGGCACTGACCAATGCCCCACGCACAATTGATGTGTGCATATCATCTGGGTAACGCCGCAAAAACGACTCTGCTTCCCGGCGGGCACTGTCATAATCTTCAGGCATTAATTCGGCTTTCTCCCGTGCAAGTTTGCGAATGGCTCGCGTGTAGGTCTGGTTCAATTTTGCACCGATATCGATGGTCTGTGGCTGCTCAAAAGCGTGGTCGAAAATGGCTCGCGGCGGCATTGTCTGCTTGACCAAATCATCGCGGCGCACAGAAATCTCGCTGATATGCTCGCGCACAGCGTAAACCAAATCATCCATCCAATGATCGTAACTGGTCACCGGCTGCGGCGTTCCCGGCGGACGCGGGCCGAGCCGATGCTGCAAAACCTCCGGGATAGGTTTGCGCTGTTCCAGTATTTTCACAGCAGCTTGTTGAGTCCATTGCAACACCGCCGACAAATCCTCCCCCGTTTTCACGCTGGCATCAATGATATCTTCGAGCGGTGCTGGTGGATGCGCTGGCAATCTGCCGTAGAGTGCTTTGGTCAACATCAAATTATTACAACTTGCACCCAAAGCACCTCGATTGCCAATCGTCCGTTCAATAACAGCATCCATGACTTCAATATTGTAGTCCTGACCTTCACCCAAACCGCCTGCCGTCGCCGGATCAACCATGTTCAAATAATCCGGTGAAATTGTGTCAATGCGCGGGGCTAATTTGCGACTGTCCGCCGATGGATAGCTGATCTCACCATCCGGTGTTTTCCAGGTTAGCGCATCAGATTGTGCGGATGGTTTCAACACAACAAATTCGCCCATTTGATTTGGTGAGCGCCAGTCCAGCACTTTTTGTTCGCCGTCGTAGTCCGTAAATGGATGAACCCACAATGCGTCGTCGTTGTCCGCGCCGCCTAGAATCCCGGCGATGCCTTCTGTTGAATCGCGCAATTGCAGCCAGTCATCATCGTTAACCCAGGCAGTCCCGTAACGTGGATCAATAAAAATCTCGCCGCGTCCGACCTGGATATTGTCGCCAGCACGTTGTCCGACAGCAGCAGGCATGACATACATTCTGCCACCAGGAATTGGCAGACGCATCTTGCCCAATGTTGATTGGTTCAGACGCTTGAGGTGCTGATTGGCGAAGCTCTTGACGTGTGACGAGAACCACATCGGATTGCCACCTGATGCCAGATACTCACGCAACGGCCATGATTCCACATCTTCCAGTGTGGTGTGGTGATCAATACGGGCCATCGCAGCACCCACATCGCCTGATTGGATGGAATCGGCAAACAGCGTACCTTCGTCAGCCAACCACTGCGCCAGTTGACGTTGTTCAAAAAATGGATACAGATTGATAAGCGATTGGATGTCCAGCCGCATATCGACATGACCATGCACGAAGTTGATGCCAACAAACGTCTGTCCATTGGTAAGGCGAACT
>Ga0233430_1005529_pt1 | contig 10911 bp, 11 predicted proteins | sample SI_118_April2016_2_FD_179883 | JGI IMG/M metagenome (GOLD analysis project Ga0233430, IMG submission 179883) | Seawater microbial communities from Saanich Inlet, British Columbia, Canada - SI_118_April2016_150_MG | ecosystem: Environmental > Aquatic > Marine > Inlet | place: Canada: British... | reverse complement strand
GAAAAGGTGATGCATGCAATAGATAGTTTAGATGAAAATTTGACAATATTGATTATTGCACATAGGTACACTACTCTAAAGGGTTGTGACCAGATAGTTAGAGTTGAAAAAAACGGAACTATTAAGATTGGTAGCTATAATGATTTTTGTGAAATAAAATATTAAGGTGTATATGTTTTTACGTGAAATTGAAGAAAAAGATATTAAGGATATTAACTCTTGGAGGGGCGATCGTGAGTCTGTAGAAAATCTCGGAACAAGTTTTAATTATATTAATTTGGATATTGATAAGAGTTGGTATCAAAGTTACCTTAACTCTAGAAATAACAATGTGAGACTGGCAATTTGTGTTGATGAATCAAATTTAATTGGCGTAGTATATTTAACCAATATAAATTGGATCCATCGTCATGCCGAATTTTCAATATGGATTGGAAATAAAGCGCATCAAGGAAAAGGATATGGGAAGCTTGCTGCAAAGCTTATGCTCCAACATGCCTTTAACGATCTCAATCTTCATAGCTTGTTTTTAACGGTGTTAAAGTCAAATAATAGAGCGATAGAGCTTTACAAAAAAATAGGATTTATAGAAATCGGCTGTCTGCCGGAATACTTATTCAAGGATGGAATGTATGTTGATATGATAAGCATGTCACTTGTGAATAATCTATCTAATTATAAAAAGTAAAGTGAAAAGAGTTTCGATTAACAGTCATAAATTATTAAACTACATGGTAGTAATGATAATGATATTGGTGACCGGAAACCCTTTTGTAAGGGAATTTACTAACGTAATTATATTTTTTTTCGGTCTTGGCTGTATTCTATTTTTTCTTTATTCTGGGAATAGGATAAAAAAGGATTACGTTGCTCTTCTAAGTGTTCAAATAATAGTATTGATATTGCCAATATTCTTAATTGAGCCCAGCTTAGAAAATATGACTCATTATTTAAAGCTAATATTTCTTATCGTATCGGTTCAAATGTATATGAAATTAGTAGATATAAATACTTTTAAAAATACATATATCAATATAATATATTTTCTTTGCCTGACCTCTCTGGTTATGTATTTAATACTAATAGCCGTACCTCAGATTCAAAATTATTTACCGGTATCTTATACCAACGCTGGGATAGCTTATAAAAATTTTGGATTATTAATATGGCATGCCGATTCAGTTGAATTAAGGAGAAATTACTCAATTTTTTGGGAGCCTGGTGTGTTTACAGCAATTGCAGTTTATGCATTAATATTGGGCATGGATTTAAGGTCTCCAATATCCAATAAATTTTTTATTGTTATTGTTTGTTCGTTACTGTTAAGTGGTTCTACAGTAGCATTCATATTGGTGCCATTATTTGTGATTCATAGAATTTTAAAACACAATAAGATCAAGGTTAGATCTTCAATATATAGGTTATTGTTGTTAGCTGTAGCTGTGGTACTTGTGATGCTTGTATGGCTGGGTTATGTAGAGTTTGCGAACAACCCTTTAAATAAATTCTCATTCGAAAATCAGTCTTTTAATAATAGATATTTAAGTTTGATAACCGATTATCAGATTTTTAGTGAGGGAGTTATGGGGGTGGGTCCTGATGAATATTCAAATCGTGTTTGGATATATTCAGGTGAGGTACTAGGGTCATCATTTAATTCAATTTTATTTTCACTTGCTATTTATGGATTGCCGTTTACTTTAGTAAGTTTATTACTTTACTTTTACTCAATTAATTCTTTGCACATGGATCGATTGGCAAAATATATAGCACAATTTTCAATTGTGATTATATTTTTTACACAGTTGTTAATGTACAGTATATTATTTTTATGCTTTGCCGCAATTTATGTTGCAACGTCAAGTGAAAATAGATATTTAACTCGAAATAAAGCAGATGAAAAAAAGTTTACTACAACTAATAATAAAGTCGCGGATTTTATTCAGGATTAAAACAAATGTTACACTTGTAACTTGAATTCACGATTAAATATATTTTGGGAAATTAATTTAACATTATGAAAGTTATTACGGATTATTTAATTATTGGCGCAGGAGTGGTTGGTATATCAATTGCTCGAGAAATAAAAATCAGAAACCCAAAGGTAAGTGTCACTATATTAGAGAAGGAGTCAGATGTAGGTCTTCACTCTAGTGGTAGAAATAGTAGTGTGCTGCATAGTGGGATTTACTACCCATCAGAGTCTTTAAAAGCAAAGGTATGTAGCCAGGGTGCTATAGAAATGAAAGACTATCATAGGGAGCACAAAATTCCTTTAGTTGAGTGTGGCAAAATTTTAATTACTATCAATAAACATGACGCACCTCAGTTAGACACATTAGTTCAAAGAGCGAAAGAGAGTAATATTTTTGTTGAAGAGTTGGACGAGGATGATTTAAAAAAATTAGAGCCAGAGATAAGGTCATTCAATGGTAGAGGGCTTTATGTCCCATCAACATCCGTAGGTAGCTCTAAACAAGTCATGAAATCTCTTAGAAAAGAAATAGAAGGTATGGGGATTTCTATATATTTTAATTCAAAGATAGTTGAGATTGATTCTACCACTAGACAAGTAAACTTAGCAGATGGGAGAGTATATTGTTACGGCCATGCAGTAAATGCAGCTGGATTGTATGCTGATAAAATTGCACACCAGTTTGGGGTTGGTCAAAAATATACATTATTACCATTTAAAGGTATTTATTGGAGGCTTGATCCTGGTGCAGGGTTTAATCTAAAGCATCTTGTTTATCCGGTTCCAGATTTAAGAGTCCCATTTTTAGGAGTGCATACAACTACTTCTGTTGATGGGATTACATATTTAGGCCCAACTGCTGTGCCAGCCTTCGGTAGGGAGAACTATCATGGAATAAAAGGTGTAAACGTACGCGACTTTTTTGACATAACATCTAATTTAACAAGGCAATTTATTGCAAATAAAGATGGCTTTAGACGCCTTTCATGGCAAGAGGGGAGTCGTTATATAAAGCCGAGATTTGTAGCAGCTGCAAAAAAAATATTACCAAGATTGAAAGCGCAACATTTACTACCATCAAATAAAGTCGGAATAAGAGCGCAAATGCTAGATATAGAAACCGGTAGAATGGTTAATGATTTTTTAGTAGAGAGTGGAGAAAATTCGACACATATTATTAACGCAATATCTCCAGCATGGACTAGTGCATTTTCATTTGCGAGATATATTTATGATAATCATATTACAAAACAGGAGAAAAAAATATGAACTTAGAAGGGAAAAAACTTGTATTAGTTGGTGGCGCAGGATTGATCGGATCGCATACTACTGATTTGTTGCTAAAGGAGGATGTACAGGAAATAATCATTTATGATAATTTTGTTCGTGGAAGTGAAGAAAATTTAGCGAGCGCACTTGAAGATCCTCGAGTAAGTATTTATGATATTGGTGGTGATATCATGCAAACAGATATTCTACAATCTGCTTTTGATGGCGCTGATGGTGTTTTTCATTTTGCTGCACTTTGGCTTCTTCAGTGTCATGATTATCCGCGCACAGCATTTGATGTGAATGTGCGAGGAACCTTTAATGTGATGGAGGCATGTGTTGCTAAAGGTGTAAAAAGATTGGTTTCATCTTCATCAGCTTCTGTATATGGTGATGCGGTAAGAGAGCCGATGGATGAAGACCATCCATACAATAATAAAAATTTTTATGGTGCAACAAAAATTGCAGGAGAGGCATTTTTAAGATCTTTTCACCACCGTTATGGCTTAGATTATGTTGGCTTGCGCTATATGAATGTATATGGCCCACGTCAAGATTATCATGGCGCCTATATTGCGGTAATTATGAAAATGCTTGATGCAATTGATAGAGGAGAAAGTCCTACAATTATGGGTGATGGATCTGAGGCGTTTGATTTTGTAGCGGTTGAAGATTGCGGGCTAGCTAATGTCTGTGCCATGAAATCAGAGGCTACTGATGAAAATTATAATGTTGGCACTGGCATTCGAACATCACTTAAAGAATTAGCAGAAATAATTATAGAAATTACTGGATGCGACAAGCCGATTAATTATGCGCCTCGAAGCCAAGCAACATTGGTAAAAAATCGAGTTGGAGATCCTGTTAAAGCAAGTAAAGAAATTGATTTTACAGCACAAATAGATTTGAGAGATGGACTGCAACGATTAATTAGCTGGAGAGCCTCCCATAAAGCTGAAGTTGAAAAACGTCGTAAAGATGTAGGATTGTCATAATGAAAAAAAGAACAATACAGATTGCATTGCCAGTAACCGGAGAAGCTGAATGGCAATCTGTAAAAGAGTCGATTATGTCGGGCTGGTTAACACAAGGTCCAAAGGTAAGAAAGTTTGAAGAAAATTTTGCTGAAAAACATGGAGTAAATCATGCGTTGGCAGTCACCTCATGCACAACCGGTTTACATTTGGCGTTAGCTGCAATGGGTGTAGGAGCAGGTGACGAAGTTATTGTTCCGGCATTTACGTGGATTGCTACTGCAAATGTAGTTTTATATTGTGGCGCAACGCCAGTATTTGTTGATGTATCAACGCGAACGTTTAACATGGATCCAGAGCAAGTTGCGAGCAAAGTCACGGATAAGACCAAAGCCATAATTCCTGTACATCTATTTGGACTCTGTGCTGATATGGATGCAATTAAATCTGCAATACCAAAGCATGTAAAGATATTAGAGGATGCTGCCTGTGCAGCAGGTGCAAAATATAAAGGCAAATATGCAGGTAATCTTGGCGATATTGCATCATTTTCATTCCATCCTAGAAAATCTATCACAACAGGTGAAGGTGGCATGTTAACCACTCAAGAGGACTCATTGTTCGAATTAATGGATCAGATGAGAAATCATGGAGCGACTATCTCAGAAGAGCAAAGGCATCATGGTGCGAAGCCGTATATCCTGCCAGATTTTAACTTATTAGGGTTTAATTACCGTATGACAGATTTGCAAGGATCTATTGGCTTGGTTCAGCTAGATAAGCTTGATTCTTTTATAGATGAGCGAGCACAATGGGCGAATTGGTATAGAGAGAAATTATCAGATGTAAAATGGCTCATATTGCCACAAGAGCCAGAAAATGGCCGACATGGATGGCAATCTTTTGTAACCTATGTTAATCCTGAATTGGCTCCATTGTCACGTAATGAGATCATGGAAAAATTACAAGAATTAGGTGTTTCAACTCGCCCTGGTACGCATGCTATACATATGCTTTCATTATACAAAAATAGGTTTAATATCAAACCAGAGGATTTTCCAAATGCTAGAGATTGCGATAAAAATACAATGGCAATCCCTTTACATAATAGAATGAGCGAAGAGGATTACAACTACGTTGTAGCCTGTCTTAAGGGGTTTTAATCATGCCTACCCCATCTTTTAAAACCCTCTTTAAAAAGCCGCTAGTATTCAAAAATTATACTTATTTGAGCGAGGAAGATAGTCAACTTGAGAATCAGAAGCAAACCAACGAGGTATTCTCATTAAAATGGGCGCAATACTCCAAAGAAGATATTGTAGAACAGGAGAAGTTGTTTGCCTTTCAGCGTGAATGGTATTTGAAATTGTATGGCTTTGAATCTGAGCAGGATTTTGCGAAATTTTTGCAAACTAAGAAAATAATCCTTGATGCTGGATGTGGCTTAGGATACAAAGCCAAGTGGTTCGCTGACTTATCTCCTGAATCAATAGTTATCGGCATGGATTTCTCGGATGCTGCTTATATTGCAGCCGACAGATACAAAAAAACAAAAAATTTGTTTTTCATTAAGGGTGATATAGCTGATACCAACCTTAATAAAATGTCTATTGATTATGTTAGTTGTGATCAAGTTATCCATCACACAGAAAATGTAGCACAGACTTATAAAGAGTTGTCACGCATTTTGACCGATAATGGTGAATTTGCAGTTTACATGTATGCTAAAAAAGCCTTGCCACGTGAGTTAGTTGATGATCACTTCCGTAGTGCTACCAAGCATATCTCTTATGAAGACATGATGAAGCTGAGCGAGCAATTGACCGATTTAGGCAAGACTTTGAGCGAATTGAATATCTCCATTGACGTGCCTGACATCCCGTTGCTAGGTATCAAGGGGGGGGTGATGGATATTCAGCGGTTTGTCTACTGGAATTTCATTAAGTGCTTTTGGAATGAAGATTTGGGACGTGTGACTTCAGTATCTACTAATTATGACTGGTATTCGCCGTCTAACGCGACTCGTTATTCTGTTGAAGAGTTTTTACAGTATGCCACTGATAATAAGCTTGAAACAGTGTTTTTACACAGTGAAGAGGCCTGTCACAGCGGTCGTTTTAAGAAATAAAATAGGTAATAATATATGTGTGGAATAGCTGGATCATTATCTCTAAACAAGCCTTCTGTAAATGTAAATTACATTAAGTTAATGACTGATAAGATCGCACATCGTGGCCCAGATGATGCCGGATATCTTTGCTTTCATACAGGGGCAAGACATAATAAATCTATCTCTTTTTACCACAATCTAACAGACGCACAATTTAAAAATATTGATGATATGCTTCCTGTTATCGAGTCTAACTCTGTTCAAAGAGAACTGCATAATCATGATTATGATTTGTATATGGGGCATAGAAGACTTTCCATTCTTGATACCTCTTATGCTGGACATCAGCCTATGAGTGATTTATCAAAAAATATATGGATTGCTTATAACGGAGAAATATATAACTTTAAAGAGTTGAGGGAGGAGCTTGAAAGGCTCGGACACAGGTTTAAAAGTAATACAGATACGGAAGTAATTATTTATTCATATATTGAATGGGGTATTGAGTGTATAAATAAATTCAATGGAATGTTTGCATTTTCATTATACGACAACCATAGGAAAAAGTTTTATTTAGTTAGAGATAGGTATGGCATTAAGCCAGTCTATTATCACATTTCTAGTGATAATACTTTAATATATGCAAGTGAAATAAAATCTATATTAGAGTATAAAGATTATAAAAGTGAAATCGACAAAGAGGCACTCCTTGAATATTTTACATTTCAAAACATATTCACCAACAAGACCCTTCACAAAAATATTCAAATACTAGAGGCAGGGCATTATTTTGAGATAGACTTGATTTCAAAAAAAATAGAGAAAATCCAATATTGGGATTTTGATTTTTCTGATCCTGAAACTGTAAAAGATGAGAGGGAATATATAGAGGAGTTAGATAGGCTTTTTACACAAGCCGTAGAGAGGCAGATGGTAGCAGATGTCCCTGTGGGAAGTTATCTTAGTGGTGGCATGGATAGTGGCTCCATCACCGCAATAGCATCTAAATATTTTCAATCTCAAGACAATGCAAACTATTTAAAAACATTTACTGTCGGTTTTGATATGTCAAGTGCTAGTGGAATGGAGCTTAGTTTTGATGAAAGGGCAAAAGCTGAATATATGTCTTATAAGTTTAAGACTGAGCATTATGAGATGGTGCTTAAAAGTGGCGATATGGAAAGGTGTTTACCAAATTTCGCATACCATTTAGAAGAGCCACGAGTTGGACAAAGTTATCCAAACTACTATGCTTCAAAACTAGCCTCAAAGTTTGTAAAAGTTGTTTTAAGTGGGGCTGGAGGAGATGAGATTTTTGCAGGTTACCCTTGGCGTTATTATAAAGCTACTAACAATGTAAATTTTGATGACTATATAGATAAATACTACAGCTTTTGGGAAAGATTAATCCCCAACAAGTCTATAAATGAGCTTTTCTGTCCCATAGCAGACAGCACGAAAAATGTATGGACTGGAGATATATTCAAAGATGTGTTTAAACCGTCATCTATAGTCCAAACACCTGAAGAGTATATAAACCATTCTTTATATTTTGAGGCGAAAACATTCTTGCATGGGCTTCTAGTGGTAGATGATAAACTTTCCATGGCGCATGGTCTCGAGACAAGGGTTCCTTTTCTTGATAATGACTTAGTAGATTTTGCACAAAAAGTACCTGTTAAATTTAAACTTGGTGATTTACATAAAGTTATCAAGATGAATGAAAATGAAATAGGAAAAATGCAAAAAACAAATGATGGTAAAGTTATCTTACGAAAGTCTATGAGTAAATATATCCCTGAAGATATACATAAAGCAGTCAAACAAGGATTTAGCTCACCTGACCAAAGCTGGTTCAAGGGTGAAAGTATAGAACTTGTAAAAGCAAAACTTTTAAATAATGATGCAAATATATATAAATACATGGATAGGTCTTCTACTCAAAAATTAATAAACGAACATCTGAGCGGTAAGAAAAATAGAAGGCTTTTTATCTGGAGTCTTTTAAATTTTGAAGAGTGGAATGATATTTATGGATAAATTATCTTTTGCTTTCCTTGGGGCAACAAACTATAGTAAAGAACTCTTGTTGTTTTTAATAAATAAAAGACTTATACCAAAAGCAATATTTTCTATACCAGAAGAATTTAATATCTCATATAGTGAAAAAAAAGTTAAAAATACAAACTATGCTAATTTAAAAGATATAGCAAATGAATACGATATACCATATTATGAGATAGACTCAGTTGAAGGAAAGAAAATTAAAAGCTATGAACAGATAATAAAGAAACTTAATCTTGATTTGATTCTTGTACTTGGTTGGTACTATGTGATTCCACAATCCATACGAGAGTTAGTCAAATATGGAGCATGGGGAATTCATGCTTCATTATTGCCAAAGTATGCGGGTGGAGCGCCACTTAGTTGGGCTATTATTAATGGAGAAAAAGAAACGGGCATTACCCTTTTTCGCATGGAAAATGGGGTTGATAATGGCGATATTATTGCTCAAAAATCTTTTAGCATAGAGTTTGAAGATAGTATTAAAGAAGTTTATGAAAAAGCTACAACAGCTTCTAAAAATATTTTAGATAAAGTTCTCAGTGATATTGATAATACAATTTTCACCCCACAAGATAAAAGTAAAATAGAAATATACCCGCAAAGAAAACCAGAAGATGGAGAAATAGATTGGAATCAAAATAGTCAAAAAATTTATGACAATATCAGAGCTCAGACTTCACCCTACCCTTGTGCCTTTTCAACTTTAAATAATATTAAACTAAAAATCATAAATAGTAAAGTTACTGAACAAAATAATCACAAGTATAAAGCTGGTGAAATAATAAATATAAATGATAGAGCCCTGGTCGCCACAAAAGATAAATTTATAGAGCTAGGAGTGATAGATGATGGAGAAAAACAATACCAATTTCAAGATTATGCAAGAACTAAAAACTTATGGGGGGGGAGCTTCGAGAGCAAAAAATCTTAGGATGGTTGCTTAGAATATATAAAAGTCTGTTTTATGGCAAAATAGAAAAGTTCAATAGAGGTCTGCCATTTGGTGATTGTTTTGTTGATAGATGGGAAAGAGCGGAATCTTTAGGTTTTGGTAAAGATAGTAGTGTTTATGACAATGTTTTAGTTTTGGGAAATGTAAAAGTGGGGAGAAATAGCTGGATAGGGCCAAATGTTATTCTTGATGGTAGTGGGGGTTTAAAAATAGGTTCAAATTGCTCTATCTCTGCTGGAGTTCAGATTTATTCTCATGATAGCGTCAAATGGGCAATAAGCAGTGGAAAAGAGGGCTATGAATATGCTAAGACAATTATAGAAGACAACTGCTATATTGCTCCAAATGTGATCATAGCAAAAGGTGTAACAATAGGCGAAGGGTCGATTATAGGTGCTAATAGTTTTGTTAATAGAGATATTCCGACCAATAGTAAAGCTTATGGATCACCATTAAAAATAAAGGAAATATAACTTGGTATTTGAAAACATAAAAACAATTGATGTGAAAAATAAATCCTCTTGGAGAAGTAAATTATTTTTAACTTTTGACGTTGATTGGTGTAGTGATGAAGTTTTGTCTTATACTTTAGATATTATTGAAAAGTATGATATCAATGCAACATTTTTTATAACACATCAAACTATTTTGTTAGATAGGATGCGAGAGAATCCAAAAATTGAATTAGGCATACACCCGAATTTCAACCCTCTCTTAAGTGGTGATTTCCAATATGGAGGGAACATCAATAAAGTTATAGAATTTTATAAAAAAATAGTCCCTGAGGCGGTAAGCGTGAGAAGCCACTCCCTAACTCAAAGTTCAAATATATTAGATGTTTTTAGTCATTTCGGATTAAAGTATGATTGTAATCATTTTGTGCCGTATAGTTCAAATATTGATTTGAAACCTTGGGGGCATTGGGATGGTAAACTTATTAAAATCCCTTATTTTTGGGAGGATGATGTTCATTGTATTTATGGTTGGGATTGGCATGAAGATTTTTTAAATAATGGCGGTATCAAAGTTTTTGACTTTCATCCTATCCATATTTATTTAAATACAGAACAGTTAGATAGATATGAAAAAAGTAGAGAGTTTCATAGTTGCTCAGAGAAATTATCTAAGTATGTATATGATGGATATGGCACACATAATTTTTTAATAGATTTAATAAAGGCATAAAGTGAAAATAGCAATTATAGGTAGGACTGAGATACTTTATGAAACGGTAAAATTATTGCTCAAAAATGGGTATGATATACCTTTGATTATTACTTCTAAAGAAGCGCCAGAATATACAAAAACCGTAAAAGATTTTGAAGAGTTGGCGCATGAAATAAATGCAAAATATTTACACACTATAACACCCCAACAAATTAAGACAACAATTTAAGATTTCTTATTTCGAACGAGTTAAACTTAACCCAACAATTCTGAGTAAAAAATTATGAGTAAAAAACGAACCAGCTACACTTCAGCATTTAAAACAAAACTAGTGCTTGAGCTATTACAAAATGAAAGCACTCTGGCAGAGATTGCTAGCAAGCACAACATTCTTCCA
>Ga0233430_1005516_pt1 | contig 10934 bp, 9 predicted proteins | sample SI_118_April2016_2_FD_179883 | JGI IMG/M metagenome (GOLD analysis project Ga0233430, IMG submission 179883) | Seawater microbial communities from Saanich Inlet, British Columbia, Canada - SI_118_April2016_150_MG | ecosystem: Environmental > Aquatic > Marine > Inlet | place: Canada: British... | reverse complement strand
AAACAGAAGGATTCTTTTGATTCAGAAAAGCGAGGCTTCAACAATATTAGACATGCTGACGGATACGGGAATCGTCAATCGCTACAACCTGGTGCGAACGGAGATAATATCAAGCCTTCCTCTCAGTTCGCCCAGGGTTTACAACCCAACTCTTTGTTGGTCACGCGCAACGACGCAGCCTCCGTGAACAGTATTGCATCACCCACCCCATCCATCACCGACCAGGAAGTCGAAGATGCCCGGCAGCGGAAATTACTGGATAATCTCTATCCGAAAATGGGCAAGCCGCAGTTACCGCCGCTGGTTCGGCGTGATGGCCAGGAACTGACGGCACCAGAGATGAGTTATCCGGCCATGGGCTATGACGAGGATATTTACGAGCCCTGGCCAGACGAAGCTGTGGCCGTGGCCATCAAAAAATATCCGGACCTGGTGAAGACTGAGTCTGTTGCCCGGCGGCTGGCCGCTGCTGATCCATTTGCGCAGCCTTCGGATGAAGGTGAATACCCCTTGCCCCGCAATCCAACAATGACAGATTTGGCGCTACACCATTCTTCGAAACGAAAGAAGCTCTGGTAATACGATTGATCCGACCTCTCCCGCAGACCCGCCCCGTTCATGATTTTTCAGGACGGGTTTTTTTGTGCCTGCGGGTGGAGTTGAGTGGGCAAGTTACGTCAGGCTTTCCCCTCTCTGTCCGTCATCCCGCACTAGATGCGGGATCCATGGTGAGCCACGACTTGCACTGCACCGTAGATTTTCCGATTCAGTATGGACCCCTGCATCAAGTGCGGGGTGACGGTGTGTGTGTTGGCAAAGTTCTCTCTTTTAAAGACAGGGCATATCCCAACTTTTTCACCATCCCCCTTGACCACGCCCCCCTGAACATCGGATGTTGAGGCATGTTTGGATTCAGCTTTATGAAACTTCTGGTTCTGGCCGCTATCATCACTGCCGTATGGTACGGCTTCAAGATGATGACCCGGATCAGTGAAGACCGCAAAGATCGTGTCGAGGGCCGCAAGAAACCCTCTGGCAGCCCGACCACCGAAGACATGATCGCCTGTCCTGAATGTGGCACGTTCGTTGCCGCAAATTCTGCTGCCAGGTGCGAACGCGCAAACTGTCCCTACTGATCCCTGAAAGCTGTTCTGCACTGCCAATTCCCGGCTATTGACGCTTCCGGGCCTGGTCGCTAGTTTGCGGCGCACAACAGCTTGAAATATTTTTGTCGTTCAACAGGTACTGGCCGAGGATAACCACGGGTCGAAAAAGCCCGGTTTTCTGCGGTTTAGCGCCAAGGATACCGGGATTAGTTCCATGGCGGCCAACAACGCCTCCGCCCCCTCATTTCAGGATTTGATCCTGACCCTGCAGCAATTCTGGGCCAAACAGGGCTGCGTCCTGATGCAGCCTTATGATGTGGAAGTTGGTGCGGGTACTTTTCACCCGGCGACGACCTTGCGCGCCCTGGGCCCGAAACCCTGGAAAGCCGCTTATGTTCAGCCTTCACGTCGCCCGACAGATGGTCGATATGGCGAGAATCCGAACCGTTTGCAGCATTATTACCAGTTTCAGGTCATTCTGAAGCCATCGCCTGACAACATTCAGGAATTGTACCTGGACAGTCTGAACGCTTTGGGCATTGATACGGCCAATCACGATATCCGCTTTGTCGAAGACGACTGGGAAAGCCCGACCCTGGGTGCCTGGGGACTTGGCTGGGAAGTCTGGTGTGACGGCATGGAAGTCAGCCAGTTCACCTATTTCCAACAGGTCGGTGGCTTTGAATGCAGCCCTGTATCCGGCGAGATCACCTATGGTCTGGAACGTCTGGCCATGTATGTGCAAGGCGTTGAAAATGTATACGACCTCGACTGGAATGGAGCGGGCGTAACCTACGGTGATGTCTATTTGCAGAACGAACAGGAATTTTCGGCCTGGAATTTTGAAGTCGCTGATACGGATCGATTGTTCCAGCATTTCAAGGATGCCGAAGCCGAATGTGCCCTGGCCCTGGAGGCCAAACTTGCCCTGCCCGCTTATGACCAGTGCCTGAAAGCCAGTCATACCTTTAATTTGCTGGATGCCCGTGGCGTCATCAGCGTGACAGAACGCGCCTCATACATTGGTCGCGTGCGCACCCTGGCCAAGGCCTGCTGTGAAGCCTGGCTGGTCAAAAACGGCGGGGAGGATTGATCATGGCTGAATTCCTGCTCGAACTTCGTTCCGAAGAAATTCCCGCCCGTATGCAGGCCACAGCCTCGGCTGACCTGAAACGTCTAGTGATCAGCGGATTGAACGAAGCTGGCCTGATCCATGAAACAGTGGACTGCTTTGCCACGCCGCGGCGCCTGACCGTTGTGGTCGAAGGCCTGCCGACAGAGCAACCTGATACGCGCGAAGAACGCAAAGGCCCCAAAACGGACGCGCCTGAAAAAGCCATTGAAGGTTTTCTGAAATCGGTTGGTTTGACCCGCGACCAGGTAGAGGAGCGCGAAACCCCAAAAGGCAACGTGCTGTTCGCTGTGATCGAAAAGCAGGGCCGCGCCAGCATCGATGTGCTGGGTGAAATATGTGCCGCATCCTGTGCAGCTTTGCCATGGGCCAAATCCATGAAGTGGGGTAACGGCAGTATTCGCTGGGTACGTCCCTTGCAAAGCATCCTGGCCTTGTTTGACGGTGCCGTTGTGCCCGTCGAATATGCAGGCATAACGTCTTCAGACAAAACAGCCGGGCACCGTTTCCATGCACCCGATTATTTCGCCGTGCAGAATTTTGCCGATTATCGCGAAAAACTGTTTGAAGCCTCGGTCATTCTGGAATCAGCTGAACGCCAGGACCTGATCCGCGCCGGTGCTGACAAACAGGCCGCAGAGGAAGGCCTGACGGTTCAGACCGATGATGCCTTGCTGCGCGAAGTCGCCGGACTGGTTGAATGGCCGGTCCCCCTGATGGGCAAGATCGACGAAGAGTTCATGGAAGTCCCGCGCGAAGTTCTGACGGCCTCCATGCGCGCCCACCAGAAATATTTTTCACTTGATACAGCCGACGGTGATCTGGCCCCGCGATTTATTGTTGTGGCCAACCTGAAGGCCGATGATGGCGGCAAAGCCATTATCGCCGGGAACGAGCGTGTTTTGCGTGCCCGTCTGGCCGACGCCAAATTCTTCTGGGATCAGGACCGCAAATCATCTCTGGACAGCCTCTTGCCAGCGCTGGAGAAGATCGTTTTCCACGCCAAACTCGGCACGGTTGCCGAGCGCGTGCACAGGGTCCAGAACCTGGCTGGCGGGATCATCGCTGATGCCGTATCCAGGTCACTTGAGTTAACCGAACCTCAGGCCGGGGAACTGGCCGACAAGGCCCGTATGGCTGCCCGATTGGCCAAGGCTGATCTGGCGTCCGGCATGGTCGCCGAATTCCCTGAACTTCAAGGCTTGATGGGCCGCTATTACGCGATGGCGGATGGCGAGCCAGCGGATGTGGCCCAGGCCATCGCGGATCATTATTCACCACAGGGCCCCAATGACACATGTCCGTCAGCACCAGTTAGTGTAGCTGTTGCCCTGGCAGACAAACTGGATACCCTGGTTGGCTTTTTTGCCATCGACGAAAAACCCACCGGTTCAAAAGACCCCTTTGCCTTGCGTCGTGCAGCCCTGGGGATCATTCGCCTGATTTTGCAAAATAATCTGCGCCTGAACCTGCGGGATGCCATTGTCCAGTCCCTCGAGCTTTACGCAAACGAGCTGCCGGACAAGATTAACGGCAACCAGGTTGCCCTGGATTTAATGGCGTTCATCGCTGATCGCCTGAAAGTGCACCTGAAAGATAAAAACATTCGACATGACCGCATTGATGCTGCTCTGTCGGCCTTTGATGACGGTGACCTTGTAAAACTTGTCAAGAAGGTCAGCGCCCTGAACATCTTTCTGGCCACGGAAGACGGGGCCAATATTCTGTCGGCGTACAAAAGAGCAAATAACATTGTCCGAGCTGCGGAAAAGGAAGACAAAGTATCCTACAAAGGCGCGGCTACCGACGAGCATTTATCACTGACGGAAGAATACGCCCTTTTCGAAGCTCTGATAACTTGCGGATCCGAATTAAAAAACCCTCTGATCCTCGAAGATTATACTTCGGTCATGACTTCCATTGCCAAATTGCGCGGTCCAGTGGATGCCTTTCTCGACAATGTTACGGTCAATACAACTGAAACAGCGGTTAGAGTAAATCGCTTGATGCTGCTTGCCTATATCCGAACTGCTGTCAGCAAGGTAGCTGATTTCTCCAAACTTGAGGGATAACCAAACGATGTCGCCGACCCCCGATCAGTCACAATCCGGTAAATGGGTATACTCTTTTGGTGGAGACAAGACGGAGGGGCAGGCCGACATGCGCAATTTGCTTGGTGGCAAGGGCGCCAACCTGGCGGAGATGTCAAACCTGGGGCTGCCGGTACCACCTGGCTTTACGATCACAACCGATTTGTGCACGGCTTATTATGACAATGGCCGCAAATATCCCGATGAACTGGATGGCCAGGTCCGCGACGCCCTCACGTTGATTGAAAGTGCTGTGGGCATGAAATTTGGTGATGCCAGCGACCCGTTGCTGGTGTCAGTTCGTTCCGGTGCCCGGGCTTCCATGCCAGGCATGATGGATACTGTTTTGAACCTCGGCCTGAATGACGAAACCGTTGAAGGTCTGGCCGCCAAAAGTGGCGATGCCCGGTTTGCCTATGACAGTTATCGCCGCTTCATTCAGATGTATTCCGATGTTGTGCTGGAGGTTGATCATTATCACTTCGAGGAAATCCTTGAAATCCACAAGGAAGGCAAAGGCCTGACCCTGGACACCGATCTGGATGCCGACGACTGGCGCACGGTCGTCAAAGGCTTCAAGAACAAGGTCGAAGAAGAACTGGGTCGCCCGTTCCCGCAATCTCCACAAGAACAATTGTGGGGTGCCGTCAGTGCCGTGTTCGGATCATGGATGAACCGCCGCGCTGTTACCTACCGCAAGCTGAACGATATTCCCGCCATATGGGGCACCGCCGTCAACATACAGGCCATGGTCTTTGGCAATATGGGCGAAGATTGCGCCACGGGTGTTGCCTTCACCCGTGATCCATCGACCGGTGCCGCCGAATTTTATGGCGAATATCTGGTCAACGCCCAGGGCGAAGATGTTGTGGCTGGCATTCGCACACCCCAGCAACTGACCATCAAATCCAAGGAAGCCCAGCAGTCCAAATTGCCTGCCATGGAAGAGACCATGCCGGAAGTTTATGGCGAACTGGTCGACGTCTACAAACAGCTGGAAAAGCACTACCGCGACATGCAGGACATTGAATTCACTGTCCAGCAAGGCAAGTTGTGGATGCTGCAAACCCGATCCGGCAAGCGCACCGCCAAGGCGGCGTTGAAAATTGCCGTCGATATGGCCAATGAAGGCTTAATCAGCAAAGACGAAGCGGTTTGCCGGATTGATCCATCGTCGCTGGATCAACTGCTGCACCCAACCCTGGACCCGGATGCCGAACGTGACATCCTGACCCGTGGGCTGCCCGCCTCACCCGGGGCGGCGTGTGGCGAAGTCGTATTCAATGCCGACGAAGCCGAAACCGAAGCCGCTGCAGGCAAGTCCGTCATTCTGGTGCGGGTCGAAACCAGCCCGGAAGATATTCATGGCATGCACGCCGCCAAAGGCATTTTGACCAGTCGTGGTGGTATGACCAGTCATGCGGCTGTGGTTGCCCGTGGCATGGGTCGGGCTTGCGTTGCCGGTGCCGGTGGCCTGACGGTTGATTACGGCCAACAGATATTTTCAGTCGCCGGACGTACGATCAACAAGGGCGACATCATCACCATCGACGGCAGCAGCGGGAACGTCATGATGGGCGAAGTGCCAACCGTACAGCCGGAACTTTCCGGTGACTTTGGCGCCTTGATGGTCTGGGCAGACGGCATTCGGGCATTGGGTGTGCGCACGAACGCTGACACCCCCGAAGACAGCAAGGTTGCCCGTGAATTTGGTGCCGAAGGCATTGGTCTGTGCCGGACCGAGCATATGTTCTTTGATGCCGAGCGCATTCTGGCAGTGCGCCAGATGATCGTCGCGGAAGAAGAAACCGGTCGCCGCGAGGCCCTGGCCAAACTGCTTCCCATGCAACGTCAGGACTTTGTCGAAATCTTCCGGATCATGGCAGGACTGCCTGTCACAATCCGGTTGCTGGACCCGCCATTGCACGAATTTCTGCCACACACAGAAGAAGAAATCGCAAAAGTTGCCGAGGCCGCGGGTGTTGACGCCAAATATCTGGGCCACAGGGTCAAGGAACTGGCTGAATCCAATCCCATGCTGGGACATCGGGGTTGTCGTCTGGGTATTTCCTATCCTGAGATTTATGAGATGCAGGCCCGGGCCATTTTTGAAGCCGCCATCGAAGTCAGTCAGGAAGGCGGCGAAACCGTTGTGCCGGAAGTCATGATCCCGCTTGTCGCCACGGCAAAAGAGCTGGAGATACTGAAGGCCAAAATAGAAGCGGTTGCGGCCCTGGTTGCCGAAGAAAAAGGTACCGCCCCCCATTATCTGATCGGGACAATGATCGAACTGCCGCGCGCTGCCTTGCGCGCCGGTGATATTGCGAACGCCGCCGAATTCTTCAGCTTTGGCACCAATGATTTGACCCAGACAACTTTTGGCATCAGCCGCGATGACGCCGCCCGTTTTCTGGATGACTACATCAATCAGGAAGTCTTCACCGTTGATCCCTTTGTTTCTATCGATCAGGACGGCGTTGGTGAACTGGTGCAAATCGCAGCTGAACGTGGTCGCGCCACCCGTGCTGACCTCAAACTTGGCATCTGCGGTGAACATGGTGGAGACCCGGCATCGGTGGCCTTTTGCCACAACAGCGGTCTGAACTATGTTTCCTGCTCACCCTATCGTGTGCCTATTGCCCGACTTGCAGCCGCCCAGGCCGCCATTCAGGGTTTTGCGACCGGCAGTGATTGACCCGACGCGTGTCGGATAACAACGCTGGCGACGCTGAGCTTGAAACCAGCCAGAAGCTGAAGGGCATCGCCCTGATGGTTACCGGCACCTTGCTGTTCTTGCTGTTGGACACCTTTGCCAAAAAACTGACGCAATCCACGCCTTATCTTGAAGTTGTCTGGGGACGCTACTTCTTTAATTTTGTAGTTATCGTCTTGTTTGTCGGACCGCGAAAACTGCCCGGACTTCTGAAAACAAATCACCTGAAACTGAACCTGTTCCGGGGCGTCTTGCTTCTGGGTGCAACTATGTCCTTTTTTGGATCCCTGGTCTTTATCCCCCTGGCGACCGCGACCTCTATCGGTTTTGTCTGGCCACTGGTGGTCACGGCCTTGTCGGTGCCCTTGCTGGGGGAACGCGTTGGCTTGCCACGATGGACAGCTGTGACGCTCGGGTTCATCGGTGCCATGATTATTATTCGGCCAACAGCAGAAATCGCCCACTGGGCCATGTTCCTGCCTTTTTCCATGGCCTGCTTCTACAGCCTTTATCAGATTGTGACGCGCAAAATCGACAAATCCGAAAGCCCGCTGACAGGCGTTCTCTATTCTTCGATTATCGGGTCTATCCTGATGCTTTTTGCCCTGCCCTTTGTCTGGGTGACGCCTGACCCACAAACCTGGGCAGCCCTGGCCTTCATGGGTGTCATCGCCACGGTGGCTCATTCCCTGTTTATCAAGGCCCTGCAAATCGCCCCGGCGTCATTGCTGGCACCTTTCGCTTATCTTCAGGTTCTGGCGTCAATTTTTGTTAGCTGGCTGTATTTTGGCGACCAGCCGGAGCCCCACATGATCGGCGGTGCAGCCTTGATCGTTGGAGCCGGGATTTTCGTTATTTACCGGGAACGCAAAAAAGCCTACATGGAGCCGCTGGATGTGTAGGAAAGCTGGATGTTCCAGTTGTCAGAGATTGTTTAGCCGTCATTCTCAACAGGCTCGTCAATAAAGGACCGTCCCTGCGCGTCTTCGATCTCCACCACCCACAGGTCCGGGTCGCGGGACAGCGCTTTTTCTATATACTGATCGGCGTCGGCTTCTGATGTTGATCCGGCACTTGAATGACGACGCCAGACACGCTGACCATCAAGACCATATCCCGGCACATAGACGATGCACTTGCCATCCAGCGTGTTCTGCTTGAGCAACAAGGACCCCGCCGTTTCGTCCCCGCGTTTGACCACAGCTGCAAAGGCCCCGGCAACCTGGGCGCGCCGGATCAATGCCTTGATCCAGATCTCTGCTTTCAAACGCGGCGCTTCCTCAAATGACATTCAGGATAGTTCCTTATGGCGGAAACATTTTGTGGTGTGGTCATTGATAAGGCCCACCGCCTGCATAAAGGCATAACATATCGTTGGTCCGCAATATTTAAACCCTGCCTGCTTCAGGGCCTTGCTCATGGCTATGGACTGGGTGGAATCGACAGGCACCTTGCTTTCGTTTTTCCAGCTGTTCTGCACGACCTTGCCGTCGACAAAACCCCAGATAAAGTCCTCAAATGACTGTCCGCTTTCTTCCATATCAAGCCATGCCTGGGCCGATGAAATTGTGCTTTCAATCTTGGACCGGTTGCGCACGATTCCGGCATCCTGCATCAGACGTTCAACCTTTTTAGGCGTGTAACGGGCAATTTTTTGGGGATCAAAACTATCGAATGCCTTGATGAAAGCCTCGCGCTTGCGCAGGATTGTTATCCACGACAATCCTGCCTGAAAACCATCCAGTATCAGTTTCTCGAACAGGGCCTGACCATCCCTGACCGGAACGCCCCATTCCTCGTCATGATACGCAACATAATAAGGGTCTTCACCCGGCCAGCTACAACGATGTATGTTTGTCATCCAGCGAACTTTCGAATTTTTCTGAATTCAATTATGAACTGTGTCGCATGACACGTGCGGACAGGAGGATGCCATGAAATCCATGACCACGATAGTCAACGCAATACCGGAACTTGTCTCCCTTGAAGGGAAAAGGGTTCTTGATGCCGGTAGTGGTGTCGGAGGTCTGGTCAGGGCACTGACAAAACTTGGTGCAGAATGTTTTGGCATTGAACCCAATTCTCTGAATGTTGATATATCAAAACAAAACGACCCGGAACGTCAGGATCATTATCAAGTTGCCGGTGCTGAGAACCTGCCCTTCGAAGAAGGCGAATTTGACCTTGTGGTATTTTCCAACAGCCTGCACCACGTGCCGGTGGATTTGCAGCAAGCAGCCATGGCGGAAAGCGCCAGGGTCGTGAAACCAGGTGGCCAGGTTATCGTCGCGGAACCTGTACCTGAAGGCGCACATTTCAATTTATCCCTGCCCATGGAGGATGAAACCGATGTCCGCAATCATGCACTGGCGGCAATACTTGATAGCGCCAGCCATGGCATGACAATAGAGGTCGAAACGTCCTTTATCCGGCCAACGCCTTATGCCAGTTTTGAGGCCTATCACAAGGCCATGATCCAGGTAGACCCGGCGCGCGCACAGGCCTTTGTGGATCGTGGAGATCAGTTACGGGAAAACTTTGTCAAATACGCTCGAAATGAAGGCGACTTCAGCGTGTTTGATCAGGAGATCAGAATTCATCTTCTTAATAAACCTGGCTAACGGGAACAGCCTTATTCGCCTGCCAGCGGCTTGATTTCCACCCAGCGCGGTATCCAGGGCTGAACCGATGCGCCATCGACGTCAAACACATCGACAGGCTGGACGGCGGCGTCTGTTGACGACAAATGTTCCAGTCGGATCAAAGCCATGCCATTTTCGCCCAGACCAGAACGCATGATGCCGACTTCCCGGTCATTGTGCATGATGGGTGTGCCACTGGCAGGTACGTCGCCCGTTATCCGTACTGGCAACAATCTCTTTCTCAGGGTCCCGCGATGATGTGTACGGGCAGTTAACTCCTGGCCGACATAACAGCCTTTGGTATAACTGATCGCGCCCAATTCGCCGAAGTTACACTCCAACGGCATGGATTTTTCAATCAGGACATCACGTCCCGCGTCCGGCACACCATTCGCCAGCCGGTGATGATCCCAGGCATCTGTGTCCGCCCGGACAAAGCCCGATGCTTCCAATGTCTCAACAGCACCTTCCAGTGGCAGAATTATCCGCACACCCATTTCAGCCAAACGAGGATCAACATAAAGGATGCCTTCGCCATAGCTTGAGGTACTGCCTGCAACCTGATCGCTGCCATTTTCGGCGCTGTCTGTGTCGGCACCAAAACAGCTGACGATGAGAATGCGTTCGCTGGCATCATCCAGCGTGACGTCAGCGCGCAATTTATACATGGACAGCCGTTTTTGCAGCGCAGGCAGGCGTTCCCTGTCACAATCCAGCAAATAGCCCGTGCCTGCCCGATCACGCAGGACAAAAAAGTCGAACAGGAATTTACCCTGAGGCGTCAACAAGGCCGCATAGACCGATTTTTCGGGCGTCACCAGTTCGATATCGTTGGATATCATGCCCTGCAAAAACTCAGATGCGTCGTCGCCACTGATGTGCAACAAACCCCTGTTTTCCAGCAAAGTATATTGGAGATTGGTCATTTGAACCTGAATATCCTTGTTATCACTCTACTGAAGTAAGGAGTGTCTTTACTATTGGCAAGGCAGAAATGACCAGAAATATGAACTTTGCACGAGAGAACGTCACCCAGATCACTTGGATTGCCTTGTCTGGCAGCGTATAACCGCTTCACAAGCCAAACAAATACACTCCTGACAGCAAAAACGGGTGCAATTGAACTAATGGCGACCGGCAGCGAAAGAATCCTGTTCATTACATCCAATCGTATCGGCGATGCCATGCTGTCGACCGGTATTCTGGATCATCTGGTGCATAGATACCGGGAGTCAGAAGTCACCGTTGCCT
>Ga0233430_1005509_pt1 | contig 10947 bp, 7 predicted proteins | sample SI_118_April2016_2_FD_179883 | JGI IMG/M metagenome (GOLD analysis project Ga0233430, IMG submission 179883) | Seawater microbial communities from Saanich Inlet, British Columbia, Canada - SI_118_April2016_150_MG | ecosystem: Environmental > Aquatic > Marine > Inlet | place: Canada: British... | reverse complement strand
AGGTACAATGTGAATTTGATATTTCTCAATCAAATCTTGTGGAATATCCGAAGTAGAATCGCTTAGAAAACCTATTTTTGAAACTTGATTTTCAACTACACTGTTTTGCATTACCATATCATCAACTTTTTGATGTGTTATGGTTCCATGTTTATATAAGACTTCAAAAACATCAGCAGGTTTGTCGGTATGAATATGAATTCTTAACTTCGATTTTGAACCTGCTATAACTAAGGAATCGCCTTTATCTTGAATTATAGATTTTAGTTTTTCTTTATCAATATCAACATCCATTATCAAAGCTTCTGTGCAATACCTGAAGGTTATTTCTTCATGCGAAATTAGATTGAACTTTTCTGCTTTCACAATATTTCTGAGAGGTAAGATTTTCCTGATTTCGCCATGCGAAAAGAAATCTATCATTCCTTCCAAAAAAACTACAAATCCTAATGCCCCGGCATCAACTACTTTCGATTTTCTTAAAACCTCAAGTTTTTCAGTAGTTTCCGATAACGATTTTTTTGCAAATTTATAAGAATCAATTATAAGTTTCTGGAAAGTTTCGCATTGTTCTTTAATTGTACTAATACCTTCAGCCCATTCTCTGATGACTGTAATCATTGTGCCTTCTACGGGATTAGATATTGCATCGTAAGCATACTCTACTGCTTTATTTATGGCAATATCAAAATTATTGATACTCAGGTCATTTTCACCTTCAATTTCGTTTCCAAAACCATATAAAAATTGTGCGAAAATAATACCTGAATTTCCCCGAGCACCTACAAGTGCTGCGTCTGCCAAAGCCGTGGCAGTTTGTTTTATACTATCGGTAGGAATTTCAGTATCAATTATAGATTGCATTGTCGATGCCATATTTGTTCCAGTATCGGCATCAGAAACCGGAAAAACATTGATTTTATTCAAATATTTTTGATGATTGAAAATTTGCTTGGCTCCTGCCAAAAAACTATAATACAACCGTTTCCCATTTAACAAATCTTCTTCTTTCAAAATAATTTCATTTTAATTTCTCAGGCCGCAAAGGTAATAAATAATTGAATTAGCAAAAACCCAATATATCATCCTGAATCATAGCAGAATAACTTTTATTTTTTGACAAACAATTTCGAGCAAAATTGTTTCAGTATTAAAGATTTTTGGCGATTAGGAAATTTGTTGATTACAGGAATATTATTTAATTTTGGAGAATTAAAAATGTATTAAAAACTATAATATGGAAAATATTAAATGGGGAGAACTCCCTTTCGGATACTTAAAAACAGATTATAATGTACGCTGCTATTTTCGCGATGGCAAATGGGGCGAATTAGAAATTTCATCTTCCGAGCACGTTGACATACATATTGCTGCAACCTGTTTGCATTACGGGCAGGAATCCTTCGAGGGCATGAAAGCATTTATGGGCAAAGATGGTAAAATTCGTATGTTCAGATGGCAAGACAATGCTCACAGAATGCAGGCTTCGTCGAGAGGAATTATGATGGCGGAATTGCCTGATGAGATATTTGAGGCAGCTGTAACTAAAGCCATTCAAATGAACAAACGATTTGTGCCACCATATGGCTCAGGAGCTTCATTATATATTCGTCCTGTTTTGTTTGGCTCAGGTCCACAAGTTGGAGTTCAGCCTGCAAAAGAATATGCTTTTATAGTTTTTGTAACACCAGTGGGACCTTACTTTAAGGAAGGTTTCAAACCTGTAAATATGTTAGTAACCCGCCAGTTCGACAGAGCTGCTCCACAAGGAACCGGGAGCATAAAAGTAGGTGGTAACTATGCGGCAAGCCTGCGTGCAATGCATATGGCACATAAAGAAGGTTTTGCTTCAGTTTTGTTTTTAGACTCGAAACATCATAAATATATTGACGAATGCGGGCCGGCAAACTTTTTTGGCATAAAAAACAATACATACATAACACCAAAATCCGATTCAATTTTACCTTCGATTACAAACAAAAGCCTAATACAACTTGCCGAAGAGATAGGGCTAAAAACTGAAAGAAGACCAGTTGAAATTGATGAACTTGCTACTTTTGAAGAAGCCGGAGCTTGCGGTACTGCAGCAGTAATTAGCCCAATAGGAAAAATTATTGACAATGATACTGCTAAAGTTTACGAATACTCGACAGATGGAAAACCTGGACCGGTTTCAATTAAACTTTTCGAAAAATTACAAGCTATTCAAAATGGCGACGAGCCCGACAAATTTGGCTGGATAAAAGTTGTTGAATAGAAATTAAATAACAACATATTTAAAAATAAAGGCTCTTCTCTCAGAGCCTTTTTTGTTTTAATATCTTAGGGATAATACTAATTTCTCAATCCTCCTTTTGAGTAAAGCCCCCCCTTTAACTAAATAGTTTTTTCATATGTGTTTGTAATTCAGTAATCAAAAGATAGTTTTACGAAAATTATTTGAGGGCTTATTACCTACATAGTTAAGCCCATGATCAGGATTTTCGAAAAGTATTGTTTCCCAAATAATTTGATGCCACCATAGCATCATAAGTTAGAGCAAACTTATTAATAAGATTTTGATTTGCATAAGATTCTCCAACCAAAATAATTTTGACAAAAATATTAGACCTTGGTACTTATTCCATTAACTAGTGTCATGTCAAGCATAAAGTTTCGGTTAAGTTGCAGTTATTTTTCTGTTTTACGAAATAAAAAAAAGTAAGCATAGCCTTAGCTAAGTGAGTCTTTTTTTTACAAAGCAAAACTGGAGAAGAACAAAACTTGGGCTGAAAGATTATGCTTGACATGACACTAGAGAAATTGTTACTTTTTCATTAAGAAAAAAAATAGAATCAAAATTGGAATTCTATTAGTAAAGCCCAGATTAATAATATTTTAATCATTTGAAATTGAATTGTTCTTCTATCAAGAAAAAGAAAAAATAGTATTTGAGAGCCTTTTTCTAAAGAGAACTTCTAAAAATAGCAAAGTTCGAGACCTAAGAAATTTAAAACCACAGTCCCGATTTGTTGGGATGAGGATTTTGAAAATTTGAAACAATTAAGAAATTTACATTTATAGAGGTTCCAATAAAATGCCTGCCGGAAAACATGAAGCAACCCAAATATGAAAAATTTCATCAATGGGTATTAGAAATTATGAAGTTACGATAATTACAAATGAAGTATAAACAATTAATCTACTTTTAATTATGAAAAGACTTATTCCTCCCTTGCTTTTGATATTTCTATTTTTGGTTAATCCTCGAATTGTTTTTGCTCAGGATTCAGCAAAACTATTCATCGAAGCGGAATCAGGATTCAGCATTCATAGCTGCGAATCAAAACAGTACGGCTTTATCAGAGGAAGTGTTGATGTTTCTACCTATGGGATTAACGAAAGCGATCATTTACTTAATCTTTCTTATCAAAAATGGCATGTTGGAACAAAAACAGAGTTCAAGCCTGCAAATAAGAAGTTTAGTTTGGTTTTAGGAGTAAGATTTTCACAGTCAAACAGCATTTTAAGTAAATCAGGAGGTAATGATGATAACACAAGTTTTTTCTATCTACTAAACAAACAAGAAGGCACAACCACTGAATATTTAAAGGTTAAAAAAGTTGTTAGAAACTCTAATTACATAGGGCTTCCTTTTGAAATTAAACGCAATTTGTTCGATTTGTTTGGCATGAAATTTTATGTAAAAGGAGGGACAGAAATCAGTTATTTGTTAAACACTCACGACAATGTAGTTTTTTACAACAACGATATGGAAGTTTACGAAACAGATGTATCATCTAAATTCTCATCTCCTAATAAATGGCTGGTTATGATGTATCTGTCTGGTGGTGTAACAATAGGTAATCCCGATAAAATGCATATGTCTATCGAAAGTTTTATGCCCTCAATTTTTGTAAGCAAACAAGTATCTGGACTGGTCGAACCTCAAAATGGGTCAGGTATTCAAGCTTCAGTTAAATTTCCTTTTTAAATCCATTATTATGAAAAAAATAGTTATTGGTTTATTAACAATTAGCATACTTATGATATCCTGCTCAAAAGATATGGAGCTGGAACAATCAATATTTATTGCTGACCCTGAATTTCCGGGTCTTCCGGAATACTCGGAATGGGGCTACAACACTTTTGGTGCTTATTATGACCGAGAAGTTTTTGTTTCGAACACCATGGAAATTCCATTGAAAGTAATTGTAACTTCCGATACAACAAGCTTTTCATTTAAAGGACAAAAGGGAGGTTCGATAAACTATTACAGCTCGGAAGCCATGAATATCCGCTTTATAATACCAGGGTTTTTCCCAATGCAGTATTCCGACTTAATTGTCTTAAACGAATCGACAGTTGACATTGGCGAGCTGGGAGGCGATATAGAAATATATATTAACAACAATCGTGTGCAGGCTACAATCCTAAATGGAATTCTAAATTTTAACAGAGTACAACGATTGGTAGTTGATGATCAGGAAATGCAACTTATTTTATCTGGATATTTCTTTTTTCAAGCCATCATCAACGGAGAGCCCATCTCTATATCGAATGGCCGATTTGATGTGGGTGTTGGTGCAAGCAATTTTTTCGATTTAAGTGCACTATAGTAGGAGCATTTATTTTTCATACACTATGTGTAGTTTGTAAACTCGCATAACTGCAGAAATAGCATGATCCAAGAAAGTAGTGTGGGCATAAAATCAAATAATCAGAAATTGCTAATTATTAATATAGGGGACTTCTAAAATAGTATAGTTCATGGTATAAGAAATTTGCATTTTTAGAAATTCCCTATATCTAATTTTATTGATACTGCAAATTGACCTGAAAAGGTCATATTGTAAAAGCATAGGCTTAAAAGCTTATGAAAATAATTGATGGAACGTGCAGGCTGAAAGTCTGAATTGTGATGTTGTGTTTGTTATCTCCTGTTTTCATCAATTGGACACCCATATTGTAAAATTCAAAATCATAAATGCTTGATATTCAGCAAGGATAATTTGAAGCGATGACGACTCGCACAAAACAGGATAGGCTATAAATAGAATAGAAGCTCAAATATGTGTATTTTTCGCTGCATATTCTGTTTACAAAGAATTAGAGCGTACATTATATTTAGACGACTCATCGCTTTCAATAATGAAAGCTGCTAAACTTACATATAACAAGTATTAAATTGAATGTCAGCTATCTGGCTCCAAAGAAATCGAATCTCAACTTTTAGCCCATCTTTCGCACTCAACGCATAAGTGCGTGAAAATCAATAGCCCCAGTCGATAGGCACTACACAAGTGGACTGAACTACATTTTTAGATATACGATTATGTTTTCTTCATATTTTGAAAATCAATGTCAAGTAGCTGATATGTTTTTTTGTATTACTATGGGCTTGCCTGATTCCGTACCAAGTGATACAATAAGAGGCTGCTTGACTTTTGCTCCAACACGATAGGCTTTAACTAATTGATACATAAATATATGCGATATATTCGTATGCTTTTCTCTAAAATACATATAACAAAATTTTAAACCCGAAAGCTACAATATACATTTCACACAACCAAATATGCTGATTATTTTAACCCAAGTTGAGAACAATATTTTATATCTGCCTACATATGAGCATATTACGTTCATAGGATTCGTTTTTCGGGTACTACGGATTTTGTAATTTCAATATTTTCAACGAACTAAATTTCAAGTTGCAAAGTTAACAAAATATTATTTAGAATAGTTATAAATAAGATGATATTCTGGGACTACAACGGACACCAATTACTTATATAACTGTATATCTGCACATTATGGTATTTAGAACGATTCTATATAACGTCATATGCCTAATTATCAGATAGATAAAATTTTCATTATTTTATTAATTTTGGAAAAATGCTCAAGTTGGGTTAATAGACACTACAAAAAACACTCAAAATGTTTACATGCTTAATATCAGGCTGTTAGAAAGTTTATCCGATTTGAAAATATTTGCCTAACCTGCTGTGTATCATTTAGATGACAATTTTATGATTTTTTTTGATGGGCAGGCTGTGCGAAACATGGGTTAGGAATAGATGAGTAGCAACAAAAATTATTTGAAATTACAGAAAAATTATTTTGGATGTCCCATTGATGAAAACAGGAAAGAATAGATTAATAATATTTTAATCTGCTGAATTGTGTTTTCCAAAAAAAAGAATGTAGATTATATTGCTACTTTGCAAGTGCAAAATTTGAGTGAAAAAAAATTTATATCTCAAGTTTCAATAACTAAGTTATTCTATGTAACAAGCTTAGCAATTTTGTCTTTTAATTCAATCCTGTTTATTGGTTTTGAGATATAATCGTTGCAGCCTGTAGCCAGAGCTTTTTCCCTGTCGCCGGCAAGACCATAAGCTGTTTGTGCAATAATCAAAATTTCTTTATTAAACTTTCTGATTTCACGAGTTGCTTCATAACCGTTCATATCCGGAATTTTTATATCCATTAGAACAATATCAATGTCTGGCATATTTCTGCATAATTCAACTGCTTTCTTACCTGTATCAACATGAAGAATTTCGTGGAGCTTGTTTTTCAATACATTATTCAGAAAGATAGTGCTCACCTCATCATCTTCAACAATCAGGATTTTCAGTTTTTTTGAATCAAAAGATTCATTTTCTATTGTGATTTTTTTCGACATAGATTTAGTTGCAGGTTTTAATTTTTTAAATGGAATATTAAATGAGAAATTCGACCAGCCTGGTTTTCCATTTGCAATATCCTCTTCTTCAGACTTTACCCATATTTTGCCACCAAGCATTTCTACATAGGCTTTAGCAATAGACAATCCTAATCCTGAACCTTCATATACTTTAGAATCTTCTATATCGGCTTGCTCAAATCTATTGAATATTGCTTTCAAGCGATTTTTTGGAATTCCTATTCCTGTGTCTTTTACGAAAAATTCAATATATTCATCTCTGGGGAAATATCCGAAATTAATTCTCCCTTTTCGGGAATATTTAATTGCATTCTTTATCAGATTTATAAGTATTCCATGTAATTTGTCGCTATCGGTCAATACTGTAGCTTCTTTGTTAGATAATGCCATAGCAAAAATCAAGTTTATTCCTTTTGCCTTGGCTTCATGATCAAAAAACTTGTAAAGTTCTTCAATTAAAGAATTAATTGATGTTTCTTTCTGAGATATTTTCATTTGCCCTGCGTCGATTTTCGAAATATCAATAATATCGTTAATTGTATTCATCAGCCTATTGCTACTCTTATGGATAATTTTCGTAAATTCTTTTTTTTCTTCCTGACTTGTTTCTGGGGCATTCAATAAGTTTACAAAACCTAAAACTCCATTCATAGGTGTTCGGATTTCGTGGCTCATATTTGCCAGGAAGGCACTTTTAAGCCGGTCACTTTCTAGAGCCCTTTCTAGAGCATCTTTTAGTTTTTTCTCAGATTTTTTTCGTTCAGTAATATCCTGAAAGATTCCGAATCCTCCTAAGTATTCATTTTTGGTGCTTTTAATAGGCGATGAGGTTACCAAAATTATTACTTTGCTTCCATCTTTTCTTGCAATTTCTAATTCGTAACTATTTACTTCTCCTTTTTTTCTATTTTCTGTTTGCTTTAATATCTTGTTAAACTCTTCAGTTGCGGTCATATCCATTAAACTCATTTCTAATAGTTCGTTTTCAGAAAACCCAAGAATTTTACAGGCAGCTCTATTTACATATGTAAATTTCTCGTTCTTGTCAACTTTAGAAATTCCTTCTTCAATATTTTCGACAAGATTTCGATACTTTTCTTCACTTTCTTTAAGAGCCTCTTCAGCCTGTTTTCTATCAGTAATATCCTGGTGCATAAGAACAACACTTTCAGTCTTATCCTTATTTTTAATAGGAAAAGCCAAACATTTGATAATTCGCATTCTGCCTTTTTCTCGGATATTTGCCGGATTATATTCTAAATCAGGTAAATCTACAGTCTCACCTGTAAAGGATTTTTTAAACTTCATAAGCCATTCTGTGCCTTGAACAGATTTATCTTTCAGAACATTATATTTTCCAATTACTTGTGATTTTGAGGCTAACCAAAGATTTTCCCAAGCCTTGTTTGCATCGAGTGTAAGTCCATTATTATCAAATATTTGAATACTTATTGCAGACTGTTCGAAAAGTGATTGGAAGTATCTTTTGTTTTTATTGGCCTCTTTGATTGCCGCTAATAATTCTATATTTTTATTCTTTAGTTTTTCCTGAGTATTTTTCCGCTCGCTAATATCAATCCAATTACAAACTACGTTCGTCAATTTACCTTCCGTATCATGAATTGGAAACATTGTAGCTTCACAAATAATTGATTCAGAACCTCGTAAATCCATATTTGGCATATCATTTCCATCCCACTCTAAAGTAACATTTATAGAATTACCTTCATCAAAAACTGTTTTGATAAGCGGCATAATTCCAGCCCTTTCTGCTATTTTATCTTCCAGAATATTATATTTTCCTATCAGTTGTTCGTCTGTGAGATTCAACAATTTTTTCAAAGCAGGATTTGATCGTAGCATTGTTCCTTTCGAGTCTGAAATCCAGGTAGCAAATGGACTTTGTTCAATAACGCTATCCAGAAATTTTTCTCGTGCAGTCAATTGCATATTAGTAGCACGTAATTGCTGCTCGTTAGCATATAATTGTTGATTGCTTGCTCTTAGTTGTTGTTCACTGGCATGTAATTGCTGATTTATTGCATTTAGTTTTTTTTCATCGGTTTTATGCGTAGTAATATCCCTTACTACAGCAACCGAACCGGTAAATTTTTCATCAACAATCATTGGAGAAATACTCATGGAGAACCATTTAGTACCATTAGGCACTTTCAATTCATATTCTTCAGTAACTGTTTGTCTATTTTTATTTTTCTCCAAAGCCTCATTAAACATTTTGCTTATGTTCGCAGGTAATACTTCAGATGTTGTTTTACCTAAAAAATCCTCTGGTTTTACATATAGGTTCTTCTTTTCTGCAGAATGACAAAAGGTATATCTGCCTTCAGTATCAAAAACAAAAACTAAATCGTTCATTGAGGCAAGGATACTTTGAAATTTACTTTCCGACTTGCGAAGTGCTTTTGCAGTCATTTTACTTCTGCTAATATCTCTGCTAACACCAAGAATTGCAACAGTTTTTCCGGAATTATCTTTTACAGGATTCATAGCTGTTCTAATCCATAGTTTTTTTTCTTTTGTTGGCAATACAGATTCAAAAGTTTCGGCAATACCCAATTTAAATATCTGCATTAAACTTTTCTGATAAGACTTGGCTATATATTGAGGAAAGAGCTCTTCTACACTTTTCCCAACAATTTCGGCGGGTTCTTTGCCAAGAACTTCGGCTGCCTTAGAGTTTACAGATTGTACCTGAAAGTTATTATTGACTAAAAATATTAAATCTGTTGAATATTCGATAAGTGTTTCGAATCTTGCTTCGCTTTGTTGTAAAGAATCTTGCAAAGGTATTTCAGCACCTTCATATTTTGCAAGCCTTTCTGTAAGTTTTCGAATCTCACCTAATAACTGCTCTTTTGTTTTATCTTTCATGTTCAGCCTATTAATAATCCCTTCCTTTATTATACAATACTCTATCCCTATTAAAATATCCCTACAAAATATTGGCTTGTTAGTAGAAAAACCAAGCTGCAAACAATACTGGTTTTTAAAGCCTGAAACAGACTTCATTAATTACATGATGAAAGACATAAACCATTTTGTCCAAATTCATAAATCTTCAACAAACTAATATTTAAACTAAAATTTTAACAAAGATAAATAAAACAACATCGTTTTCTATTTGTTAACAAAATTTCTTTATACAATGATAATGAACTGGATACGACCGAAGAAACTATTTAACCTTATTAAAATACTTTTTAACTAAACTCAAAAATGAAGTTTGAGAATTTCCTATTGTTTATTTTAATATTTTTGACATCAGTTTTTTAATATTTTAAAAATGGAAGAATAATGCGAAAATACATTTTGGTAATTTGTAATCCTCACATTAATTTGTCTGGAAGTAATATAGATATGGTAGAACTGTGAATATCATAAAAGAAATTTGAGCATTATAAGAAAGAAAATATGAATATTTTCCGTTGTCTCGCTGTTGATATGGGAGCAAGTTCTGTTAGAATACTGCTTGGGGAAATATCAGCGAACCAAATACAATATAAAGAAATTTCTCGGTTTAAAAACGAAATAAAGACGATCAACAAAACTGATAAATGGGATATAGAAGATATTTATTCGAAAATATTATTTGGCATATCTCGAGCTCTAAAACTATATCCTGAGGTAGAAAGCATAGGTATTGATAGCTGGGGAGTTGATTATGTTTTGATTGATGCCAAAGGAAAACTTATTGAATTGCCCTATGCCTATCGTGATGTAAGAACCAAAGGAATGATGACAGAGTGGGAAAAACACATGAGTAGGGATGAAACTTTTCGCAGAACAGGAATTAATTTTTACATTTTTAATACTCTTTTTCAATTGCTGGCTGCGAGACAAAGCAATGAAATTAAAAAAGCCGATGCCCTATTATTTATCCCTTCTTACATCAATTTTCTCCTTTGCGGAAAAAAAATAAACGAACTAAGTATTTCTTCAACATCACAACTACTTGAAGCAAATTCAAATAAATTCGACCAAAAAATTATTAAGCTTTTAAACGCTTGGCATTTAAATTTGGAACATGCAATAAATCCTGGCAAAATAATCGGAACTGTTACTGAAAAAAAATTGCCAAAAAACAAACTGTCAGTTGTTTCGGTTTGTAGCCACGATACAGCATCGGCAGTTGCAGCCACTCCTTCATCTTCCGATGAGTTTATTTTTTTATCAACGGGCACCTGGTGCATTTTAGGTGTCGAAGCCAAAAAACCTATAATCACAAACGAGGC
>Ga0233430_1005508_pt1 | contig 10949 bp, 11 predicted proteins | sample SI_118_April2016_2_FD_179883 | JGI IMG/M metagenome (GOLD analysis project Ga0233430, IMG submission 179883) | Seawater microbial communities from Saanich Inlet, British Columbia, Canada - SI_118_April2016_150_MG | ecosystem: Environmental > Aquatic > Marine > Inlet | place: Canada: British... | reverse complement strand
TGCAGAACATATGAAAACTTGTACTCAACATGGGATTGGGTTGATTGATTTAGTGGTAGTGAACTTGTATCCATTTGAGAAAACAATTGCAAAAAAAAGCGTGGATTTAGCTGAAGCAGTGGAAAACATTGATATTGGCGGGCCATCTATGTTGCGGTCAGCGGCGAAAAATTTTAGGTCTGTTGGCGTGATTGTGAATCCGGATAAATATACGGAGATTTTGCAGGAGTTAGTGGCGCATAAAGGTCAATTAACGGAAGAAACTAAAAAGGGGTTAGCTATAGAAGTTTTTCAGCATACTGCGGGTTATGATGCGGTGATTTCTAATTATTTAGCTAAAAATCTTTTGCCAAAAGAAGTTAAGGAAACTATTTTTGACCAGAAAATAGTTTTAGCTTTAGATAAACAGACAGATTTGAGGTATGGTGAAAATCCACATCAAAAAGCGGCTTTTTATAAAATGCAGGATAGTGGGTTAGCGGATTTGCAGCAGTTACATGGGAAAGAGTTGTCGTATAATAATTTTTTGGATGTTGATGCTGCTTGGCAAATGGTGAAAGAATTTAAAGATGTGCCAGCTTGTGTAGTGATTAAACATACTAATCCTTGTGGTGCCGCAGTAGGTGCGGATGTTTTGGATGCGTACCAAAAAGCTTTGGCTGGTGATCCGGTTTCTGCGTTTGGTTCTATTGTAGGGTTTAATCAAAAAGTTAATCAGGAAACCGCATTGGAAATTGCCAAAAATTTTGTGGAAGTAGTATTGGCACCGGAGTTTAGTGAAGAAGCCTTAACAGTATTAACGAAAAAACCATCGTTGAGGTTGTTGACCTTGAACGATTTTTTTAGGAAAGAAAAAACAGGGTATCGGTACGTGCAAGGTGGGTTTTTGGCGCAAGAAATAGATAATTGTGTGATCCAAAAAGATAAATTACAGTTTGTGACCAAGAAAACTCCGGATGAACAGGAATTAAAAGATTTGTTGTTTGCTTTTCAGATGATTAAACATGTTAAATCAAATGCGATTGTGATTGCGAAAGATGGACAACTTTTAGGAGTTGGGGCAGGGCAGATGAGTAGAATTGATGCGGTAAAGATAGCTTTGGATAAAGCCGGAGACAAGGTATCGGGAACGATTGTGGCTTCGGATGCCTTTTTTCCTTTTAGGGATTCGATTGATACTTTGGCGAAATATGGTGTGAAAGCTATTATTCAGCCAGGTGGATCAAAACGAGATCAGGAATCTATTGATGCTGCTAATGAGTTGGGTGTGGCGATGGTGTTTACTGGTGTAAGGCATTTTAAGCATTAACGGACGTTCAATCTCAACCACTAATCCCTTCTCCTATTCTTAGGAGAAGGGGAATATGTTAAACGCGATTAATTGCGTTTTTATCTTCTTTTTTTTATCCTAACAACATAAATACCAGGAAATTTCGGTGCAAGTTTTTTAGATAAAGATACGATAACTATTTAAGAGACTATGAAATATATATTTTAAAAAATCCATACATATTAGATTTGTTTTTGGGGTATAGCTAAAGTATAAAGAGAAATATATATATAAGGAGGGTTTTAGTATGAGAAAGAATTTTAATTTAAAGAAGATTGTGGCGGTGATAGGGGATGAGACGGGGCCATTATTGCAGGCGGACAGAGTACAACATCTAGTTTTTAAGGTTGTTGAAACGCCTGGAGATATTTTTAATTTGCTAAAAGACGAATCCCCGGAAATAGTTAGCGCCGTTGTTCAAAAAGTTGAAGCGGATTTACGTTCAAAAGATGCTGAGCTTGGTGTGCGGGAGGCGGAGGTGTCGCCGGACGCTCTAAAATTGGCCAAAACGAGAGTCGCTAAAGCAGATAGCGAGGATAAATATTTAACATGTGATTCATATGTGCCGGGTAGAAAGAGACAATTGCTCATTGCGGCTTGGGAAGACGAGCAGTTCGCAGCTCAAGAGGAGCATCATCGTCTTTTAGTTGCGCAACCACAAGTTGTGCGAGATAGAGAGAAATTTGATTATAATGCCAAAAGAGTTGCCACAGATGTTGCACGTGTTTCTCAATTAATTGGCCTTAACGAAGGAGTGGATACGTCTACGATTGATAGGTTCTCAGACGTAGGGAGCTGTACTAAGAAAATAGGCCCGTTTAAACGCAAAGATAAAAATCCTAAGTTAAGAGCTTTGACGTTGCAGTGTATGTCAGACGTGAACGCAGCGTTGGATTTGTGTGACAAATCGCTCCAAATTATCGATGAGAGTGGAGTGACTGAACAGGGTACTGATGAACGCGAGCTAGAACAGGCGCCTCATTTTACAAGGCGTTCGGAAAGTATATCTCAGGCGTTAACGGAGGCTGCGACCTCGTTAAATGGTTTATGTAATGGTAAGGGGGCTTCAGCGCAGCGAAAGAAAGCGGCCGCTTGTGAAATATTGAGGGTTGGGGTTTTAGCTGTTTTAGGAAATAAGCAGTTTGACGTGGATATAAATGCATTAAAAGGAACAAAAATTTTAACGTTGGCTCAAAGTTCAAAAGAAGCGTTAACGGCATCATAGAAAAAAACAGGAATCTATTGTGAGGGCAGATGTCTTTCTCGGATGGTTGCAGGATATATTTGACTAGCAGATGATTTGCTTTTTCTATTTATAAGGGTTTGTTATAATATCTTATATATGAAAAGAACAACTTTTTTTGTAATTTTTATTTTAGTATTAAACAGCTTGATCTGTGCTCAAGATAATATTGAAACCAATATGTTTAAGCTGGATTTGGCTAAAAATGCGCTTAAGGCTAAAAAGTATTCCCAGGCTTTACTTTATGTTCAGGAAGTTACCGAAGAACTGAGGTTGGTTCAGAAAAAGATGGTTACTGCTTTTTTTCCAGCACAAATTGAGGGTTTTATTTATGAGGAAGATGCTAATTATCAAATAGGTACTTTTGAAAATCAGACTGCGGATTCGGATATTCTTTTTTCTAGACAATATATAAAAAATACGGAAACGCATACTAGTAGTATAGATGTGAATGTAGTGTTTTCTGATCCTTCTATTCAGGAATATATTGCTTTGGTTAATAAACCAGAACTTTTACAAAATTTGCAAGATGATAGTTTACAAACTTCTATTATTAAGGTTAATGAAGCATATGCTGCTTTAGAAAAAATTTCTGAAGATGAAAAATATTATGAAAGAAATATTGTAGTTAATGAGAATACGTTATTAAACGTTATTGGACATGATTTGGAATCTTCTGAAGCTTTAGACCTTTTTTGTCAAAAAATAAATATCGTGGGTTTAGATAATTTTTTGAAAAATTGATTTTTTGAGTTTTTCCCCTATCCTCCTACCTTCCCCCTATTTTTTTATCTGTTTATCGTTTGGCGGAGATATTGTATAATTTTGAAGATAGTTTTTTTGGCTCCTGTAGCTCAGTTGGTAGAGCGCGTCCATGGTAAGGATGAGGTCATCGGTTCAATTCCGTTCGGGAGCTCCATTTTTTTTTAGAATTTAAAAATTCGAGGTGAACTAATGGTTTTTTCGAAAGAACAAAAGCAAAAATTGAAATCGTTTGGACAATATTTTTTGTTTTTTGCTTTTATTTTTTGTGTGATGTTTTATTTGTCTAATAAAAACAGGTTAGTTACTTTGAACACAGCTTTAGATACTTCCAAACATCGTGTACAAGTACAGTTGCAAGCACGTTATGAACATATATCTTTTTTGATGCAACAGTTTAAGTTGCCAGAAAAAGTAGTACAACCGGTTTTACAGGAAATAAGGTATTTGCGACAAGCTACAGATTTCGATAAAAAGTTTGAATATGCCCAAAAACTGGAAACCCAATATTTGCCTATAATAATGACCTCTATAAAATCGAAGAACAAAAGACTTAAATTTACCCAGAGTTTAAAAGGATCTCAAGAAAGAATTAAGATAGAGTTGAAAAGACATAATGCGAATATTTTGCAAATTAATAAAGAGATTAAACAATTTCCTAAAAATGTTTTAGTTAAAAAAACAGGGTCTATGTTGAAAATTGTGCCATTACAATTGCATTTTTATGGTGTTTAATAAAAATTATAAAAGGAGGAATTAAAAATGATAACAATGTTTTTATATAAGATAATAGATTTGGTTTTTCAAGGGTTGTACCTGGCTTTGATTGTCAGAATTGTTTTGTCTTGGATACCGCATGATGAAAGTCATCCTATTATTCAGTTTCTTTACAAAATTACAGATCCGATTTTACGTCCTTTTCAGAATATTGTGCCCAGTTATAAGCTGGGAATAGATATTTCGCCAATTTTTGCGTTTATTGCGATTAGTATTGTGCGCCGATTACTCTTAACTCTTTTATCTTAATAAAGCTTATGGATTTGTTTCCTTATCTTGAGAAAAAAAATGAGGATTATTTTTTAAAAGTTAAGCTTAAGCCTAATAGTAAAGAAAATAAGATCAAGGAAATTTTGAGTGATGGGACAGTTAAAATTCAGGTTAAAGCTCCGGCTTTAGAGAATAAAGCAAATCAAGAGCTGATTTGTTTTTTGGGACAGTTGTTTAAAGTGGCGAAATCACATATTGAGATTGTAAAAGGTCGGACTAGTAGTTTCAAGACAGTGTTGATACGTAATATACGAAGGAGTGAAAAAAGGTGACTCTTTTTCCTGAACAAGATTTAAAACAAGAAAATATGCCTTTAGCCTATCGGTTATCACCAAAAACTTTTGATGAATATATGGGTCAGGAACATATTTTGTCGGCTCAAAAGCCGTTACGTAAGCTGATAGAACAAGATCAGTTGCGGTCCTTGTTGCTTTGGGGTCCTCCAGGTACTGGTAAAACAGCATTATCTAGGTTGATTGCAAAAAAGACTGCTAGCGGTTATTTGGCTTTGAATGCGGTAATTGCTAAAACAGCAGATATTAAAATGGCGATTGAACAAGCTAAAGTTAATCTGACACGTCAACAAAAAACTATTCTTTTTATAGATGAGTTGCATCGATTTAATAAAATTCAACAAGATGCGCTTTTGCCTGATGTGGAAAACGGGTTGATTACTTTGATTGGCGCAACTACGGAAAATCCTTTTTTTTCAGTTATTCCGGCTTTATTATCCCGATCTCAAGTTTTTGAGCTAAAACCTCTTTCTACCAAACATCTGAAAATTATTTTTGAGCATGCCTTGCAAGATTTTATAATTGCTACATATCAGCCGCGGTTTGAGGCTGAAGCTGTGGAGTATCTGATGTTACAGGCGCAGGGCGATGCTCGTAAAATGCTAAATATTTTGGAAACCGCGGTATTGAGTAGTAAGAAAAAGCAGGAAATTACGCGGGAATTTGTGCAAACAATTTTACAGACTAAAGGTGTTCCTTATAATGAAAATGAGCATTATGATACTATTTCAGCTTTTATTAAAAGTTTGCGTGGATCAGATGCGGATGCGGCGGTTTATTGGTTGGCAAAAATGTTAAAAGGTGGAGAAGATCCGCAATTTATTGCGCGTCGGTTAATTGTTTTTGCTTCTGAAGATATTGGGAATGCTGATCCTCAAGCTTTGATTTTGGCTACTTCTCTTTTGGATGCTACAAAATTTATTGGGTTACCAGAGATTCGGATTAATTTGGCGCAAGTTACTACTTATCTGGCGACAGCGCCTAAAAGTAATGCTAGTTATTTGGCAATTAATAAAGCTATGGCTTTGATTGACAAAGGTGTATTGTATGAAGTTCCGGACCATTTAAAAAAATCCGGGCAAAAAAAATATCTTTATCCGCATGACTATGAGTTGGGGTTGGTTAAACAGGAATATTTGCCAGAATCTGTTTCTTTTTATGAACCGAAACAAATTGGTTTTGAGAAAATCATTAAAAAACGAATAGAATATGTGAAAAAATTATAGTTTTGTAATAGAATTAAACTTATGACAAATCAAATAAAAAAAATGATTAATATTATTTCCCCGAATCCGGCTCTTGAAGCGTATTATGTATGGGCTGGAGAGATTGGTCTGGATGGTACTAGTCTGGAAAAGAAGACGGAACAAGCTGGTGGTAACGGTATAAACCTAGCGCGCGGGTTACGTAAGCGGGATGTGAAACATCGTGTTTTTACAATTTTGGGTGGGTTTAACGGGTATAAATTGAAAGCCTTTTGTAAAAAAGAACAGATAAAGTTGAAATATGTGTTGGTAAAGCCGGAAACCAGAGAAAATTTTGTGATTGAAAAGCAAAATAAAAAATTGAAATACGATACTTTTGTCGAAGCTTTGAGTAAACGTGAAATAAGTGAATATAGTAAAATGCTTTTAACAACAGAGTTTAAAGGTAAGGTATTTGTTTTTAGTGGTTCATTACCTAATGGATTTGGGCAGGATCAATATTTGGAATTGATGCAAGCTTTAGTGGCCAAAGTAGCGGATATAAAAATAGTTTTGGATTTGAAACGGCCTTTTTTACAAAAAGTTATCCAGGAAATAAAGCAGCAAATTTTTTTAGTGAAGATTAATCAACATGAATGGGAAGAGTGGAGTGGAGAAAACTGGTCTGAAAAGGCTTTTAAAGATTTTGCGGCTAAGATGAAAAAGCAAGTTGAAAATATTGTGGTGACCGATGCGGAAAACGCGGAAGGTGATTTTTTAGCGAAATTTATTGCGAAAGTTTAAGTTAGGATAGTTAAAATAAAGGAGGATTTGAGATGGAAGAGGGACAAGAAAAAAAAGAACCTTATTATAAGGGCCCGATAAAAAGAGATTTTTTATATGGTTTGATGGTGATTATTCCGATTGTAGCAACTATTTGGTTGGTTTTGTTTTTGATTGATATTATATCAGGGCCTTTGGATTTTATGTTTGGGTCAAGGTTACCGGTATTTATTACTTTTTTGATTTCGTTGTTGTTTATTAGTGTGGTCGGGATTACGGCGAGAAATATTTTTGGTAGATCTGTTTTGAAGTTTTTTGAGTCTTTGATGGTGAGGATTCCGATTATTAGTGTGATTTATAAATCTACCAAACAAATTGTGAATGCTTTTTCTTTTAATAATAAAAGTTTGATGTCTGCGGTCTTGATTGAATATCCTAGAAAAGGGATTTGGGCTTTGGCTTTTGTAACTAAAGAAGAGGTGAATGGTTTATATGATATTAATGGTAATGATCTTGGTAAAGATAAATGTGCTTTGTTTGTGCCCACGACACCTAATCCGACCTCAGGTTATTTTATATATGTAAACAAAAAGGATACGATTCCTTTAGCTTTATCGATTGAAGAGAGTGTAAAGGTTTTAATGTCTGCTGGTGTGGTTAATCCGGCTGATTCACATATTTTAGGATAAAATTATGAAAACAAAAAATATTTTGGTAGTAGGTGGGGCAGGTTATATTGGTTCACATACGGTAAAGATGTTGGCTGCAAGTGGGTATCAGCCGATTGTGGTGGATAGTTTGGTTTCCGGATATAAAGAAGCAGTAGCTAAATATCCTTTTTATCAGATAGATATGCATGATACGCAAAAAATAGGCGAGGTTTTACAAAAACATGAGATTGAGGCTGTAGTCCATTTTGCGGCTTTTATAGAAGTAGGGGAGTCTCAGATTGATCCGCAAAAGTATTATGAAAATAATGTGATGGGAACGTTGTCTTTATTAAAGGCGATGCGTCAAAATCAAGTTGATAAAATTGTTTTTTCTTCTACAGCGGCAACGTATGGCGAGCCAGTGTATACACCAATAGATGAAAAGCATCCGACATTACCGATTAATACGTATGGGAAAACCAAGTTAGTAGTGGAAGGGATTTTGGCAGATTATGCCAGATCATATGGACTTAATTATATTGCTTTAAGATATTTTAATGCGAGTGGTGCTGATTTTGCAGCGGATATTGGGGAAAGCCATAAACCGGAAACGCATTTGGTGCCGATTATTTTGCAAAGTGTTTTAGGATTAAGAAGTTTCAAGGTTTTTGGTGATGATTATAAGACTAAAGACGGGACATGTGTGCGGGACTATATACATGTTTTGGATTTGGCAAGTGCTCATATTAAAGCTTTGGAAAAGTTTGCGGGAAACAAGCAAGTAGCAGAATCAATTAATTTGGGAAATCAAAAAGGATATTCTATTTTAGAAGTGATTAAAATGGTAGAAAAAGTAACTGGAAAAAAAGTTGCTTATGAATTGGCGGCAAGACGTCCGGGAGACCCGGCGGTATTGATTGCAAGTTCGGAAAAAGCGAAAGCGTTTTTGGGTTGGAGTCCGCAGTATGATCTTCAGGATATTATGGCTTCTGCTTGGAAATGGCATCAACGTAAACCATATGGATTTAATTCTACATAATTTTGGTGTAATATAAGATATTCTTGCGCCTGTAGCTCAGTTGGATAGAGCGATAGACTTCGAATCTGGCGGTCGGGGGTTCGAGTCCCTCCAGGCGCGCCATCCTACGCTTTTGTGAGCAAAAGCTTCGGATGGCAGGCCATTTTGATTTTTTTGCGGATGGCAGGTTAAGGATAATTTTTTATGTGGTATACATATATTTTGGAAAGTCAAAAAGATAATAAATTATATATAGGTTCTACAAATAATTTAGAAAGGAGAATAAACCAGCATAATTCTGGAGAGGTATTATCAACAAAAGCGCGAAGGCCATTTACTTTGCTTGTATATGTTGCTAATAAATCAGAAAGAATTGCTAGGCAGTTAGAAAGATATTTTAAATCGGGTAGTGGGAAAGCTTTTGTCTATAAACGATTATTAGTTCGTTTATCCTCCGAAGCTTGAACGAAGTGAATGCGTAGGAGGAAGTCCCTCCAGGCGCGCCATCCTACGCTTTTGTGAGCAAAAGCTTCGGATGGCAGGCCATTTTTTTAATATAAAAAAAGGAGGTTAATTTTTTTTCTATAATAAAGATACGAAAGGAGTTCATATAATGAAGATTTTGTTAGCTGATAAATTTCCGGAAAATTATAAAAATGAATTAATAAATGCTGGTAATGAGGTTACAAGTAATCCTGATTTACAGGCAGAAGATTTGCCAAATGCTATAAAAGGTTATGATGTTTTAGTGGTACGTAGTACTAAAGTTAATGCTGATACGTTTGAGGCAGCGGATAATCTGAAAATGGTAATTAGAGCTGGTGCGGGGACAAATACGATAGATGTAAAAACAGCGGCAGAGAAAAATATTTATGTGTGTAATACACCTGGTAAAAATGCTTTAGCAGTAGCTGAATTAGCTTTTGCTTTGTTACTTTCTATTGATAGAAATATTCCTGATAATGTTATGGAAATGAGAAATAATAATTGGGATAAAAAGCGGTTTTCTAAAGCGCAAGGAATTTATGGTCGTAATTTAGGTATTATAGGATTTGGACAGATTGGTTTTGCTTTAGCAGAAAGAGCTAAGGCTTTTGGGATGAATGTTTTTGTGTTTGATGTGGTTAAACCAAATTATGAAGGTACGCTAAAAACCAGATTTGACGCTTTGAATATTACATATGTGGATACGATTTATGATATCGCAAAGCAATGTGATGTGATTAGTTTACATGTACCTGCAAATGAGCATACAAAAAACATGGTGAATAAAGAATTTTTGGATCAAGTTAAACCAAATACGATTATTATCAATACGTCCAGAGGCGCTATTGTAAATGATGAAGATTTGATTACGGCGATGAATGAAAAAAATGTCAGAGCTGGCCTTGATGTTTATAATAATGAACCAGCATCAGGTAAAGATAATATTTCGACACCACTTTCACAACATAAAAATGTTTATGGTACACATCATATTGGAGCATCTACAGCACAAGCGCAAGCTGCGGTAGCGGAAGAAGTTGTGAACGTAGTAACTGATTTGCATAATGGTACAGTGAGAAATTGTGTAAATATGAATCTTATGAAGGTAACAACTTAAAAATTAAAACGTTACCTTAATTTTTTAAAAAAAAGGAGAACTTAATGGATACAATGACAAAAACTAAAAGAGTATATAATTTTGGTGCAGGACCTTGTACTTTACCTTTGGAAGCTTTGGAAGAAGCTCAAAAAGAGTTAGTTAGCTTTAAAGGTGCGGGTATGTCTATTATAGAAATGAGCCATAGAAGCAAGGAATATGATGCTATACATCAAGAAACTTTAGCTTTATTAAAAGAAATTTATGGTGCGCCAGCTGATTTTGATGTTTTGATTGTACAGGGTGGGGCGACTTTGCAATTTTCTATGTTGCCTATGAATTTATTAGCGCCAGATAAAAAAGGAGCTTATGTAGTTTCAGGGACTTGGGCAAAAAAAGCTTTGAAAGATGCTCAGATTTATGCAAATGCATATACTGCATGGGATGGTAAAAGTGAGAATTATACCAGAATGCCGTCTACTAATGAACTTAAATTAGAAGAGGGTACGAGATATTTACATATTACTTCTAATGAAACAATTGGTGGAATTAGATTTACGGATTTTCCGGATGTAAATGTGCCGATGGTGGCGGATATGTCTTCAGATTTTATGAGTAGAGCGATTCCTTGGGAAAAGTTTGATGTGGTTTATGGCGGAGCACAGAAAAACTTGGGGCCAGCAGGTGCGGCTATAGTTTTTATTCGTAAAAGTGTTTTGGAACATACCAATAAAAACGTAGGTGCTTATTTGAGATATGATATTCATAGTGAAAAAGAGTCTTTATATAATACTCCGCCTGTTTTTACGATTCATATGATTAATCTAGTTCTTAAATGGGTTAAGAGTATTGGTGGATTAGCTGCGATAGAAAAAAGAGCAGAAAAAAGAGCTGCAATTTTGTACAATTATATTGATGCTAGTAACGGTTATTATAATTGTCCGGTGAATAAAGCAAATAGATCTATGATGAATATTGTTTTTAGATTGCCATCAGAAGAATTGGAAGCTAAGTTTATAGCTGAATCTAAAGTAGCAGGATTCATAGGTTTAAAAGG
>Ga0233430_1005500_pt1 | contig 10963 bp, 10 predicted proteins | sample SI_118_April2016_2_FD_179883 | JGI IMG/M metagenome (GOLD analysis project Ga0233430, IMG submission 179883) | Seawater microbial communities from Saanich Inlet, British Columbia, Canada - SI_118_April2016_150_MG | ecosystem: Environmental > Aquatic > Marine > Inlet | place: Canada: British... | reverse complement strand
CCAGGGCTGCGACATGGCCGATGTCACGTTGAAGCAAGGCGTCGAAGTCGAGATTAAAAATGTCGCGCCGCATATTATAGCTGTATTGGACGTCACCGATCACGCGGGTGGCTCGAACCCTTATTACGCACCTGGTAAAGGGGACGCACCTGCGAAGTAAAGCTTATGCAGGTTCTCCTTCTTTCAACCTATGATCTTGGCCACCAGCCCTTTAGCCTTGCCTCACCAGCGGCAAAGCTAAAATCTGCTGGCGCTGCAGTCACGTGCAATGATCTCGCCGTTGATAGTCTCAATGAAGACGCCGTCAAAGGGGCCGACCTAATCGGTCTCTATCTGCAAATGCATACCGCGACCCGGTTGTCGGTCGCCCTCCTGCCACGCTTGAAAGCGCTAAATCCAAAGGCTCATATCGCTTTTTATGGTCTCTATGCGCCGCTTAATGCCGACTATCTAAAATCAATTGGCGGCGACAGTTTTATCGGCGGCGAGTTCGAGGACGGCTTGGTTGAGATTTATCTAGATCTGGCCGAAAGCAATCCTAGCGCTGGGTCCGACCTCACCTCAACCGCCAATCTCGATTTTGACCGCCCCTTACGCGACGACCTGCCGAGTTTGGATTGCTATGCCCACTTAAATGTCGGCGATGGCTCGACCAAAATCGTCGGCTATACCGAAGCCAGTCGAGGCTGCAAACATAAATGCCGTCATTGCCCCATCGTGCCAGTCTATCAGGGGCGCTTTCGCATTATTCCGGCGGATGTTGTGCTGGCTGATATTCGCCAGCAAATTAATCCAAAAAGCGGCCCGGCGGCTGAACATATCAGCTTTGGCGATCCCGATTTTCTCAATGGCCCGCGTCATGCCATGGATATTGTCACAGCCCTGCATGAAGAGTTTCCAGAAATCACCTATGATGCAACCATCAAGGTTGAGCACCTGCTCAAGCATGCCGATCTGTTACCAATGTTGAAAGAAACCGGCTGCCTGTTTATCACCACAGCCGTTGAGTCTGTCGAAGAGGATGTCCTGCGCCTACTCGACAAAGGGCACACCCATGATGACTTTAAACGCGCTGCGAAGCTTGCTCAGGAAATTGGCCTGACCTTGGCCCCAACGTTTGTTCCCTTCACGCCTTGGACCACCAAGCAAGGCTTCCGCCATTTGCTCGACACCATTGCCGAATTGGGTTTAGTGGAAAACGTCGCGCCGATCCAGCTTGCCATTCGCCTGCTGATCCCCAACGGCTCTTATTTACTGGATCTGCCGGAAATTGAGCCACACCTTCTAGGTTATGATCAAGAAGCGCTTAGCCATCGCTGGCAGAATACAGATGAAAGCGTTGAAGAATTCTGCTCTCAAATCCAGGAAATTGTCGAAATTGGCGCGCGCGACAATCAGTCACGAATTGAGACCTTCAAGGCGCTCTATAAAGCGACCCAGCAGGCCTGCGGCATCGACACGCCAACCCTGCCCGACCTCCAACCCCTCCCATTGCTCACCATCCCCGCCATGAGCGAACCCTGGTTCTGTTGCGCTGAACCCTCACAAGAACAACTCTCTCGCCTTTAAATCGTTAACATTGTAAAAAATACACTAGGTGTACTTTTTATACATATGAGTAATGGACACATGCCGCGCTTGCTGCTTCTCATTCCATCGACATCGTACCGGGTGAGTGACTTTGTCACGGCGGCACACCGGCTGGGAGTCGATGTGACGATCGGCTCCAATGAACGCCAGGTTTTAGAAGCGCTTTCGGACGGTGGCAGCGTCACCATTGATTTTTCGAACCCCGATCAAGCGGTTGCCGAGATTGAAGTATTTCACAACAACCATCCCCTCAGAGCCGTCGTCGCGGTCGATGATGTTACCAGCGTCATAGCGGCCAAGGCTTCAGAGCAGCTTGGCTTTCGCCATAATGATCCGGCTGCCGTGCAGGCCACTGGCAATAAATTGCTGTTGCGGGAGATTTTGTCGCACGCTGATCTTGCCTCGCCCAATTTTCGGCGCATTGCACTAGAAGACGGTCCAACGCCAATGGCTCAACAAACAGACTATCCTTGCGTACTCAAGCCGCTCAATTTGTCGGCCAGCCAAGGCGTCATCCGCGCCAACGATCCGGCAGAGTTTATCGCCGCTTTCGAGCGTATCAAGACCCTGGTCACTGACATTGGTGAAAAAGTCCCGCACAAACAGGCTGCGGAAATTTTAATCGAAGACTATATCGATGGCGAAGAAGTCGCTCTCGAAGGATTAATGGTCGAAGGCAAGCTAACCATGTTGGCTCTATTCGACAAACCCGATCCTTTGGAAGGCCCCTATTTCGAGGAAACCATCTATGTGACGCCGTCACGGAAATCTTTGGAACTTCAAGACTCTATTCGAAACATGGCAGAACAAGCCGCTAATGCCATTGGTCTGCATGAAGGCCCTCTCCATGTCGAACTTCGCGTTAAACCCGATGCCCGGGGTAGCAATGAAGCCGGTCCTTGGATCATTGAGATGGCCGCGCGCTCAATTGGCGGGCTATGTTCTAGGAGTTTGCAATTCGGTGACGACTTAACCCTCGAAGATATTATTTTGCGCCATGCGATGGGGGAGCCGGTCGTACCGGACCGCGAAGAAAAAGCTTCCGGCGTTATGATGATCCCGATTCCCAAAGCCGGCATTTTGGAACGCGTCGACGGTACGCTGGATGCACAAGCCGTCACCGGCATCACCGACCTCACCATTAGCATCGCGACCGGTCAAAAAGTCGTGCCACTGCCAGAGGGTAATAAGTATTTAGGGTTTATTTTTGCTAAAGCGGATAAGCCTGAAGACGTTGAGGCCGCTCTGCGGGCCGCTCATGCAAAACTTGAAATCATCATCGCTTAAGAACAAATCTCGGCAAACAGATCAGCGGCGCGGCTCACTCCTGCCTCATCAACATCCAGATGCGTCACTGCCCGCATGCTCGTTGGGTTCATCGCACCCATGCGAACACCCCCAGCCAGCAAACGCTCTGAAATTTCAGGCGCAGATAAAGCCGCCTCACCAACGTCGATGATTAAAATATTGGTCTCGACTGTCAGCGGGTCAATTTTTACGCCTGGAATTTGTGCCAGCCGGGTCGCTAGAGTGCGGGCATTGGCGTGATCGATGGCCAGTCGGTCGACATTATGATCCAACGCATACAGCCCGGCGGCTGCCAAAACACCTGATTGCCGCATCGAGCCGCCGAGGCGCTGCTTCCACGGCCAGGCCTGCTCGATAAAGTCTTTGGTGCCCGCAATCACGCCGCCGATTGGACAGCCGAGCCCTTTCGAAAGATCAATCCACACCGTATCGACGGTTGCCGCGTAATCTTTGGCAGAGACACCGCTTGCAACAACCGCATTGAGCAGACGCGCGCCGTCCATATGGCTGACAAGATTGTGCTCGGCGGCCAATTCCTTGAGCGATTGCAATACTGCCAACGGCCAAATACTACCACCGCCCAAATTGGCCGTCTGCTCGACGGCGATCATCTTTGAGCTTGGTGCATGACGAAAGCCGGCCCGCAAAGCTTCCCTAGCCTGCTCAAGCGTATACTGGCCACGTATACCATCCAGAGGCTTAATCATGGCGCGGGCAATTACCGCCGGACCGCCTGCTTCAAAATTAATGATATGCGCCGTCTTGTCGGCAATGATTTCATCGCCCGGCTGACATTGCACCGCCATCGCGATTTGGTTGCACATTGTGCCGGACGGCACGAACAGAGCAGCCTCTTTACCGAGCAAATCGGCAACACGCTCTTGCAGTGCCAGCGTGGTCGGATCTTCACCCGCCTGCTCATCACCGCATTCAGCCTGCATCATCGCATCAAGCATGGCCTGGCTTGGTTTAGTTTTGGTGTCGCTAAACAACTCGATTTCTATTGTGCTCATATCCAACTCGACATTGATGAAACCTTTGCATCTTTCTGCCCGATTTTATACTCTCCGTCTATGCGTTATCCAAAAATACTCATTGCAGCAGGATTGCTAATCTTGCTAGTCGGTGCCTTGTTCATTCGCCATCAGGAAGCGGGTTACATCGCATATTTAAACGGAAATTTTAAAACTGCCGAGGCTGAATTCATAAAACGTGCAGAAAATGGTGGCATGTGGGAGGCCTATCTCGTTGGCTCAATGAACGAAAACCCAACCTTCCGCGTGAGGAATCTGGCTCAAGCAAGCAAAGCTTATTTAAACAGTGCTGAGCTTGGAAATGTCGCCGGTGCGATGAAATATATTCTATTTATCAATCACTCCGCTCACCGCAATATAGATTGCACGACATTAAACAGACTGACCGAAAGGGCGATCCAAACTCATCATTTTGTTGCCGTCCACACAATGGAGCGCCGATTTCTCAGGAATAGTTGCAGCAAGCTCGATAAACTCAAAAGCCTGCAATACACCAAATGGGCAGGAGAATTAGAACCGCAATATGGGTCTAATTTTCATCGTGAATATCAGAACCTGACTACCGTAGAACGCAAGAAATTTGACGGTACAAAACTCCAAAAGCCGTCCCGTATCAGTGATGCCGAATTTTTAAAATTCTTCTTTGCGACACTCGCGCAGATCAAGCCAGCCTAAATTACTTTCTCTTCTCAACTGAATTGATGTGATGCCACAGCAGCCTGGCCGCAACGCTTCGCCAGGGTCGCCAGGCCTCTGCCATTTCAATCAGTGCGTCACGTGGAGGCCGTTCTTTCAGGCCTTTCAGATGCATCAGGCCTTTGACCACGCCCAAATCATCAACCGGCCAGAGATCCGGCCGGCGCAGGGCAAATAAGAGATAGACTTCTGCCGACCAGCGCCCAATTCCTTTCAGCTTAATCATTTCCTCAATGGCAGCCTCATCTTCCATCCGGGCAACCCGTCTGAAACTAAACTCCCCGCTCTGAATTGCTTCAGCGATACCAAGCGCATAATTCATCTTCTGACCGCTCAAGCCCACCGCACGCAATTTCTCCGGCCCTAGCCTTAGAACCGTTTCAGGCCGCATCGGGTTTTCAATGGCATCCAGACGCCCACCAATTGCACGCGCCGCAGAGGTAGAAACCTGCTGGCCGCAAATGACTTTGAGTATGGTGCTATAACCGGATGATCTCGAGCGCAGACCGGGCAGACCAATATCTTTGACCAGCCGGGCAAAGTCTTTGTCCCGCTTACCCAACTCCCTGGCCCCTTCGGCAAAAGTTATTTTTGTGATTTTCATAGACATGCGCCACGATAGCGATGCCATCGGGCGGGAACAATATAGAAAATGACGTGCCTGAAAATTAAATGTAAACTATCCCAAATTATTATCACCTATCTCATCACCTAAATCTCTGGGGAGGCCATTGTGCTCGTCGAACAAATCTGGACCGAAAACAACTATCGTAATTTTAACTATCTCATAGCTTGTCCGGAAACTGGTGAAGCCATGGCGATTGATCCGCTCGATTCTGAGAAATGTCTGGCAGCGGCTAAAAATCGCGGGTGGGAAATTACCCAGATTCTTAACACCCACCACCACCACGACCATATCGATGGCAATCAGGCGGTTGTTGATGCGACCGGGGCAAAAGTCATCGCTCATGCCGAGGCGAGCGATCAAATTCCGGGCATGGATATCGGGCTCAAGGCTGGAGATGTCGTTAAAGTCGGTAAATCAGTCGACCTCGAAGCACTCGACACCCCTGGCCATACCATGAGCCATATCTGCCTGCTGTCGCAAACTGATGTCCCGGCGCTCTTTGCCGGTGATACGATGTTCAATGCCGGGGCTGGTAATTGCAAAGGCGGCGGCCATCCGGACGCGCTTTATTCAACTTTTAGCGGCCAGCTTGCCGGTCTGCCGGACCACACCTTGATCTATCCTGGCCATGACTATCTGGTCAACAATCTCCAATTCACGCTCGACCGTGAGCCTGACAATGAAAAAGCGAAAAGCCTGCTCGATACATTGGAGAATTATGATCCGCACCAGCCGATGGTGACGAATCTCGGGTTGGAAAAGGAAGTGAACACCTTCTTCCGGCTCGGCAGTGACAGCGTCATCGCTCAACTGCGAGACAGCTTTTCAGATCTCCCGGAAGAGCTGGATGAGAAAACCGTCTTTCTGAAATTACGCGAACTTAGAAACGACTGGTAGTTATTCCGCCGGTTGAGCCGCAGTACTGGTCCGGGCATAACGCCCGGCTGCCAGTGCTGTGACAATTGCGAAGAACATGAAAACAGCCGCACCATAATAGATGCCGGTGATTTCACCTGAGTCCATAATTCGGCCAAAGATGATTGGCCCAACCATACCGCCAAAGCCAAAGCCCGAGTTTACGAAGCCAAAAGCTTTCCCTGCATTGCCTTTTGGCGTCACGGCCCGCACCAAGACATCGCGGGACGGCATCACAATGCCGGTCATGAAGCCGGCTATAATTAAAGCCACTGCAGCCCATAAAAACGGCAAGAAATTTAACGCCACGATGACGGTCATAATAATGCCCGCGAGGTAGCCGACACTAGCCACCAACTCCAAGCGCTGGACTTTATCGGCAATATATCCGCCCACCAAAACACCGGCTGAGATAGCGGCCATATAAATAAAGAGCACATGGTTCGCGGTCGACAATTCGATGCCATACATGTCCGGCAAAGCCGAGGGTGAAAACTGCTGGACACCATTGCCTGCCAAGGCGACGGCAATATAGAAAAAAAACAAGATTAGAATAGGCGGAAATTTAATGAATTCCATCACGCCCATGGACTGAGAAGCTTGCTGGTTTTTTGCCTCGGCATGCGGCGCTTCATCTTCGCCGATCAACAAATCTTTATTGAACAGCAATATCAGCGTCATAATCAGACCCAAAACGCCGGCAATGACCAGCGCGTTCTGCCAACTTGACGCTACCCGAAGCGAATCAACAACAACCGGGGCTGCGGCAAAGCCGGCGAAGCCTGCAAAAGCATGGGTCGCATAAGCGCGCCCCGATCTTTTGGGCGCAACTGAAGCGGTTAAAACCACGAAATCGGCTGGATGAAAAACACTATCCCCCCACCCTGCAATCAACGCTAGGCCAACCATCACCCAATAAATCGGGATCAATCCCATCAGCACAAATACCGATGAGACCGTCAACATGCCCAGGATCAATATCCATCTAGGGCCGTATTTATCCGCCAGAACCCCCATCGGATATTGACCGGAAAAAGAGCCAACCGCATAGACAGAGACGATCACACCGAGCTCTGTAAAGGTGAGATGCAGATCTTCTTTCATCGCCAGAAAAAGCGGTGGCAGAGCCAACAGATAAAAATGTGAAAAGAAGTGGGCTGCGGAAATTAGATGAACGACTTTGCGCTCTTTTTTCCGCTCCGCTTTTTCGGCGTCCATAAATCGTTCCTAATTCAACCGGTGAATTCCAAGATATCGAAACCTTTGTCACGGTCGAACAGATAAATCAAACCCCGTTCGTCAACTTCACAATCATTACTTTGCGGTGCTGCGAAGCCGGCGCGAGGCTCCGGCATGAAATAGCCAACCTCTTCCGGGCGAGATGGATTGGCGACATCGACAATGCGCAAACCGCCGGCAAACCAAGTCGCACAGACCACACTGCTTTCAAGGTGATCGGTGAACTGATGAGCGCCAAAGCGAGCGCCGGGCGTCCGCGACCATGGGCAATCCATCTCGGAAACATGGTAAGAGCCAAGCCCTTGAATGTTGTTAAAATCCGTCACATCGAAGGTCCAAAGATTGGCCGGTGCCTGACCATTGCCAGGAACGCGAGTGTGCTCCTCATCAACGACAACAGCTATGCGGCGGTCATTGATCAACTGAGGGACCGGCAAAATCGTATGCGTGGGTTCCCGCACCATCGGATGATAAGTGTGCTCTGCCATTGTCGTCGGCTTGGTGATATCGGAGACATCGATCACTCGAAAGCCCGCTTGCCAGACAGCCGCCCACATCTCATCACCAACCCGCAAAGCATGATGCAGGCGATGGCTATAACGCGTCCAAGTCGGTGTCTCGCCGCCCGCCAGATGCTGACCCGGCATATGCCAGCGCGACACTTCGGTTGGATTGGTAGGATCTGCTAGATCATAGATCACTAAGATGTTGCCGATATAGCCTTCCATCTCGGTCGAGATATAAGCGTAGTTTTCGTCCATATCGAAACGATGGGTGCCAAAACCATGAGTCTTCACATGGGCAAGCTCTTTGGGATTGGTTGGATCAGAAATATCCCAGGTTTTGAAGCCGCCATCGGTATAGAAGCCCTCTTCCTGGGCCGCGATCATTTCGGGAAGCACATCAATTTTAACGCCTAGCGCTGCGGCAACGCCGGCATCTGACGCATCTTTACCTTCGGCTTCGAGCATTACGCGGGTTTCAGGGATACGCGAGCCGGCGCGTAAAACATGGCGGTTATTTTGCTCAACATTGGTGATCATGATATCACCGGCCACCCGCACTTTATGAGTATGTGACTTATCGTCACCCAACTTGCTCTGCCAGACAATCTTTGGGTTTTTCGGGTCAGCGACATTAATAATGGTCGTGCCATCACGCGGCTTCATATGACCGACATAGGCATAATCGCCCTGGACGACGACTTGGCCGCCGCCAATAAGATCGAGCGAGCCAAGCTTGGTAATGTTGTGAGCTATGTCGCCGCCGCGATACTCCAATTGTGAATCTGGCATGTTTATCTCCCCGTTTTTGTATTTTATTGAGTGACAGATTACGCTGTTAGCGCCAAACTGCAAGCCTGAGAAATATGGGGAAATTGAGAAATGGCGAGTGACGAGATTAAAATATTAAGCGCTGGTGCACCAAAATCTGCAGTCGCCGGTTGCGCCGATGCATTCAGCGAAAAGACCGGTATTCCAATTTGGTACGAGTTCGCCACAGCCCCGATGTTGAAGGAAATTGTCGGCTCTGGCGACTGTGAAGCAGACATCGTGGTGGCACCCGTCGCAACCTCTCAAGCCTTTGCCGAAGCCGGGCATACTCTTGCCGAGAGCGGCCCTGTCTTAGGCTCCGTCAAAGCAGCGGTGACGATCAAGAGCGGTGCCACCGAGCCCGACCTCAGCTCAGCCGATACCCTCAAACAAGCCCTCCTCGGCGCCGAGTCCATCGTCTACAATGAGGCATCGAGCGGTCAATACATCCACACCATGATCGAGCAAATGGGCATTACCGACGCCGTCGCGGACAAGGTCACTCGAACCAAGACCGGCTCAGCCGTAATGGAACACCTACACGCGAGTTCCCTCACCAATGAGATCGGCTTCGGGCAAGCAACCGAGATTCAAGTTCAGATCAATAAAGGCCTGGATGTCAAACTCCTCGGCACGCTGCCCAAGGAAGTCGAAAAAATCTCAACCTATAACGCCTCTTTGCTAAGCGCTTCCGCTGACAATCAAGCCGCCAAAGACCTGCTTGAATTCATCGCCTCAGACGAAGGTCAGGCCATTTGCAAAGCTACTGGATTGATATAAAACGGTTTTTCCGCCTATTTAACGACTGTCGTTAAATTAATCATTTAGCCCTGCCATTCAAGAATATCTAACCCGTTGAAGCGGTCGACGAGGAAGATGGTGCCGTTGTCGGTGACGAAGACGTCGTTGCTTTGCGGCGAGGCGTTACCGTCAACCGGTGCTGGCATGAAGTGGCCGACCTCTTGGGGAGTGTAAGGATCAGCGACATCGATGACGCGGAGGCCGCCATTGAACCAGGTGGCGAAAATGAGCGTGCCGATGGGTTTCTCATGAAATTGATGCGCACCGAAACGCCCGCCTTTGCGAGCATACGGGCTGTCGAGCTCGCTTAAAACAAATATTGAGATCGGTTTAAGCTGGGTCTCATCCGTCACATCAAACACCCAGAGGCCGGCGGGCGGTTGCCCCGTAACCTGGCCGTGCTGCTCATCCACCCCGACGGCGATTTTCATACCAGCCACGTCTTGATCGAGCGGCATCAACGTGTGTGCCGGCTCAATGAAAGGTGGATTGGTATCATAGGTGCAGATGGTTTTGGGATTGGTAATGTCAGACACATCGATCAGCCAGTAGCCGCCATGCCACGCCGCTGCCCAAATGCGATCGCCAAAGCGGAGCCCGTGATGGAGACGGCGATGATCCGCGTTCCAGTAAGGCTTCTCGCCCGCTGAAATTTTCTGGCCGGGCATCCACCAATGCGACACCTCTTTCGGATCACTCGGATCCGCGCAATCATAGATCACCAGAATATTGCCCTGATAGCCGGGCATCTCGGTCGAGATATAGGCGTAGTTCTCATCGACATCAAAACGGTGGGTGCCGAAGCCGCCGGTGCGGACATGCTTGAGAAGTTTAGGCGCGGCTTTGTCTTTAATGTCATAGACCTTAAAGCCGCCGTCGTGATAGCCCTGCTTACTGGCGGCATCCAAAACCGCAACCTCAGACTCGCGGATATTCATCTCAGCTGCGACATTCGCATCCGTTGGCTCTTTGCCAGCGGCGGTCAAACTTACACGGATTGCCGGAATGCCATCGCCGCGGCGCATGTAGTGGCGGTTAAACTGCTCGACATTGGTATACATGATGTCGCCCACCACCCGTGCCTTGTGGGTATGGGATGCCTCTCCCTTGAGCATGATTTGCGAGACGATTTTCGGGTTTTTTAAATCCGATATGTCGAGGATCGTCGTCCCGTGCGGCGGATCCATATGGCCGATATAAGCGTGGTTACCAACGACCTCGACCTGCCCCGCGCCGGGCAAATCGAGATGAGAAATACGCGTTACGTTTTCAGCAATATCTTTATCCGTAGGGGTCATTCAAAGCAGCCTTATTTCGACGATAATCCATGAAGTAAGGCAATGCCATCGAGATGACCAACAGAACCCAAAGCGTATTACCGATGGAAGATGAGAAAATCACCATGATATCGCCCTGCGACATCTTCATGGCGCGGAGGA
>Ga0233430_1005499_pt1 | contig 10963 bp, 11 predicted proteins | sample SI_118_April2016_2_FD_179883 | JGI IMG/M metagenome (GOLD analysis project Ga0233430, IMG submission 179883) | Seawater microbial communities from Saanich Inlet, British Columbia, Canada - SI_118_April2016_150_MG | ecosystem: Environmental > Aquatic > Marine > Inlet | place: Canada: British... | reverse complement strand
CATGGCGATGCGGTCGGCTATTTTCCGGGCGCTGGCCATGTCATGGGTAATCGACAAGGTGCTGGCACCCAGTTCCTGAACACAATCAACAATCAGGTCGTTGATGACGTCACCCATGATCGGATCAAGGCCGGTGGTGGGTTCGTCAAAGAAAATGATTTCTGGTTCGGTGGCAATGGCGCGGGCAAGGCCGACGCGTTTTTGCATGCCGCCAGACAGTTCCGCCGGGCTGAGTTCCCCGACATCTTCGCCCAGACCAACCTGAGCCATTTTTGTCAGAGCAACGCCCTTGGCATCATCACGGGACATGCCGCGACCCTGGATTAATCCGAAGGCGACATTTTCCCAGACTTTCAGACTGTCGAACAAAGCGGCGCTTTGGAACAGCATGCCGAATTTTTCCAGCACCCGGTCCCGTTCCTTGCCACGCATACCGACGACTTCCTCGCCATCAACCTTGATGCTGCCCTGTTCCGGGTGCAACAGGCCCAGGACACATTTCAGCATGACAGATTTGCCGGTGCCTGAGCCGCCAATGACCACGACTGATTCTCCCTGACCGACTTCAAGGTCAAGACCATCCAGCACGACTTTCGGACCGAAAGACTTGTGCACATCGCGCATGACGATCTTGGCTGGATTTTGCGTGCTCATATGTCGAAAAACAGTTCAGTGATGATGTAGTTGGCCGCGAGGATCAAGATGGAGGCAGAGACAACCGCGTTCGTCGTTGCTGCGCCAACACCCTGGGCACCACCACGACTGTGGTATCCGTGGTAGCAGCCCATCAGGGAAACAATGAACCCAAATGCCGAGGCCTTTACCAGGCCCGAGACAACGTCGATCTGTTCAAGAAATTCAAAGGTATTGTCGATGTAACTTGCGGAATTGAAGCCCAGTTTTTCTGTACCGACAAGGTAGCCGCCCATGACCCCGATGATATCCGCCACCAACACCAGAAGCGGCAGCATCAGAGCACCGGCGATCAGACGCGGGACCACAAGATATTTGAAGGGATTGGTACTGAGCGTGGTGAGGGCGTCGATCTGTTCTGTGACCCGCATGGTGCCGATCTCTGCGGCCATAGCGGCACCAACCCGTCCGGCGACCATCAATCCGGTCAGCACAGGTCCAAGTTCGCGTGTGATGCCGATGACAACAATCGTCGCGACAGCACCTTCGGCATTAAATCTTGATGACCCGGAATAGATTTGCAGGGCCAGCACCATACCCGTGAACACGGCTGTCATGCCGACGACCGGCAGGGAATAATAGCCGATGGACATCATCTGACGGAAAAGCAGGCGGGGGAAAATTGGCGGCGTTACACAATGGCTCAGCGCGGTTGCGGTGAAAACCGACAAGCGACCAGTGGCTGCCATGAAAGCCAGAAAGATGCGGCCAATGGCGGCCAGAAAATTTGTACTGACTGCGACCACGCGGCTCAGGCTCCACCAATGTATGTGCGTTTGAAACGGCGACCCAGACGGGTAAATAATTCGTAATCGACAGTATCTGCAGCCGGGGCCAGTTCATCCGAAGGGACGTCACCGCCCAGCAGGTTAACTTCACATCCAGGTATTGAAAGGTGCTCGGGCACGTCTGTTACATCCACTGTGATCAAATCCATGGAAACCCGTCCTACAACCGGTATCCGAATACCGTCAATTACGGCAAATCCGCGATTGCCCAATGACCGGGGATATCCGTCTGCATAACCGACAGGAATCGTTGCAATCCGGGCCGGTCCAGTCGCCCGGTGCGTGGCACCATAGCCAACGCCCTGGGGGCTGTCAATCTTGCGGACCTGCAGGATTTTTGCTTTTAAATGAACGACTTCGGACATGGGATTGGGGCCGCTGCCAAAGGGATTGCCGCCGTACAGGGCCAGCCCGACACGGGCGACGTCAAAGTGATATTCAGGACCTAAAAGGATACCGGCACCGTTTGCCAAACTGGCTTCTGCATCCGGAAAACGGGCAGCAATTTCCTGGAAACTGTTACGCTGGATCAGGTTGTTCGGATTGTCGGGTTCGTCGCCACTGGCGAGGTGAGTCATGACAAGCTTCAGGTCGACGCTGGACAATCTGTTGTGCTCAGCCAGCAAGGTTTGAAATTCATCGTCGGGCAAACCCAGCCGGGCCATGCCGGTGTCGACATGCAAGGCGGCAGACCACAAGGCATTGTCGCTTGTCGCAGCACCAGACCAGTCTTCGATCTGACCCAGATGATTAAGCACAGGAATCAGGTTGTGCGCGCGAAATTCTGATATTTCGGATTTGTTGACGCCGGCCAGGACGTAAATTTCTGGCTCAGGCCCGAGAATTTCACGAAGCTCAATGCCTTCGCCCAGCACAGCAACAAAATAGATCCGGCATCCGGCCTTGAATAATGCCGGGGCGGCAAAGGGCTGGCCGGTACCATAGGCATTGGCTTTGACCGCTGCACCAACGTGGCGTCCGGTAAACTTCTTTGACAGCCATTTGTAATTGGCCATCAGGGCATCAAGATTGATTGTCAGGGTCGCGGCAGCGTGGTCCGGGCCGGAAGAATGTGAGGGTGTTTCAGATTGTGCGCTAGAAACCGACGTCATCGGGGCCGTGGTCCTCTTTTTCGAGATTGCCAAATCGGGTGAACTGGTTGCTGAAGTATACGTTCACCGTATCGGTTGGACCATGCCTCTGTTTGGCAATAATGATTTCTGCTTCACCGGCGCGACCTTCACGCTGATAATCCTCGTTCCACTGAGTCTGGCGCAGGATAAATTCGGCCTCGGTTTCGTCCTTGCGGGCGATGGCGGGGCGGGGATGCAGGCGGCTCCAGTAATATTCCTCGCGGTACACAAACATGACCACGTCGGCGTCTTGCTCGATTGATCCTGATTCACGCAAATCCGAAAGCTGTGGACGCTTGTCATCCCGGCTTTCGACCTGACGACTGAGCTGACTGAGGGCAAGCACCGGAATGTCCAGATCCTTGGCCAGGGCCTTCAGACCCTGGGTAATTTCGGTCACTTCCTGAACCCGGCCTTCCTTGGCCGAAGAAGCCTTGATCAGCTGCAGGTAGTCAATCACCAGCATGCTGAGACCATGTTGGCGTTTCAGGCGTCGGGCGCGGGTACGGATCGCGCCGATAGACAAAGCCGGTGTGTCGTCAATGAAAAATGGCATTTCTTCCAGATCTCGCGCAACACGGGCTATGTTGTGGAAATCGTCGCTGGAAACCATGCCGCGACGGATTTTATGACCGGAGATTTCTGACTGTTCTGACAAGATACGTGTTGCCAGTTGTTCGCCCGACATCTCCAGTGAAAAGAAGCCGACAACAGCGCCATCAGACTCACCACTGAGATGTCGCGCCTTGGCTGCGTTAAAGGCAATGTTGGTTGCAAGTGCCGTTTTACCCATACTGGGTCGTCCGGCGAGGATAATCAGGTCCGAACGGTGCATGCCACCCAGCAATTCATCAAGATCAGTCAGACCCGAGGTCACACCGGTCAGACGGGCATCGCGCTTGTAGGCGGCTTCGGCGGCAAGCACCGCCTCCGTCAGCGATGTTTTGAAAGTGTTGAATCCGCCCTCGGACACACCTTTTTCCGCTAGATCAAACAGGTGTTTCTCGGCGACTTCAATTTGTTTGGCGGCTTCGTCATCGACACCTGAATCATAGGCGCCATTGACCATTTCTTCACCAATATCAATGAGTTCACGACGCAGAAACAGATCGTATATGGCGTTGCCATAGGCTTCTGCATTGATAATGGTCGTCGCAGCCGAGGCCAGTCGCGCGAGATAATCCGAGCCACCAACATCTGCCAGACCTTCGTCTCGCTCGAAGTAGGTTTTCAGGGTCGTCGGCGTCGCGATCTGTCCGCGTTCGACCAGTTTGTTGGCAGCTTCATAAATTCGCCCGTGTACCGGCCAGAAAAAATGATCTTCCATCAGGAAGGCATTTACCCGGTGAATAGCCTCATTATTGATCAGAATTGCACCTAACAGTGCCTGTTCAGCCTCCGCATTGCTGGGCTGTTCCCGATAGCCGGGGCCATCGGTCTGATCGAAATCGTCGACTGGCGAAAGATGAGGTGCTGAAGAGGCATATTCCATGGGCGGCACTATACGCAATCAAACCAGGAAAGTGCACTGGCGTATTTGTTTCAGGGCTCAGGTTTATGTGTACAAGTGTCGATTTAATAACGTGAATCATGGGGATAACTTTTCATCTCCCGCGGATTACCTGATCAGTTGGGCCTGATCGGTCATCCTGTGGACAGGTTCCATTTGCTCCGGTCTTGACGACCCGCAGTGATTGACTTCAGATATTAGAAACCAGGGCCCAGATTCTCTCTTTTCGGGAAATGAACCTCATGCTTGATCAGGCACGCCAGCGCACCGCCGAATTCCAAAATCGCCTCAAGGACGCTGGCATTGATATCGCCGTGATTACAGACGAAAGCTCTATTGCTTATCTTGCGGGATTTTGGGGTTATTTATCGGTTGAGTTCGGTCGTCCGACTTTCCTTATTGTGCATGCTACAGAATCGCCGGTCGTTATTACGCCTGCCATGGAAAGCGAAATGGTTTCGGCAATGACCTGGGTCGAAAACGTCATGACCTGGGAGGATGCCGGGGCAAATCGTTGGGAAAATGTCCTGGCGCGCGCTCTGGGTGATTCCAGAGGCAATATTGGCGTTGAAGCAGAAGCCTTGCCAGCCATTGTCCGCAATTGGTTTGATGATCAGAAATCTGATGCTGGTCTTGCAAATATTTCGCCGTTGCTGGGCGCGATGCGGATGGTGAAGTCGTCCGAAGAGATCGAGGTCATGCGACAAGCCGGAGAGATTGCCGGTGCCATGATGGAAGCCGCGGAAGGCGCATTGGCAGAAGGTGCGCCTGAATATGAAGCTGCATTGGCAGTTATTAATGCAGGTACCCGAAAGGCAGCCGGGTTTCTGACTGCGCGTGGCTGGGATTCCTTCATATCACCCATGATCCACAATCTTCAGGTAATGCAGTCGGGGCGTGATACCTCCATGGTGCATCGTCGTGCCAGCGTCAAATTGTTGGAAAAAGGTGATCCGGTTTATTTCTGCTTTTGCAACATGGCCCAGTTCAAACAATACAAGCTGGGCTTTGACCGGATGTTTTTCATCAAGGACATTTCCGACGAAGCCGCACGGGTACAACAAGCCGCGATAGATGCGCAGCAGGCCGCTATCGCTGCAATTCGTCCAGGTGTGACCGCAGAATCCATTGCCGCCGCCGCCGATGAAATCTATGCCGAACGCGGCTATACCACTGGGTATCGAACCGGACGTTCAATCGGCATGTCGTATCTTGAATCCCCGGAACTGAAAGCAGGAGATACCACTATCTTGCAACCCGGCATGACCTTCGCAGTCGATGGCGGCATTTCCGTTGATGGTAAACTGGGAGGCCGGATCGGGGACTCGATTGTCGTGACCTCAACTGGCTGTGATTATCTGACCAGTTATGCCCGCGATATTCTGACAGTGGATCGATAGCGGTGCGGGTCGGCATATTCCAGTGTGCGGCTGGTGGCCTTGATCAACCACAGAGACTGGCTCGACTTGCCGGGCACCTGAAGGGGCGAAACCTGGATCTTGTTGTCTGTCCCGAATTGTTTATGTCTGGCTACAATGCAGGCGAGACATTGCCGCAAGTGGCAGAATCACGCGAGGGTCCTTTTTCCAGGCAGGTTGCAGATTTGGCGACCAAACATGAAACCTCTATCGTTTATGGATACCCTGAGCTTGCTGACGGTTTGATCTATAACTCTGCGGTCTGCGTTGATGCAGACGGCAATATCCTCGCCAATCAACGCAAGATGCTATTGCCGCCTGGTTTTGAATCCGAAGTCTTTACGAAGGGCGCCGATCAGGCGCTGTTTGATCTGAACGGTATACGCTGTGCTATTCTGATTTGTTATGACGCTGAATTTCCCGAGAACTTCCGGGCTGCTGCCCTGGCAGGGGCTCAGATGATCATTGTACCAACGGCATTATTGGAGAAATGGCAATCCGTGTCTCTTCAAATGATGCCGACAAGGGCCTTTGAGAACGGTGTCTGGGTCATCTATGCCAATCATGCGGGAGAGGAAAGCGGCATGAGCTTTCTGGGCTCCAGTTGCATCGTCTCGCCGGATGGCACAGACGCTGCCCGGGCCGGGTCTGCAGAGGAACTTTTGGAGGCGGAAATTGACCTTGACCAGATAAAACTGGCCCGGTCCCGGCTGCCATATCTCGACGACGTCAGAAAGCTTCAGCAGAAGTCGTGAAGCTGCTGGCTTGAAGACCACCATTACGGCCCCAATATAGATCAAACATCATTGAAAGAGACTTTATGTTCCTGAAATCCCGTTGGTTTAAGTTTTCAGCCCTTGCTGTTATCGCCGCCGTATCCGCTGTGGCTTTTTCCGGTTGCACGGCCATCGGCACGACGCCCGAAGGCGCGCGCCTTGATCGGGTCGAAAAATCGGCGCAGTGGGCCGGAGACCATTTCCGGGACGTCATGTCACGAAACGAGCCGGATATCTGGCCCGTATTCAAGGACTATTTCTTTGACAGCACACAAAACAGGGTGCCGACAGAAGCCTTGCCTGTGCGGGACCTCACAGCAGCCGATTTTGCCACACCACCAAAAGATGGGCTGCGGATCACCTGGCTTGGGCATTCAACCTTGTTGGTGGAAATCGATGGCTATCGTGTTCTGGTGGACCCTGTATGGGGGGAACGGGCATCACCTTTCAGCTGGATTGGACCCAAACGTTTTCATCGCCCGCCCCTGGCTCTGAAAGATTTACCAAAACTGGATGCCGTGGTGATCTCTCATGATCACTATGACCATCTCGATTATCCAACAATTCTTGAACTGGCCAAAACCGACGTAAAATTCATCATGCCGCTTGGCGTGGGATCGCATCTGGAATACTGGGGTGTGCCAGCGGGACGTATTGTTGAACTGGAATGGTGGGACACACACCAGGTCGGAGACCTGAAACTTGTTGCGACACCGGCCCGGCATTTTTCCGGTCGCGCCCTCAACCGCAATCAGACCTTATGGTCGGGCTGGGCCTTTGTCAGTGCAGAACATCGTATCTGGTACAGCGGGGACACCGCCATGTTCGATGGAATTCAGGAAATCGGTGACCGGCTGGGGCCGTTTGATGTCACAATCATTGAGACAGGTGCCTATAACCAGCGCTGGGCGGACGTGCATCTGGGACCGGAACAGGCCGTGCAGGCGCACAGGATGGCTGGTGGTAAATTGATGATCCCGGTTCATTGGGGAACGTTTGAACTGGCCTTGCACAGCTGGACAGCACCGATTGAACGGACGGTGGAGGCTGCGAAAAAATGTGGTATCGAGGTCGCCTCACCGCAACCAGGGGGCAGTGTTGTCCCCGGCTCCGGTCAGGAGTTTGCCCGCTGGTGGCCGACCGTTCCCTATCGCAATGCCCGTGAGGAACAGATTGTTTCCTCCGGATTTGAAAACCGGGTTGCGACCTGCGCAACGGGATAAAGTGCGCGACATATAAGATCACAAAAAAAGGGTGACCCGTTTGACCGGGGCACCCTTTTTGTCAGAAAGACTTTGCTGATCGAAGTTTGATCAGGCCTGTTCTTCGGCTTCTTCTGCAGGAGCTTCGGCAACTTCTTCAGCTGCGTCGTCATCCTGAAGGGCAGCTTCTGCATCTGCTACGGCGCCGTCTTCAAAGATTTCTTCAACTTGCACTTCGGCAACATCGTCTGCTGTTGCGGCTGCAACATCAGTCGTTTCGCCTTTTTCATCAGCGGCCTGTTGTGTTTCTGCTTCTTCTTCCGTCCGGGCTGTGTTGATGTTGATCATCACAGAGACTTCGGCATGCAGTTGGACGCGGATGGGGTGCGTGCCCAGCATCTTGATGGCCCGATCCAGTTGAACCTGGTTGCGTGTAATGGCAAACCCGGCTGCGGTCGCAGCTTCTGCGATATCGCGGGCTGAGACTGAACCATAAAGCTGACCACCTTCACTGGCTTGACGGATCAGCGAGCAATAAACGCCATCCATCTTCTCGGCAACGGCTTCGGCTTCAGTTTTTTGCGTCAGGTTCTGGGCTTCCAGATCAACGCGTTTGGTTTCGAAACTCTTTCGGTTCGATTCATTCGCCCGCAAAGCTTTCTTCTGGGGCAAAAGGTAGTTGCGCGCAAAACCGTCTTTTACAGTGACGATATCGCCCATCTGGCCGAGTTTCTCGACTCTTTCCAGCAAGATAATTTCCATCATTCTTTCTCCTGGCCGTTATCCTGGCCATTTTCAGGGGAGCTGCGTAAACCGCTTATGCGATTACGTAACCCGGCCCATTGATCAATTATTCCAAGCCCGGCAACGACCACCAGTGGCCAGCCGAGAATGAAAAGCAAAAGGTAAAAAATCAGCAACAGTGCCGTGCGTGCCTTGGTCAGACGAGCCAGCGAATGGACGATGCCAAGCCCCGCGAAGATGTACGGATAGAGCAGATAGATCGCGATTGTCCGCGCCATCAATCCCATCATGTCGGACAGAAACGCAGACGCCAGGGCGATTGCGAGTGCGTAAAACAGGCTCTTTGGGACCTGTAATTGCGCGATGTCCGCTGCTGGTCGCAGGTTCCAGCCAAAACGAATGGCCAGTCCCAGTGCCAACAAACCGTTGACCACATGCATCGTCATCCACGAGACCCCGACCATGGCCGGCAGCAATGACGACATTTGCGCCACTGCGTTCTGCAACTGGTCGGTTGGCTCTTTGCCACCCGTGGCCGCGAAGGTCTGCACCATGCTTTGCATGAAGTTTTCCAACCCGTACCAGAGACCACCTTCGTTTTGTGACGTCCAGGCCAGTACCGCCATGAACAGCAGGCTTGCTCCCGCTGCCAGCCAGGTCAGAAGTTGACCCGGTGGATACCATATCTGTGCCTGTCCGTTGGCCGAAGTTCTCGACATCAGGCTGAAGCGAACCAGAACCGCAGCGGGTGCGGCGTTGAGGATCGCGTAAGCCAGAGCGTCGAGCCAGCTGCCCGCCAGAAAGGCGACCACTGTACCTGTCAGCGTGGCGATCAAAACGACCGTCGCGCCGAGGCTGAAACCAACCAGATAAAGCAGCAGTGGTGACAGATAGGCAAGAATCAACGCCCCCGGCGACGGCCACTGTACCGTGAGGTACAGCAGGGCGCTGAGGGCTCCTGCACCCATTCCACTGAGAGCGTGTCTCGACATATGCATGACCGTTGCGCAAGGCTGCGCTGATCCTAGCCCAGCACGTAAGGCAAGAGAGCCAGGAAACGGGCGCGTTTGATTGCCCGGGCCAGCTCACGCTGCTTTTTGGCTGAAACCGCAGTGATACGGCTCGGCACGATTTTGCCGCGCTCAGAGACAAAACGCTGAAGCAGTTTTGTGTCCATGTAATCGATCTTCGGTGAGTTGGCACCGGAGAACGGGCAGGATTTGCGGCGACGGAAGAAAGGCCTGCGGCCTCCTGTAGATGTCGTACTCATGCTGCGTCTCCCTTTTCTTCAGCGGCTGCTGCCGGAGTTTCTGCCGGAGTTTCTGCCGGGGCTGCTGCTGGTGCTGCTGTAGGGGCAGGTGCTGCGGCGGCCGGTTTTTTGTCGTCCCGCTTGTCACCACGACCCTTGTCGTTTTCGTCATCACGGCGGACGCGACGTTCGTCACGGGCCGTTTTGCTTTGCATGACAGCAGAAGGCTCTTCATTCAGCTCGTCTACACGGATTGTCAAAACCCGCATAACGTCTTCGTTCAGACCCATTTGACGTTCCATTTCGTGGACCGCTTCATAAGGTGCATCAATGTTGAAGAGAACGTAATGTGCCTTGCGGTTCTTCTTGATCCGGTAGGCGAGGTTACGAAGACCCCATTGTTCTGTTTTTGGAACGGAACCACCACCAGCTTCGATAACTGCGGTAAATTCCTGGGCCAGCGTTTCGACCTGTGCGGCAGAAACGTCCGGCCGCACGAGAAAAATGTTTTCGTACAGCGACATGCGCATGCACTCCCTTTGGCTGAACTCAGCCCCGAAAATGGGGCATAGCCGGGTGATTCCGGCAAGGAGTTATAGTGAGCGGCGGAATATACAGATATTGCGCTGCAGCGCAAGGGGAATAAGGGATGCAGCAAAAAGTACCGACAACCGTGCATCCCGAGCAGGTAACAAGGGCCATTGAGGCCCAAAGCCCGTGGCTATTCCGTTCTATATGGAATGGCTCATGCGTTAAATGTCTGCAATGCACATTAATTCAGCATCAGTGTTTCTGTGAAGGACAGAAACACCCGGGCGCCTGAGCGGCAACCAAATCTCCCTGGAAGGGAGATTTGGACAAAAGCAGGTCTGGCTTACGGGCGGACCTTGTTCAGCGCGATATTTGGCAAGATAGATTAGTATTGTGTCACCATTTATTCATCCGTATTGCCACCGCTGCTGTCATCGACAATCGCGAAACAAACCTGGCCAGCACCAAATCGTCTGGGGAATTGTGCAAACATCTAATTTCTCCTGTATGCAGCCTGTTTCTCAGGCTTTGTTTTGAGATAAAAATTCGTTCGGGTCGGACTGTTCTGTCCGCCGTTTTTCATTATTTGATTAACGCAAACATCAACCATGCGAATCCGTCGACTTTCGCGATCAAGAACGTTGATCATGTATTTAAAGGCGACTCGGCATCCGTCCGGCGAGATCGTGGCACTGCGCCTGCCGTTTGCCAGATCAATGTGCCCCGTCATGATTTTCCTGAAACCATTGCCATCAACAAAATAGAGACCCGAATTTGCAAAACTCGAGACATCAACAATTGCCATGCCGTTTTTCATCGGGATGACCCGACTTGATCCCCCCATGTGAACCCATGGTCCGAATGGGATGCAAAGCTCTTCGGTTTTTCCGCTGGGCCAGAGCCACCAGGCCGGAAGGCA
>Ga0233430_1005481_pt1 | contig 10995 bp, 7 predicted proteins | sample SI_118_April2016_2_FD_179883 | JGI IMG/M metagenome (GOLD analysis project Ga0233430, IMG submission 179883) | Seawater microbial communities from Saanich Inlet, British Columbia, Canada - SI_118_April2016_150_MG | ecosystem: Environmental > Aquatic > Marine > Inlet | place: Canada: British... | reverse complement strand
GAATTCTCGCCGGTTGTGCCATCAATCTTGTTTACTTGGATTCCTGATAAAAACCGATTAAGTGCTTTGATGAGATAGGCATCGATCCGAACTGGCTGCTGTGTCCGGCTGCTACTGAGAGATTGTCTGACACGCACCTTTGGTCGTGGAACCGTTTTGAGGTCCAGGGGGTAAAGTCTCTGCGATGGAACCGAAAGCAGACCGCTGGTTAGAAAATAGTCAATGGTGTAAAAACAGCGCTCAATGAGTCCATTATCCCTAAAAAAGGCGATTGGGAGTTCGAATCGAAAATCCCTCTTGCCAGTGATGAGAAATCGCTGTTTCGGCGGCAGTGCGATTCCCTGCGGGAAAACAGGTTCAACCTCACCACTGTTGCGATCGATCAGAAAATGTCCGACGGTTTCAGGTTCGCAGAGTGCACATTCGCCTGTTGATTTGAAGATATTTATCCGGAATATCGAGATAACCGCTTTTTTGACCGGGGGAATATCGCTTGATGCATCGACCAGCGGAATATCGCTTGATGCATCGGCCAGCGGTGGATTGGTTTTTCCCGTTGGACGGCCCATTAGTTGACCTTCTGGCGTCTTCCAACGAAAGACCCAGGTGTCCCCCCGGGCGTTCAGCTTCGCATGGCTGACGGTCTGGAGGCCTTCGCCTGGCTGACCATAACGATCGAAACGACCGGAAGATACGGGTGGGGTTCGATAACCGCAGGCGGCCAAGAAGACCAGCCCTGTCAATAGCAGATAGGTGATTGAAAGCCTCACTTAAAACCTCGATAAAAAATTGAGTCCCAGCTGGTTTGAGTATTGGATAATACTCTCCTTATCAATCGCTTTTTCGTGTTGCCAGTGTATCATGATATAATGGTTGATAATATATCTGAGGGATGTTCTCAGCAACAGGTTGTTTGAACTGGTAGTTTCATTCTGGTACTGATTGCTGTATTGGCTGCCGTAAAGTCCAAGATGATAGTCAATCAAAGCGTACCCCAAACCCAGATCCAGATAGAGCTTGTGTGGAAGTACAGAAAAAGAGGTCCCGGCTGCGATAACCCGGTACTGAAACTTAATAGAATTATAGGTCTGCCCCTGATATGTCACATTTTGATCGAGGCGCATGCTATCATCCAATGTGCTAAAATCGATGAATAGAAAATCGGATTTGCATCCAAATCGCAGAAAGGTGGCCGCAAGGATGTCAAGTCCAGGTACATACGGGTTGGAAATTTTGTCTGACTGAGCAGTTAACCCTTCGATTTTTACAATTGACTGTTGTGTGCCGTAACCGGCGTAACAGTAGGGAACTCCCTCTGCCAGGCGCACCTTGTCGGGGGAGACCCCGGGCAGTGGTGTGATCGGTTCCCGCCACGGATCGGCCGCCCATGCCTGTGAGGCAGAGAAGATCCCGATGAACATGATTATTAGATGAAAGGTCGATTTTTTCATACTACCCAAAAACGGGAACTCTTTTTACTGTGTTAAACGCTATCCATTTATAAATCACTAATTAGGCAGTAAGAACCCCTGCTGGTACTGGGCTCCCGATACCGGACTTGCCACATTGCTGGCTGCTGGCGTAACTGGAAAACTCGATACACTGCTGGATGTTGGCAGAACCTGGAACTGGAGTGTCAGGATGAATTTTTTTTCGAGAAATTCGGTCGTCACCCCTTGCAGCAGCGCAGACTGTATCCCTTCTTGATACGCTGCGGAAAAATTGTAACAATTATGATGGTAAAAGACGGCTGCGGTCAGATCTGTCAATTGTCGGTCAAGTCTTTTGATGTCCGGCGTTTCGGTGTACCGGTAGCTGAGATTGCTGCGGTTTTGATCCCACGACCCACCCATACTCAGGGTCCAGCGATCACTTAGTCGCATTGTATGGCCAATGGAATAAATACTGGCGGCTGGATGGTTCGTCGCATCCGGTTCTACATAGGCTGTTTCATTGTTGGTGTATCCCAGTGAAAAGCTGCTGCCGTCAGCTGATCCTGTGGAAAGGCCAATACCTGTTTCTACTACCCGGCTTTTGTTATGATCATAGCGATAAAACAGGCTTGCAGAAAAAAGGCTGACAGGTGACAGCGAAAGAGCAATGCGCAAAGGCAGCCGCGGATCACCTTGTTCCGTTTCCAGGTTTCCGGGCTGATTGAGGAAAGTCTGATTTCCCTCCATCTGCAGGTTGTATATCTGTGTCAGACCCAGACTGAAAAAGGTGTGCACGGCTTTACTGACCGGATTTTTGACAAGATAACTGGTTTCAAGTCTGTAGGTTAACGTTTTCTGGCTCAAGACAGAGCTGCCAAATCCACCCTTGCTCCCTTCGGACTGGTCAACATCCTGAATCTCTTTGTAGATCACCCTGGGGCGGAATGAAAGCTTGCGGGTAGCGAGGTTATCGTCATTATAAAAAAAACGGAAGATCTCGAAGTTCAGCTCCAAGTCACCTTGATCAATCATCCAGCCGTATGTTTCTGAGTCCTGCGCTGATTCGCCCGATCTGGCTTTATAGTTGGTGTTAAAATCATAAAAGGTCCGCTGCGCGCTCGGCCAGATATTCAAAAAATCGATGTAAAAAGGGGCAGACAGTTGGACGTTACTCTGAGTGAGCAGCGCGTTCCAACCGTATGTTCTGGCATAATTGGTTCCGCTCCCTGAGAGGTTGATAGAAATCGGCGTATCTGCAATTCGGGAATACCGCTGAGAAACGGACACGGTTGGTTGTTGGTTAAGATGGGTCTCCTCGTCCGTTTCTTTGTCGTAGATTGAAGGGTAAACAAAGTCGTCGGCTGTGTCGTAGCCAATTGACATACTGCCGCTGCTCCAGGGGAATACAAAGTTGAAATTCCGGGAGAAATGAGACTCATTGGTGACAGCTGCAGCAAAGTATTCCTTATTGATCTCATTGTCGCTGTTTTCATGCTGATGAAAAAAGAACTGGCCATTCAAAAAGATGCTCTGGCGATGGTCGTATTGGTATTTGTAACGTAATGGGTTAAGATCAATGCCGCCACTTCCCGGGTTGAGAGAACCCAGAGGTTCGATTTCCAGGTCCCTCTCCTGTTGGGTTTCTTTGATGAACCAGGTTCGAAACTGACCGGACATGTCAGGTGTAAACGCATAAAGATAGTCAATGTCGACGCCCAATCCACGTCGTTGGATGATATCTGCAGTGACCGTGACATCATGATCCCGATCCAGAGCAATAAAATAAGGTATCTGTAGGCGTGCGCCATAGCTTTTGGTTTTGTCGCCACTGTCGATAGATGAGTAAGTGGGGATCAGAATTCCGCTGGAGCGCCCCTGCTTTGTCGGAAACGAAAAGTAGGGGGAGTAGAAGATCGGCAGGGTGTAAAAATGAATCGAAGTACTCAGTGAATAGGCGTAGTTATCGACCAGATAGTGGATCTGCCGGCCTCTCAGTTCCCAGGCTTTCTCATTCGGACTGCAGCGGGTCAAGGCACCGTTGTGGATGATATATTTCTCATCGCTGACCTGGACAATGCGTTCTGCATCTATGAAAACGCCGTTTTTACTGTCGTACATGGTGGATTTATACAGCGTATTTTTGCCACTTTTCCGGTCGAAGGTCGCCTTGTCTGCCGTCAGGACAATTCCAGGGGGACGGATAACAATATTACCCGAAAAATACATTATATCTGTGTTTTTATCGTATAACAGTTCCCTGCTGGAGATGGTGGTGTTGCCGTACTTAACCCGGGGGCTGGTGTAAGTGTGGATATTACTGTCTTTGTCGTATTTGAAGAAGGCGTGCTCGATAGTGATTGTTTTTCCCTGTACCGGGGCAGCACAAAACAGGAAAATGAGGGAGAAAAAAAGAATATGACATTTTCCGGTGTGCATACTCTTTTTCTCCCTGTTTGATGGGGATGTATCTCTATTAAAGAGGGTGTGATGAGCTATAATATTAACTTTCCAAAGATTTAAGATAAAGTTCCGTCGCTTTTTCCATCAGCAATGTGGTTCGGGGAACTAGTTTCGACGGATCTTCCAGTGTGCCTTCAAGCAGGCTGGCGCCCTCGAAGAGCTGTTCGATACAATCCTTCAGCATGGAATCCTGTGGAAACTTTTTCTGGATGTCTGACAGATGCTGAATCAACGGGTTACTCATATTGACCTCCATAACCCGCTTGCCACCTTTGAAATCCTGATCCATCATTTTCATCATCCGTTCCATATTGGCGTTCATTGCCTCCTTGGGGCTGACCAACGTGCAGGCACTGTCCACAAGACGTTTAGACTCGATGACATCCTCTACCCTTTCTCCAAGAATATCCTTGAAATAGCCCAGGAGTTTCTTCTTGACACCTTCTTCCAGTGTGTCCTTCTCTTTGTCGGCCACCTCTTCATCCTTCAGTTTCAGATCCGCCTTGTCGATCCCGACTAAAGGTTTTTCCTTGTACGTGGCGATGGAAGGCATGATAAAATCGTCAATCTCATCGAACAGATAAAGAACCTCGATATTGTTTTTCTTAAAGTACTCCAGATTGGGGGAGTTCTCGATGGCGACCCTGTTTTTACCATAGACGTAATAAATCTCTTCCTGGTCGGTACCCATGCGTGTCGCATAGTCGTTCAAAGAAGTGAGCGTATCTACTTCGAAGGAGGACTGACAACGGTAGAGCTCTATCAATTTTTCACGATTGGCAAAATCGGTGTGAATCCCTTCTTTGATAAAGTAGCCAAAATCTCCCCAGAACTTTTCGTAGCGTTCTTTCTCTTTTTCCGACCAATCCTTGAACTCGCCAAGCAGCTTGCGCACCAGGTATTTGTTGATCTTCTCCATGACGATGTTTTTCTGGGTCACTTCCCTGGAGATATTCAGATTGAGGTCTTCCGAATCTACAACACCTTTGACAAAACGAAGCCATTGCGGGATCAGCTCTTTACAATCGTTCTGAATAAAAACCCGTTTCACATACAGATGAAGACGTGTGTCCATGTCGTTTGTCATCGCAAACTTGTCGGGCTCTTCCGGTATGAAAAGAATCGAATTGAACTGCACAGGAGCTTCAACACTTAGATGCATCCAACTCAAAGGATCTTTTGTGGAGTTTGCGATGTACTTAAAAAACTCCTTATACTCCTCATCCTTGATGTCATTCTTTGCTTTTGCCCAGAGAGCGGTTGACTGGTTTGTTTTTTCCGAATTGAGACTGATGGGAAAAGAGACAAAGTCAGAGTATTTTTTAATTGTGCTTTCGATGCGCCACTTATTGGCAAATTCTTCAGACTCCTTCTTGAACTTGAAAGAGATCCGGGTTCCCCGCTCTTTGAGCTCAATGGGTTCGATAGTATAAGAACCGGTACCCTTTGAGATCCAGCGGAATCCCTCTTCACTCTCGTATGAACGACTGTCGACAGTGACCTCTTCGGCGACCATATACACCGCATAAAATCCAACCCCAAATTGGCCGATCAGTTCTAGATCTGTTTTGCTGTCACCGGTCATCTGCTTGATGAAATTTCCGGTGCCGGAGCTGGCTATGGTCCCCAGGTTAGAGATGAACTCATCCTTGGTCATGCCGATTCCGTTATCATAAATGGAGAAACTTTTCTCCTCTTCGTTCAGGTCAATGTCTATTTTCAGTTCACCGTCGTCTCCCAGGACCTTCGCATCTGTCAGTGAGGCAAAGTGCAGTTTATTCAATGCATCCGATGAGTTAGATATCAGCTCCCTCAGAAAAATCTCGTGGTGAGTGTAAAGAGAGTGGGTGATCAGATGCAGCAATTGAGACATTTCAGCCTGAAACTGAAACTCTTCTTTTTTTGCCTCTTCCGGTTGAGGTACTTTTTGTTCTTCACTCATAGTTTGTATTTTTTAATAAGACGTTAAGAATTGCGTGCAAATGGGTGGAAAACCCGTTTTAATTTATCAATACCAGTTCTTTAAATTTATTTCGTTTTCTTTAAACTGTCAATTCAGCCTGGCAAAACGCCACGGCTGGAGAAAGTAGTCAAACCCTTGAAAAGGTTTTTTATTTGTAATGGGGTTCATTGCCCCAGAAACGGCAGGCTTCGTGTAAATAAGCCAGGTTCTCAGGTATTTCATGAGCTATCGTACGTTTAAAGTCATTTATTTCGCAACTCCCCAGCCACTTTTTGGCATTTTCATAGGAGCTGAATTCTGTAGCGATCAGGGTGACATTTCCAGCCTGGCCATAAAGCAGGATAGATCCAGGCGACCAGGTGACGCTGAATGAGTGCTGAGTTGTTCCCGGTGTGCCGATATACCAGGATTTGGATTCAGATGCGATGATTTTGTGGTTTTGAAATGTTCTTTGAATGTCCTCTTTGGACTGAGTCATATCAATTCTCGTTTTGATGTTTATTTTCGGTATCGGTTTAGTCCCTTGTCTTCGTTCTCTCCCAACATGAGATTCAGGTTTTGAATCGCCGCTCCTGAAGCACCTTTCCCCAGGTTGTCCAGCCTGGAGATAATCAGAACCTGATCCTGGTTGCCAGAAACCATGATGTCCACCCGATTCGTATCGTTGCATAAGAGTGGCGAGAGGAATCCGTCTTCGAGATGATCGAAATTGTTGGGTTCATAGACTTCGACAAATTCTTCATTGACATAGTTTTCAGCCAGGCAGGCGTGAATATGTGCGGCTGTTGTTCCTTTTTTTAAGAAGCGTGTTGCCAGAGGAATCGAAACCAGCATGCCCTGCTCAAAATGCGCGACTGACGGCACAAAAATCGGGTCATAGGTTAACCCGGCATAATGTCTCATTTCTGGAACATGTTTATGCGCCAGTTGCAGACTGTATTTTCGGAACGTCCAGAGTGCCTCTGGATGTTCTGCAGCACGGGCTTCGTACTTTTCGATCAGCTGCCTGCCGCCACCGGAATACCCTGATACGGCATCGACAGATACAGGATAGTCGGCTGGCAAAATACCGGCCCGTAACAACGGAACGACCCCCAGCAGAAATCCAGTGGGATAGCATCCGGGGTTACTGACTCGGGATGCGGTTTTTATCTTCTCCCGCTGTTCCGGGCTCAACTCTGGTAGACCGTATATCCACTTGCTGTCAGTTCGATGAGCCGTGCTGGCGTCCAGTACACGAACCCGGTCATTTTTTATCATCGAAACGGATTCACGGGCCGCCGTGTCTGGCAGGCACAGGATCACCAAATCGACCTCATTGAGGATCTGTGCCTTTACCTTTTCATCTTTACGCTGCTCGTAGGGAATGTTTACCAACAAAATATCTTTTCTGTCCCCAAGACGATCAGCTATTCGCAGCCCGGTAGTTCCCACCTGGCCGTCTATAAAAATATTATACATGCTTAACTCCTTTACTCCGTTTCATTGATCTTTCTTCTGATAGTCCGAATGCCAATCCCGAGCATTTTTGCTGCTTTTGTCCGATTCCCGCCGGTATATCTCAGTGCAGCTTTGATCAACATTTCCTCAGCATCTTTCAGGAGGGTTCCAGTTGGAATAAACGTGCCATCCTCCGGGGGGTAAGATGAGACCTCAATAATGTTTTCATCACCTACGATGTTCTGAAAGTAGGTCTCTGGTTCTGTTCGAAAATCGTGAGCTGACATCATCTTTTCCGGGAAATACATGGCCAGGTGGTCTGGTACGATCTGGTGGACACGATTCGGCAGGAGTACCGCCAGTCGTGTCATCAGGTTTTTCAGCTCGCGTGCGTTTCCCCGCCAGTCCTGCTCGACCAGGATCTGAATCAGGTTGGATGAGAGCGATGGGTACGGTTTGTTGCGATTGAGCTCTGCAAATGCTCGTTCCAGAAAGTACCATGCCAGTAAGGGAATATCCTCAATTCTTTCTCTGAGTGCCGGCAGGTGTATGCGGAGCACGTTCAGCCGGTAATATAGATCTTCCCGAAACAGCCCATCTTCAACTGATTTTTCCAGAGCAACCTGGGTGGCTGCTACGATACGCAGGTTCGTCTTGATCGGTTTTTCGCCACCGACGCGATAAAACTGTCGCTCTTCCAGAACTCTTAACAGGCGCGCTTGAAGAGCCAGAGGCATTTCCCCTATTTCGTCCAGAAAAAGGGTTCCGTCTCTGGCCAGTTCAAATTTACCGCGGTGTTGCGCCTGGGCTCCGGTAAACGATCCTTTTTCGTGGCCGAAAAGCTCTCCTTCGATCAGGCTTTCTGGAATGGCGCCACAGTTGACCGCTACAAACGGTCCATTGGCAAAGGGACTCAGGCCATGAATGGCTCGGGCGACCATCTCCTTTCCGGTTCCCGTCTCTCCTGTCACCAGGACACTGTGGCTACTAGCTGCAACTTTCGGAAGTATCATCAGGCCTCGCCGCATGACCGGAGACCGAAAGATCAGATAGGGTCGCAGCAACTCGGTCAGCGGGTCAAGTTTGCTGATAGATGATGTGTCCACCTGGATTTTTTTCCGGAGGCTCTTCGCAAACTGTTCGATTTTTACCGGTTTTGAGTAGAATCCCTCGACTTTTATGGAACTATCTTCAGACTCAGGATCGGTCGGTGGATGGCTTGACATAAAATAGAACAAACCGGAAGGGACTGCCGCTTTGTAATGCTGATAGATCTCAAACCCGTCTCGCTGGTCGAATTCCGTATCCGCCAAAACCGCATGCACGAGTTTGTTGGCGATAATCATCTGTGCGTTTGTCATGGTTCCAGCGAGATGTACGATAGCGCCTAGTTCTGTAAGATACCGTTTCAGGTTTCTCAGATTGGAGCTGTCTTGATCTGCTATCAAAAGAAAAATACCGTTTAGATCCGGTAGTGTGTTTGTAGAAGCCATGATTGATCTAATTCTTAGACAGATGAAACAATTGCTGAGGTGGGGATGCGTTTAAGAATCCTGTGATGCATCTCTTCTGAAGTTCAATCTAAATGAACTAATGGGATTTGATCAAGGGAAAGTGTTTGAAGCACACCATCCGGGGTGGATGATGTGCCGATTATTAATCAGTCTTACTGAATTTCGAAGCTGACATTGCTGAAAGAGGTATTTCCAACATTGTCAATGGCCTTGATTTCTATGTCGTAGAACTGTTTCTTCTTAAACGAGAGCGGTTTTCGAAATTTAATCTCTTTTGAACCATTAATGCTGTAATAAATATTTCTTATGCCAGCCTGTTTGTCAGTCGCAGCCAGATAAAGCAGTGACTTCAGAGGATAAATCTGCTGATCGGCAACCGTCGGGTTCACACTGAAATGTTGGAAAATTTCAGGGGATTTCTCGTCCACATACAAGGTGACTGCGTTCTCTCCTGTGTCATTGTTGACATTGTCGATCGCCCGATATGTCATCGTATGAGGCCCTTCGGCATCGATTGTAAACGGTCCGGCATTAAAAATATCCTCATTGGCGTCAATATTGTAACTGATACCCTTAATTCCTGATAGATTATCAGTTGCAGGGAGGTCAATTTCAGTTGTCTTTCGAATATAGTGTGTTTCACGGCTGAAATAGTACTCACCCTTGAATCTTGGCTTGATCTTGGGCTCAGAAATATCGACAATGACTTTTTTCTGAACAGCGCTGCTGATATTGAGCACTTTATCGCTCGCCTTATAGGAATATGTGCTCTTTCCGTTTTTTTGACGGAAGTTAAAAGGCTCGCTGTAAATGCTGCTCTTTTTCCCGTCGAGGTAGTAGCGTATTCGTCGAACACCGGCTTTATTATCTGTAGCAGATAAATCCACGGTGGTTCGACCAGAGACATATTGTCTTTTTCCTTCCACATGTTGATCACCGACTAGCTGATCCATTGCTACTGGTGGCATGGAGTCTAGATAGAAATTAAAGGTTTTGTTTGCCTCCAGGTTTTTAACACGATCCTCTGCCGCATAAATCAACTTGTGACTGCCGTTTTTCATCCCGCTCATGGTTAGAGGGGTTTTCTGAAATACGCCTTTTTTACTTTTGAAACGATAGCGGATCTGCTTGACCCCTGCCTTCAAATCACGACTTTTCAATATGATTTTCGAATTTGGAGACAGGATATCCTCCCCCTCCAGCGAAAGATGTGGGCCCCGTATCCGAGTTGTCGTTTCCGGCGGTGTAAAATCCAAAGAGTAAAGACGTGTCCGTGTCTGAGATTTGTTTGTGACGTTATCGACAGCGTAGTACTGCAGTTTGTAGTCGGTTTCCTGATCGAGTGTTAACGCCATCTCGTATTTCGCGAAGGATTCACCGTTGAGAGAGGCGTAGCCTGCATAAACACCCGAATCGGCATCGCTGAATATCAGCGAGATTTGCACTGGTTTTCCGTAGATATTGACATTACCGTTATAGACCCACGGTGCTTTGGTGACAGATATCTTTGAGCGGGGTGCTTTGCCGTCGTCATAAACATGGAAGAGGTGGTTTGCAGAATTCTTCTGGGGAACCCTGTGATCTGACATGTGCCTGATTGAATGGGGGCCATGTCCTTCGAAGTAAAACGGTTCTGCTGTCTGGTCGGCATCCTGATTTGCTTGGCTTCTCAGAATAAAACTGTCTCCGTCTGCATCGGCAGAGGTTGCCAGACGCAGATAAATCGGCGTTTTACTTTTCACATAGAGTTTTCCTTCTGGACTGACATAAACGAGACCAGGTTGCTTGGTGGCCATGCCTGTATCTTCTGTTTTCTGCTGGGCAAAGGCAAGCACAGGGAAAAGCAGGCTGATTACAATGACAAGTAGCTTGTTTATTATCTTCATATGTTCTCCTGGTTGATAGCCGGTTTTAAATATCACCATTTCAGTTTATTGCACTTTATACGACAATCGGTCTGGGATTCTTTCAAATGGATAACGACGTTGCAGCAATCACTACGCTTTTATCCGTATCATGATGACGGTTTTTCAAAATAACTTTTTTCGCTGTCATCCGAATTGGATCCAAGAAAGAAATTTAAAACAAGAGCTTGAATCTTTAATCTAAGTTAAAACAAACTAAGAAGGCAATAAAAAAGGAAAAATAATATCAGGAAACAGTAGTCAATCTGCGAAACATCAGT
>Ga0233430_1005474_pt1 | contig 11018 bp, 6 predicted proteins | sample SI_118_April2016_2_FD_179883 | JGI IMG/M metagenome (GOLD analysis project Ga0233430, IMG submission 179883) | Seawater microbial communities from Saanich Inlet, British Columbia, Canada - SI_118_April2016_150_MG | ecosystem: Environmental > Aquatic > Marine > Inlet | place: Canada: British... | reverse complement strand
ATCTCAGTTTTGTTGCCGAATCCGGGCAAACGGTAGCGATCCTGGGCCAAACTGGCGCGGGGAAATCCTCCATCATCACCCTGATCCCACGCTTTTACGATGTGGCAGACGGCGCGGTGCTGATAAACGAACACGATGTTCGCAAAGTGACCCTTGATTCTCTTCGTAAACAGATCGGCATTGTCCTTCAGGAAACAACCCTTTTCTCCGGCACGATCCGTGAAAATATTGCCTATGGTCGTCCCGAAGCAACGCTGGAAGAAGTGACCGCTGCTGCCAAAGCTGCACAAGCGCACGATTTTATTCTAGAACAACCCGATGGCTATGAAACTGTTGTGGGCGAGCGTGGTATCGGGCTTTCGGGCGGGCAAAAACAGCGGATTGCGATTGCGCGCGCTTTGTTGCTTGATCCGCGCATCCTGATCATGGATGATTCAACATCATCCGTAGATGCAGAGACAGAATATAAAATTCAGCAAGCACTCGAAGAATTGCAAAAAGGACGCACGACCTTCGTGATCGCCCAGCGTATTAGCACAGTTCGCAGCGCAGATAAAATTTTACTGCTTGATAAAGGTGTACTCGCTGCCGAAGGTACCCACGAAGAATTGCAACGCACTAGCGAATTATATGTAGAGATCCTTGAAACACAATTCGCGGGACAGGAGTAATCATTATGATGCATGGAATGCGACGTATCGCAGAAACAGAAGAAGAAAGCGCAGAAAATACCGGCAAAGTAGTTTGGCGCTTGGTTAAATATCTTTCCCCTTATAAAAAATATGTTTTGGCAGCCTTTGTCTTGGTTTTAGTTAATGCTGCCATGCAAGGGCTTGGACCAATGCTAATCGGTCGCGCTGTAGATGGCGCAATTAGCAATGGTGACAAAAGCGGCTTGCTTCAAACAGTCATGGCCTTGCTCGGTGTTTACACCGTTGGGATGCTGGCAATGCGTTTCCAGATTTACACCATGTCTACAACCGGACAAAAAGTGTTGGCAGACTTGCGAGATGAAGTTTTCAAGAAACTTCAAAATTTGCATTTGCAATATCTCGAAGACAGCCAGGCCGGTGACCTGATGAGCAGACTCAGCAACGATATTGACGCGCTGAATAACTTTTTTAGTCAATCTCTCGCGCAGATGGTTGGCTCGATCTTTGCTCTGATCGGGATTATGATCGCCATGCTCTCTCTCGATTGGCGGCTCGGTCTAACGGCGCTGGTTGTAATCCCGATTGCATTTTACGTCACCAAAATTTTCTCAAACCTTTCACGACGTGCTTTTCGCAAAACGCGCAGCACGATCGGTGATGTTTCCGCCGAGATGGAAGAGCAGGTTTCGGGTGTAAAAGTAGCACAAGCATTTAATCGTACAGAGCGCAACGTTGGTGAGTTTGCCAAACGAAACGCAGCAAATCGAGATGCCAATGTTAGTGCAAATGCTGTTACATCAGCATTCGCACCGGCTATGGAAGTTCTCTCCACCCTCGATCTTGCGCTGGTTTCTGCTTATGGTGGTTTTCTCGCTATTACAGGAGCCATCAGTATTGGTACGGTGATCGCTTTTATTCAATATGTTCAAAACTTTTTCCGCCCCATTCAAACCGTTGCACAGATGTGGACAATTGCCCAATCTGCTTTTGCAGCAGCCGAGCGCATTTTCTTCCTTTTGGATAAAGAAATCGAACTGGATGACGGCACCCAAATAATGGAAGCCATCGAGGGGCATGTTCGTTTCGAGGAAGTGAACTTTGCCTACGATTCAGATGTATCCGTACTTGATTCCGTTTCATTGGACGCTTCTCCCGGCGAAACAATTGCTCTCGTTGGTCCCACAGGGGCAGGGAAAACAACAATCGTCGGCCTATTGGCACGCTTTTACGATGCCCAAAGTGGACGCATCACCATCGACGGCCAGGATCTGCGCGACGTGACGCAAAATAGTCTCCGATCGCAAATGGGCACAGTCACGCAAGATCCTTTCCTCTTCTCTGGCTCGGTGATGGACAATATCCGCTACGGGCGGCTGGATGCTACAGACGAAGAAGTTTTTGAAGCAGCGAAAGCGGCAAATGCCCATGATTTCATCGAAAAGATGAACGAAGGCTACCAAACCGAAGTTGGCGAGCGTGGCGGACTTTTATCGCAGGGGCAACGTCAGCTTATCGCTATCGCCCGAGCACTTTTGGCAGATCCGCGTATCCTAATCCTGGATGAAGCAACCGCGAGCATTGATACGCGTACCGAAAAGTTGATCCAGGGCGCGTTAGATCGCCTGCTCGAAGGACGCACATCCTTCGTTATCGCTCATCGTCTTTCCACCGTCCGCAACGCCGACCAAACGCTGGTGCTGGAAGATGGCAAAATCGTTGAGCGCGGAAAACATCAGGAACTGCTCAAAAAAGACGGGCTTTATGCCGAACTTTATCATCGTCAATTCTATACACCGCCTGGAGAAATGCCCTTGGCAATGTAAGATAAGACCCCGTTCCCTTTGAAGGAACGGGGTCTATTGTTTTTGGTAGTAATGGTAAAATGGCATATGGGAAATGCATGTTTTTTAAAGCGCAGTATTATGAAGAAAAATTCTAGGTATCCAATTCAATTTTTATGAAGACTTGAATAAAAGGGAATTTAAATGGAAACAGTTATTTTAATTTTGTTATTGGGTCTAATATTTTCTGATTTCTCTTGGAAAATAATAATATTAATATTATTACTGTTTCTTTCAATAATTTCTTTTATTCTCCACATAGTAGCAAAAATAGCCAAGCCAAAATCGGTTCGTAAGGGATATTTACGTGACAATGAGGGATGGAAATGGGGGCTTAAAATAAGCCGAGTGTTTCGCAAAAAAAACAATCTCCCAATTTGGGTAATACCACAAATAACTTTAGCAACGGATAGAGAAGTAGACTTGTTAACAAGAGCAAATTTACTTTATTATGAAGCCAGATCAGCAATTGGGCGTCGCAGGTTTTCTCGTCGAACAAAAAGACATCTTCTTATACAGATGTCTTTGATGCCACAAAACATTGCTAATGCTTTATGGAAATTGGCAAATCTTAGAAAGCTTCATTCTGTTACAAATTCATTGGAATTTACAAAAGCCCATCAAGACGAGAACGAGAAATTACAAAACCAATTACTAGAAGAGATGGAAGATTCTGTTGAATATCTTTCTGGTTTGTCTTTGGCGCTGCTCAAATCTGAAGTTTCAAATGACAATAAAGCAATTAATAATGCTTTAGAAGAACTTATTGACCGAAACACTACATTGGAGAAAATGATTTCTACTGACGCAAACTCCTACAATAAAATACGAAAAATTATAAGTTTCTCATATGCAACAGATTTTATTCTCCTTGTTGGAGTATTAACTATGGCAAGTACTTATGCTCCACCTTATGCATTTCCAATAATTGTTGTTGGAAGTATTTTAAGTTTCATTTCTATTGGAGTATTTCAAATGCGAAGCGATGGAAAAATCCAAGATGCATCTTTTTCGAAAATACTAACAGAAATAATAAAAAATCTTCGCATACTAAGGTGACTAAGTAGAAATATAAACAATGGTGCCCTATTTGTTTAGCGTCATTATCTATTCTAACTAAAGAGTATCTCTCCATGCAAAAAAGAGTCCAATACATAGACATCGCCAAAGGGATCGGTATCCTGCTCGTCGTGCTCGGCCACAACGACATGAATTACTACCATCCCATATTGCATCGCTTCATCTACGCCTTTCACATGCCCTTATTTTTCTTTTTATCAGGCATCTTCTTCAATCCTGAACGTCCCTTCAAAACCCTCATCAAAAAACGTTTCGAGGGTCTCATCAAGCCTCTCATCTTCACCATCCTGCTTATTTACGGCATCTCGGTCTTCTTCGGGAAAATGAGCTTCGCCACAGCCGGCGGTCGCCTACTTAAATCCCTCTATATGACAGGCCCCTATCTCAACTGGGTACAACTCTGGTTTTTACCTCTCCTCTTTCTCGTCAACATCTACGCATTCTTCTTCTACAAATTCACCAATCCCATCAAAAAAGATTGGATTCGCTGGCTCATCTTGTTAATCACTTTGTGGATTGGAACTCTACCTCTGCCCTATACTTGGCCTTTGGAAGTTGAACTTCTCGGCAAGTCCCTAACTTTACACGGCGCGTTCGCCAACGTGGATTTGATCTTGCTTGCCGGATTTTTCTTCATCCTCGCCCGAGAGATCTACCGCCATATTCCCGAAGACTTTTTCGCTTCAAAGACCACCTTCTTTCTTTCGGCGGCTATCCTCTTTGGCATGGTCTTCACTCTCGACCTCCCCATAGATTTCAACATCCGTCTTTACACATCACTTATCCTCAATACCATTGAAGCCATTGCGGGTATCATCTTCATTCTTTCTCTCTCCAGGCAAATTGAGTTTTACTCAGAAAAGTTGACGCGTTTATTTAAATATATTGGCAGTCTTACCATCAGCATCTTTATTTTTCACGTTCCTATCCAGGAGATGGTCAATAACAAACTCAATCCCTATATCGGGCAAAACGATCTGACTGTCACGATTGCCTTCCTTGCAGGTGTTCTACTGCCGATCTTTATCCACGAATTCTTTATTAAGCCAAATCCAAAAGTAGGGGCATGGTTTGGGATGGGAAAAGCGAAGTTACCAACAGAATAGATGCCACATAAAGAGCCTCTAACCTGATTGGTTTGCTCTATCAAAATCAGTATACTTATAAGGCATATCTTGTCGTACTGATTTTGATCTAACAGGGACACAAAATGGCAGATGCAGGTGCTCTTCCCCAAAAACCTTATTCCCCGCCTCCCAGAAATTCCCCATCCCCAAAAAAGCAACCATCGCGCATAGCGCTTCCGGATATCTTCGCCTTTCTTTTTCAGCGAATAACCTTCGGAATGCTTGTTTTATTATCCATTATCTTCCTCAGCTATCTGGGCTTAGATATGGCCAGTGGGACAGAATTTACCCCAGCGATATTAGCATCTCTACCTAAAAGCTGGGAATATATTGGAAATCTCCTTCAAGGCAATCTTGGTCTCACCACAGCCGGAAGTAACACACTGATTCCCCGCCTCGTCACAGATGTAATTAGTGAATATCTGCCACGTAGTTTGGGCTTATTGGGCGTTTCGCTCCTTTTTGCTTCTTTCGTAGGAATAATATTAGGTGTACTGGCTGCTCGCAGCCCCTCTCGACGCTCCCTGGGTATTCTCATTACAACGCTGATAGGGATCTCTATTCCCAGCTTTTTCGCAGCCTTCCTGCTTCAATGGGCCGTGACTACATATACGCGCCAGGTTGGGGTGGCATTACTCCCGGTCGGCGGATTTGGTTGGGATAAACACCTGATATTGCCTGCATTAGTTCTTGCGGCACGCCCTGTAGCTCAGATCACTCGTATTACCTTTGTTTCTGTACAAAATGCGCTTCAAGAGGATTATGTCCGTACTGCGCAAGGCAAAGGGCTTCGTAGTTTTCATGTAATGGCTATTCATATAATGCGTAATGTGGCTATCCCGATTTTGACTACGATCGGGGTTTCGCTGCGCTTTACGTTAAGCAGCCTACCTGTCGTCGAATATTATTTTGGCTGGACAGGGATTGGCTTTGCCTTATTAAAGGGAATCGCACAAAAAGATAATAACTTGACGATTGCACTAACTCTTTGCATGGGTATTATTTTCATCGTCATCAACATGCTGCTGGATCTAAGTTATCGAATAATAGATCCCAGATTGCGAGAGAAGACTTCTTATATAGCCAAAAATAAAAAAGGGAAACTGATAGAGGGTATCAATTCAACCTTGAAGGGATTTTTGGCTCTTTTAACGGATAATTCTCTTGGGGACTGGATCAAGCAATTTGGCGGAAGCAAGCCTAATTTCAAGGATGATCCGGAACACTCATCAGAGACTGCTGAAGAAATTCCTTCCAGTACAAAAAAAAGAAGCGAAATAGCAATGAGGGAAAGATTCCCCTGGGCTGATATTCTGAAGAATTTTCCTTTAATGCTAGGTGGGGTTTTGGTGCTTGGCCTTATTTTTATTGTCTTCTTTGGGCCTAAATTAGCACCGAATAACCCTTATCAAACCCAGGGCTTTGTCAAAATTGACGGGGTGTTATCTGTCCCGCCTTTTGCACCGAATGAAATATACCCATGGGGAACGGATGCGCTTGGGCGGGGGATGATGAGCCTGATCTTTTCTGGGGCTCAACAAACACTTATGCTAGGCTTTTTAGCGGTTTCTGCACGCGTCATAGTCGGCGTGGTATTAGGAGCCATTGCGGGCTGGAACAGCGGTGGGCGCCTGGATCGTTTTATTTTAGGTCTTGCTGAAATTATTGCAGCATTTCCAACCCTTCTGCTGGGGATGATACTCATTTTGGCATTGGGAATTCGGCAGGGGATGCCTCCCTTTATCATTGCTTTGTGTTTTGTAGGATGGGGGGAGATCATGCAATATGTGCGCAGTGAAGTTATGTCCATTCGCCCAAAACCTTATATAGAAGGGGCGCTAGCTGTAGGGGCGCGAACTCCCCGAATTATTATTCGGCATATTTTCCCCAATCTCTTTTCTGCCCTCATTTCTATTACCGCACTGGAAATGGGCGCGGTGCTGATGCTGCTTGGCGAATTAGGATTTATTAGCATTTTCATCGGCGGTGGAGCGGTTATTGACCTTGTAAATGGTCGATTGCTCTATGCCGATGTTCCCGAGTGGGGCTCGTTGCTAAGTAATATTCGGTATCAAGCGCGCAGCTACCCCTGGACGGCAATATATCCTATGCTGGCTTTTTTCGTATCCATATTTGGCTTTAATTTATTTGGAGAGGGAATCCGCCGTTTGATAGAAAAAGGCAGTCTGATCATTAATAGAATTTTCAACCGATATACAGTAAGTGCCGGGTTGATCGTTATTATGAGTTTTAGCTGGCTCAGCACTAATAGTGGAGCAATGCCTTTTTATAAAGAGCAGGCACGTAGATTTGATGGTGACCGAGCATTGGATTATGTTTCGTTATTAACACATCCAGGATTTGAAGGGCGTGCGCTAGGCTCTGCCGGGATGATCTCTGCGGCTCAGTATATTGCCCTGGAATTTGAAGCCTTGGGCCTTCAGAGAGCCGGGCAAAAAAACACCTACTTTCAGGAGCGAGAAAGAGCTTTCGAATTACTAGACACCGAACCTGTATTTATCGTCAACGATTATGGCTTTGAACCTGTTCACGGGGAAGATTTTGCTGCTTACCCCGGCAGAAACATGACCCATGGCAAGGCAAACGCCCCAATACGTTTTATTGGTCTGGGAAGACCATCTGTAGCTCAGGTATCTGGTTGGCGTACAACTTATCCGACACTGGAGCATTCTGATTTTACGGGTGAGATTTTGATGGTCCTTTCGGATCGCGAAGCCGACTATCTGACTCGTTTCTCTAGCGATGGTTTGCTCGTGGTCGTAGATGATCCGGAAAAATTGATAGAGCGGTATACACTCTCTGGGCGATCAGGAACCTGGAAAGATCTGATTACTCGCGAGGTTTATGGAGAAGAAAGCCCTTCGCTTTGGATATCAGAAGAAATGGCTAACCGTTTATTGGTAGGCTCAGGATATACCGTAGCAGAACTACGAGAAATGAATAAAGAGTTGCCAGTAGAATCTGTTTATCAATTACCCTTGCAAAAGGACGTAAGCATGGAAGTCAATGGAACACTAAAAGAAGATTGGCCTGTCCAAAATGTGCTCGGGTATATGCCAGGGGTTTGGGGTTATGAACGCTGTATTGATTGCTTAGATACAGAATTAATTGTCGTCATGGCACAATATGATAGTCCGCCCATTGGGCCAAATGGGGAAATTTATCCAGCTGCGATCAATAATGCCAGCGGCGTGGCCGTAATGCTGGAAGCCATACGTATTATGCAGGAAAGCGATTATCAACCCTATCGCTCGTTTCTTTTCGTCGCTTATAGCGGTGAAGGTTTGGATGGAGGAGAACCTGCCTTTGACCCGGACGCAAGCCATTTTTTGAAAGCGAAAACGGGATTTGCTTCCTCTTTTGATCTGGATGCAATTGTGCAGTTGCGCGGTCTTGGCGGGGGATTTGGTGATCGCCTGGAAATATCTGCTGAGGGAAGTCTACGGCTGGCAGAGTTATTTGCCAACTCTGCAAAAGAGATGGGCGTAAAAGTTGTCCGGGCAGATGAGGCAATTGATATCAGTGTGATCTACGATAGCGGAAACCCTGCTCTTGAAAGCGGGCAAGATGCGCCTATTGTGCGTCTATATTGGGAAGGCTGGGAGGGATATTCACATTTGCCCACTGATCGATTTGAGAATGTTTCGGCACAAAATCTCGAAGAAGCCGGCCGCACCTTGGCAATGTCATTGATGATTATGGGACGAGAGAGGGAATACTAGGCTAAAAAAATAATTAGGTCTGCTCCCTGCGCCGTCCTCGGCGCAGGAGTTCTCAGTAAAATCACCGCCGAGGACGGCGGCTAGAGCATTTTTTAGGATAGGTATCTTCTTTCATTTCTCCCCCATCAATGCTGCCAAATTCTCTTCAAAAGGCGGATATACAACACCCTTCTCAGTAATGATGGCAGTGATATATTTTGCGGGGGTCACGTCAAAAGCAGGATTGCCGACTTCTATACCATCGGGGGTGATTTGACATTCTCGAACATGCGTGATTTCACTTGCTGGGCGTTCTTCAATTTCTATCTCGTTCCCGTGTTTGGTTGCCATATCTATCGTGGACGTGGGAGCAGCAACGTAAAAGGGGACATTATTCTCATGCGCCACAACGGCCAAATTATAGGTGCCGATCTTATTCGCCACATCCCCATTCGCGGCAACACGATCTGTGCCAACGACACAAAGGTCAACGCCGAGGGTGCGCATGAAATGACCAGATGCACCATCTACAATCACTTTGAAGGGAACACCCTGCTCTTTTAGTTCGTAAGCGGATAATCGTCCACCTTGCAAACGAGGACGGGTTTCATCGAGTAAGGCAAAGACTTCTTTCCCATGCTCATGTGCTGTCCGAATAACGCCTAATGCTGTCCCATAATCAACCGTTGCCAAAGAGCCAGTATTGCAATGATGAATTATCGTTGCTTTTTCCGGGATGAGAGAAAGCGCGTTCATCCCGATGGCTTTGTTAATTTCAACATCTTCTTTGGCAATGGCGTGAGCTTCGGCGAGAGTCGCTTTTTGGAGGGCTTTAACGGTATCCAGTTTGGGGTCGGCGATACATTTGTTCATCCGATCTAGCGCCCAGAAGAGATTAACGGCAGTTGGTCGGGATCGGGCTAATGCTTCGGAGGCGGTGGCAAGTTCAAGGCAGAGAGTGTCCACATCCGATGCTTGAGAACGCTGCGCTGTCAGCGCCATCCCATAAGCGGCAGCGGCTCCGATGGCAGGGGCGCCACGAATGACCATATCCTGTATGGCTTGGGCGACTTCTTCGTAGCTGAGGTAATCGTTATAAATGGTTTCGTGGGGTAATTTGCGCTGGTCGAGCATGCGGACTATGCCTTCGTCTAAAAATTCTATGCTGCGAAATGCGTTCATTTTTATTTCCTTTTCTCTGGATACAATCCCAAAACCCCTTCTTCAGACGCTTCACAAATCCCGCGCTCGGTAATTAATCCCGTCACAAGGCGAGACGGGGTCACATCGAAGGCATAATTTGCGGCAAGGCTATTTTCAGGGGTGAGAAGAACTTCTTTGATCTCGCCTTCGTGAAAGCCTTGGATATAGCGCACTTCTCTGCCATCTCGTTGCTCGATGGGCACTTCTTTAACACCATCTCGCATAACCCAATCAAAGGTAGAGGAGGGCAGAGCGGTGTAAAAAGGAATATCATTATCAAAAGCAGCGAGGGCTTTGAGATAAGTGCCAATTTTATTGCCCACATCGCCGGTATAAGTTGTACGATCTGTGCCTGTAAGCACCAAATCTACAAGCCCGTGCTGCATGAGATGGCCGCCGACGTTGTCAGCGATAACGGTGTGGGGAATGCCGTGTTGGCCTAATTCCCATGCGGTGAGGCGTGCGCCCTGATTTCGGGGACGGGTTTCGTCGACCCAGATGTGGATTTTGATGCCCTTATCATGCGCGGCATACATGGGGGCGGTAGCAGAGCCATAATCGACAAAGGCGAGCCAGCCAGCGTTGCAATGAGTCAGGATATTGACCACATCCCCATTTTTTGCTTTGCTCATTTCTTCGATGATGGATAGGCCATGCTCGCCAATGCGGCGGCAGAAATCGGCATCTTCGTCGGCGATGGCTTGGGCGGTATCAAGTGCTATAGCAATTTTTGCATCCACGTCACCGTTTAATGCGGCAATCGCTTCGAGCTGCCGATCCACTGCCCAAGCGAGATTAACGGCAGTGGGTCGGGTTGCTTTCAAAAGTTCACCATCGGAGATAAGTTGAGACATGAAGGTATCAGCAGGGGCGTTGAGGGCTGCAATATACATCCCAAATCCTGCTGTAGCGCCAATTAATCCCGCCCCGCGAACGCGCATATCTTTGATAGCGCGTGCCACATCATCTACAGTCTTCAAATCTTCGATGATGAATTTATGGGGTAAATGGCGTTGATCAATAATCTGTACAACGTTGGGGTCATCTTCTTTCAGCCAAATTGTGCGGTAGTGTTTTTCGTCTATATTCATTGATCTTCCTTTTCCTATAATACCTTTCAGACACATATTTTCTAAAATTCCCCTACCCTTTATTAAGGTATTTTCTCATAATTTTACGTCATTTACCACCAAGTTTCACATAAATAAAAGGCATCTCTAGCAAGATAAAAGATGCCTTTTGTTTTTAAATACTAACAATCAACAATACTACATCGCGTCAACATACTCCCCAAAGAGCGCCAATACTTCGCCAAAATTCTCGCGCCCAAAGCCGATGCGGAAATGTTGATTTCCATAATCAAAAACATGCGAGGGGGCCAGCATAATGCTG
>Ga0233430_1005467_pt1 | contig 11036 bp, 8 predicted proteins | sample SI_118_April2016_2_FD_179883 | JGI IMG/M metagenome (GOLD analysis project Ga0233430, IMG submission 179883) | Seawater microbial communities from Saanich Inlet, British Columbia, Canada - SI_118_April2016_150_MG | ecosystem: Environmental > Aquatic > Marine > Inlet | place: Canada: British... | reverse complement strand
CTCAGGAATCGTCAGCTGGACCGAACGGCGGCCAGATCATTTCGGCCGATTACTCGATCTTCTCGGTGTCGCGGGCGTGGTATTTGGTACGATCAAGTTGTTTTGAAACGACGAAAATACAAACACAAATAAATGCATGCGCAAACTTAGTTGGAAATCATATCCTACTCGAACTCGATACTGTCGCCAACTCCGATCCATGCGGTTGAGATTATCATCCGAGCTTAGACGATTCTCATCGCCGAAATATTGACATCCGCCCGAGTGTCGACCGTTAAGACGGCGATGAGATATCATGTGTTCTGCATGATGGTCCTTACAACAAGGCAGGTTGTTCCAGAACAACGCCGTGCTTCTAAGCGGTAAAGGCCAAAGAGCGATGCTGAGATCACTCGACTAGGAAGCTCCGTCTGAGTCCCTCAAAAAACACGTCCTGTGTCTTTTGAGGGCAGTTTTCGGCTACAGTGTCACTTTGCCATGAAGACAAGGCCGGACAGGACGTCCGGCCGCCACTATTGAAATGGCGGGTCCGGAGAGAAAACCTACCGATTCAGTATCCTCTCATTCACCTTCAGCCGCGAAAGAATCAGTTTTTCTATGCTCGCGTTCGGTCAAGGATCTTCCTAACCGTATTCGCCTGCCAAATTCCGTTGTTCTTTGTGGGGATGAGGCTTCCGTTCAGCTCCCGAGCAATACCGCGAAAGGACTTCCCCACCGAAGCGTACTGCCGGATCATGCGGATTATTCGCTGTTCGTCCGGATTCTTCACGAGCTTGTAACTGCGGTATTCCCAGCCAAACGGCACCTGCCCCTTCCGCTTTCGAGGCAGATCCCTTTCCCGTATCTTGATGCCGTGACGCCGAAGATGAGCGAGCACCGTCGAGTGGCTTACACCAGCTTTCCGGGCAATCTCTCGAACGGACAGACCCTTACCGCAGTAGAGCTTTCGCAGTTCGTCCACCTGCAGCACGTGAAATCGATTCGGCAGCCGGATGATGTCCTGAATGAGAGCAATCCTGCCGTTAGCGCTCCGTCCGTGCGGGGGAGTTACGACAAACAGCGTCGAACCAAGCGCTTTTCGGTTAACACCACCGGAAAGCGCTATTTTTATGCCGGTTTCTTGCAGCGTAAGCGATGCCAACAGGCCCTTGAAGGCAATCTTGGCTTCGTCATCCTGCCTGTCCTCACCAACGAGTCGCATACCCTTCTGAATAGCGTTTTGGTAGCAGCTGAAGAGATCGGTTGCTGTCGAGGCAGCTTCCAGTTGTCTGATTTCGTGTTCGATGTAGAGCCGCTGCTGCCGCTTCTCTTCTTTTGTGTTTTCAAGACGGGTGATACTGGTCTCGATTGATCGTCGAACAGACTCGGCACTACAGCGCGTCAATTCGTCGATCCTGGCATCGATTTGTGTGAGCAGAGATGTTTGTTCGGTGTCGATCTTGGTGAAGGCCTTCCGGAGTTCCGCTACCCGGTTCTCGATGCGTCTCACCCCTTCTTCATGCAGTCTCTGAAAGCGTTCACCGTTGCTGGCAATATCACGGAGCCAATCCAGGACTATCTGGTGGGCCAAGTTCGCATCTATGCGCACAAGCCCGTTTTGTGGACAGGTGCGCGCGTGAGAGTAGTAATGGTAGCGGTTGTGGGTGGATGAGGACCAGGCGGACTTGCCCTGGAGTTTCTGTCCGCAGGTGCCACATCGGAAAAGCCCGGAGAACAGATAAACGTATCGTTGCCGGTCGGAGTGCGCATGGTACCGGTTTTGATTCTTTTGGAGGGCTTTCTGCACTTTGGCAAAGGTGTTCTCATCGATGATCGGTTCCCACACCGCCGGTACTTCCTCTGCACGTGGTCCATCGCGCTTGTAGATCTCTTTGATCCCGATATACGCTTTGTTGGTCAGGATTGTGTATATCGTACTTCTGGTAGCATTCTTGAGTCGAGGGGCGCTGTTTCCGTATCGAGCCCGGATCAACTCGGCGGTGAGCTTGATCGAGTGCTCGGCGAGATATGTGGTGAAAATATCCTGCACGATGGCACTCTCTTCGGGATCAACGAAAAGATATCCTTTGCGGTTCTTATCTCGTCGATACCCCAGGGGTGCGAGTCCGCCGTTTGCTAATCCACGTTTGCTGCGCTCATAGGCATTGATGCTGGTCCTACGGGAAGTCATCTCCCGCTCAAACTCGGCGAAGATCATGAGAATCTTTGTTATGAGGCTTTTGTACGGAGAGGTGGTGTCGATGTCGGTCTTGAGGCAGATCAGGTCACAGTTGTGCTTCTGAGCAAACTCAAAGATGTTCAGGAAATCTTTCAGGGAGCGGGAAAGGCGGCTCAGCTCGGTGAACATCACCGTGTCGATACGTCCGATCTCCACATCCTGCATCATCTGCTGGAAGGCTGGCCGGTTGGTAGTCTTGCCGCTCAAAGCTTCATCTACATAGGCATCAACAAAGGAACCCCAGTTTTCGGTCTGAGCGTTCCGGCGCTCTATCTCTGTGTGGAGCATTTGCTCCTGGTTCTTGAGCGAGCCTTCCTCCACCTTTGCTTGGCGTTCGGTGGATACACGGATGTAGAAAGCGACTTTTCTTGGTTCGATGTGCTCAGTCATTGGAAAGCCTTTTGTAGATAGCTCTACCAGCCTTTTCGGTTCGCAAAAGGCGAAAGCACGAGAATACCGCCTGGATTGATCTTCTCAGCTCTCGCCGATAGGATCATGTTGAGAATGCTAATCTATTGCCCATTAAAGGATACCCGTTTGTGGATATATCGTCAAGCGATACCCTTGCACAAAATGTAAAAAAATACAGATTGCGGCAAGGATGGTCTCAAGATAAAATGGCCAGGGCAGCGAATATTCCTTACAGCACCTATTTGAAGATCGAATCCGGTGTTACAAGAAACCCTTCTCTCCAAACCGCCGTGAACATCGCTGACGCTTTGGGCATGTCACTAGATAATTTGATTGGCAGGACGATTCCAGATAACTCATAACCATGTGCGGCCCCAGCTTTCTGGAACAACCCTCCTTCTAAGGACCTTGTGCGTCCTATTCGCGCGTTAATGGTTCCGAGGCTCAACATCCGCTATTATATCTTCACCTAGATCAATGGCAAGAAAGAAGAAGAAACCGTTGCCGCCTCACACGAAGCGAATGAACCGCAAACAACGTCTCCAGACGGCGCCGCGCTGGTTGAGTGAGTACGAAGGATCTCATCTTGTCCGTGCTTACAGAAAACGGTATGGCGTTGATTGGCTGTGCGCCGTTGCGGAACTCAAGCTTCTGGGAGTGAAGATTGATCTTGAGTGTGTCTCTCAACTGAACCGGACGGTGGAAGAACAGGCCAAGAAAAGCCGACGGAAACGGTTGGAACGGGGAAATGCCGCCGCAGATGAGGATTGGTCAGAACGGTACCGCTATTCTGAGCGTGATTTCTACTTTGTTGCAGGATACACATCAAATGGCGTGCCGTACGGTATAACCTGGGAAGAAGCCCGACGGCAAGGCTTGATAGAGGACGATGAACCGGATAGTGAAAAATCGTAGCATTCAATCGCCGCCAGCCGCCAAAACCGTGACACCTACCGCTCACCGAATGCTCTTTTCCTCGCGCATTTTCATAAAAGTGCGCCGGAACTTCGTGTTCCGGCTTGCCCTCATGGCAACGTTCCACCGAAGCAGTTAACACCCCGCCCGAAATACACGGAAGTAGTGAGGGCGGGTGTTTACAGTTCCTCCGTTGGGAAAAAACTACCGGCGAAGAACGCTTCCGTGCGCTTCGGTTGCGGTGCAACGGTACCGCACAGCTGTTGACGAAGGATTACATCTTCCGCCAAGCTCGTGCTGCGCACCGACTTGCCGCACCATTCTTATTATCGATTGAACCTTACCGAATTGTTATTTCGTGCGGTAGCCCCGGCTCGCAGGAACGTCCGGCGCATGGCGCCGGGGCGCAGCTGACAAATGCCGCCGCGCCGCGCCCGCGGCGGCGATTGTCGAAGGGCGGGATCGAAAGGTTCGGTCACCACGACCTGAAGAGCAGCACTCAAGCAGTAGAAGGTGGTAATCGTTTCTTATTCCGGGATTATCTCATTATAGGGGTATTTCGGCTTACGAAAGGTCGTTTGCCAGCCATGTAATGGTAAAATGATATGAGTGCTGTTTTCGTTCCACGTTTAAACGATGGCAAATAAAAAGACTGATATCTTTTCTTCCCGGACCATTTCAAAAAAGGCTCGTCCGGGATCTTGTGTCCCGGGCTCGTATTTACGGCAAAGTTACCCCATAGCCCTTGAGTAACATAGAGAAAAACAGGGATGTTTTTGAGCGTGTCATACGGAGTATCTTTGAAAGCATTCGGAGCAGAAGTACCGGGAAACCTACGGTAATTACCGATTCGAGCTGTTAGACCGGGTCGTCGGCCAATTTCGCGAATGCGGCGACTATACCAAGGGCATCGGGCGTATCAGATGCACGAACCCGGAATGCGAATACGACTACTTCCGCCCTTTCTCGTGCAAATCTTTTTACCTGTGCCCCTCATATCATCAGAAACGAATCCTGCTCTTCGCCGAACACCTCACCGAACAGGTACTGCTTGACCTGCCACATTGTCAGGTTGTGTTCTCTATCCAAAAGGCCCTGCGCGTGTTCTTCCGGTACGATCGGCGACTCTTTGCCAACGTATCGCGTCTGATCTATCGGATGATTATCGACTTCTACACCGAAACGGCGGGGCGTCCCATGAGCAGAGCTGTAAACCTGGCGTTGCAGACGTATGGGAATTTTCTTCGATGGAACTCCCGCTAGCACGATCTGATCCTTGAAGGCGGATTCGATAGCGAAGGAACCTTCTACTACCTGCCGTACCGGAATCTGGAACGTATGACCGAGTATTTTCGCCGGAAGTTCATCGGCTTTTTCCTGAAGAAGAAGCTCATCAACGAACAGTTCGCCCGCAATCTACTCTCCTGGAAACACTCCGGTTTGAGGGGGACGCTCAGTCATTGATAATTCGGCGAAATGCTTCGACATCGAATCACAAGCAAGCCTTACCGAATACATCTCTCGTCCATCCACATCACTGGAAAAGCTTCGCTACGACCCTATTCACCGCAGGTGCCTCTGGCACAAGAAGTGCAATCAGTATTTCGGTCAGAACGTCAAGATGATGGATGGGCCGGAGCTCATCCGGGAGTTGGTACAGCATATACCACCGAGGAGAGTACAGCTGATTCGCTGCTACGGACTGGGCGGACCCGACCTATTCCTCGCGGGGCAAAGGCAAGTGGGTCGAGATGGAGTATGTAACTGAGCCAACTCCGCAGGCGTGGAGGCAAGCCCACGGAGTCCAGAGTGAAGTCCCTGCCTTCGAGCCGATTCCCGAGAGCCAAACGGTTGATCAGGCAGCTGTGAAGTCTGCATGGGCTCGTTTGTTGGCGAAAGCCTACGAAGGCTGCGCGCCCCGGAACCTCCGACTGTCTGTGAGAAATGTGGCTCCGACATGCGTGTGATCGCTATTATCCGGGACTATACGGAAATCATGAAAATCCTGCAGCATCTGGCAAAGCAAGGACGTGCGCCGCCCGGCGTGGATCCCGCTTCGCGGGGCTGACCATCGAGTCTTCGTTTCCCGTACCTTGCAGCCGTCGGTGAAGTATGTCCGCTGCCCCGCTTCATCAAGCCTTTGAACGATCCAAGCCCCCTCGCGGATTCACCACTACGCCCGGTCTCGCCGCTCGGTTCGCGCCAAAGCTTACCTGATCGAGTTCTTTCCGTTTATCGATCCCCCTGCGCTCCAAAATCGCGTACTCTTGCGCCGATTTGCGCTTGACGGCCCGGATAGGACTTCCTATCATTCATTACCATAGCCCATACTATAGGGCGATAGCAAAAGTTCGTTGCTGTTACGATTAGATAACGTTCGACTGCCAACTTAAGTTTGACGATGAGCCATGTCAAGTCCCGCTCATCGGTCCACCCATGCCGGCCTAACACTCGAAGGGGGCATTGATAATCGATAAAATGGAGGATGGTTGGGTGCGGGAACTAAAGGATATTGGCACCCGTCTTTTCACCGTGTGATGAATACTCATGTTTACAGGCGACCTGAGGCCATAGAGTGGCTTTTTTTTCTCGTTGTATTGGTGTTGTTCACGATATCGGCACTCGTCGTGTGGCAGAGTGACGATTTACCAATTCGTGTCCGTACCGCAGTTATTGGGATACTGAGCGCGGCCTTATTGTCGGTGCTGTTTCAGTCGACGTTGGTACGTCTGCTTCATCGTGTCATTACTCTCTGCTTTCAACTTATATCGGTGCTGATAGTCATCCGATTTACGGGAGCCCGTTTTATCATGTTGGAAGTCGCATTGTCCTTTTCAATCGTATTCGTGATTGCACTGCAGTTTCCAGTTCGAATTGCGTTATTCACCGTCGCAGGATCAGTCGCCCTGATTGCGATCATCGGACATGCTACTGAACGAAATGTAATCGAAAGGCTGCTAGTTCTCTTCTTTCAACTGGCAATGGGGGGGATCTCTATCCTGGTCGTTGAATATCGGGAACGCCTTGTTGAAAGCCGGCGCATCGTTGCGGAGCAAAGGAGGTCTCTCGAAAACCTGGCTGCCGCAAACCACTCGTTTGTTGCCCATCTGGGGGAAATAGAAGCCGAGTCCGAGGAGCGCGAGCGGCTTCGGATAACACGGGAGTTGCACGATACCATAGGCTATTCGATGACCACCCTTACGATGATGATGAAGGCATCGCATTACCTTATCGACGAGAATCCCGACAAGCTGATAGAATATTGTGAACGGTCTGAGGAGCTTGCGGGCGGTACCCTTCGGGAAACTCGAGAGATTCTTTATAAGTTGCGCTCGATCAGGTACCCGTCTCGACCGGCATTGCCGCTGTTCTTTAGCCGCTTGTGCCGCGATTTTGAAGATGCTACCGGTGTTCGCACCGAATGCAACCCCGGGAATTTACCCAACACGGCGAGCGAGAAAGTTTTCAACGTCCTGTTTCGCGCGGTGCAGACGGGCCTTATCAACGCGCTTCGCCACGGCCAGGCACAGAATATCCGCCTTTTTTTCAACGTCTCGAACGAGCTGTTGTTGATGTCTCTCAGGAATGACACCCGAGCCGAGACGAACGTCGAAGTCTTTTCTGAGGGAATAGGACTGCAGGGCGTTCAGGAACGACTAGACTCACTTGGCGGGATCATGCGCTTGGAGCCTCTCGTCGATGGATTCGAGATGACTACTGAAATACCGATGCGGGAGGTCGACCATGATACAAGTAGCGATAGCTGACGATCAGCATCTGTTCGCCGAGAGCCTTCAATTCGTGCTTCAAGGCGCGAGCAACGGACAAATCCAGGTGATAGGGATTGCGGAGAACGGAGAAGAGGCTGTTAGAATGGTCGAGAAGAACCGTCCCGATGTCATACTCATGGATGTTCGTATGCCGGTTATGGACGGCGTTGAAGCGACGAAAATCATTCATCGAGATTTCCCGGAAACGAAGGTGCTAATACTGACAACGTTTGATGATGACGACCTTGCGGTCGCGGCGCTATCCAGCGGTGCAACAGGCTACGTGCTCAAGGATGTACACGCCTTGAACCTCATCCGGTCTATAGAATCTGTTGCGGACGGGGCTTTTTACTTCGCGCCCTCGGTGGGAATGAAATTAGTTCATATGATCAATCCCGACGATCAGCAACCTCTATTTGGAAAAGAGGATTTCGTCGTCGGATCGATTGCACAATGGCCTGAGCTTACGAGACGCGAAGCGGAGATCGTTTACCACGTGGCGTTAGCCTTCACGAACGCCGAAATCGGCGAGCGTCTTCATATCTCGCACAATACGGTAAAAAATCACATGAGCTCAATCTTTGAGAAACTGGGGATACGAAGCCGACTTCAACTGATTGCTCTTGTCGCACCGGTGCTTGAAAAGCTAAAAGTGTAACCCGGAGACTATGACGATCCCTTTTATCGCCAATTTTCCTATTTTTGTCCTATATATCCGCCGTCTTGCCGTCAAAATGATACTTAATTGATTCGCGGAGGCCATATCGCACCCAGTCTCAAGCTGATAGCATAGCCGATATGAATAGCACGCGCGCAAGAATCAAACGATCAGCATTTGCGCATAGACAGATTAAGAAAAATCTGCTTCAGCGGCTTTACAAACACCGTTACCTGTTTATCATGCTTCTCCCGTGTATCGTATGGTTTATTATTTTCTCCTATATCCCCATGGTTGGTCTTGTTCTGGCATTTAAGGAGTTTAAATACAACATGGGCATGCTTCGCAGCCCGTGGATCGGGTTCCATTACTTCAAAGCCTTTTTCGCCTATTACCAGTCGACGCACCTCATTCTCAACACGTTTTGGGTGGGATTTATCAAAATCATTCTCACCTTTCCTTTTCCTATTATTTTCGCCCTCATGCTCAACGAGGTGCGAAGCAATCGATTCAAGCGGATCGCGCAAACGGTTTCTTACCTGCCGCATTTCCTCTCGTGGGTAGTTGTCGCATCCCTCGTTCAGAAGCTCCTGGCTCCGAACGAGGGGCTTATCAATCAGCTGTATGCTTCGCTGGGAGGAGACGGCTCTAAATTCTGGCTCATGGAGGAGCAGTACTTCTATCAGATAATGTTCATAAGCAACCTGTGGAAAAGCTTGGGTTGGGGGACCATCATTTATCTGGCCGCAATTGCGGGAATCGATCCGACGCTCTACGAAGCAGCTGAAGTGGATGGGGCTAATTGGTTCTGGAAAATGATCTACGTTACAATTTCTGGCATTCGTTCGACGATCGGCATTCTGTTCATATTGAATCTCGGTGAGATTCTACGCACCGGCTTCGAGCAGAACTTCCTGCTTCGGACGCCGGGCAACATGAACGCTGCAGATATTCTGGATGTTTACGTTCTTAGAACGGGTCTCATGCAAGGGCAGTTCGGCTACGCCACTGCTATCGGGATGTTGCAGGGACTGGCGGGACTCGGGATGGTTGTCCTGGCGAACCGTTTGGCTAGGAAGTTCACAGAGGTGAGTCTCTGGTAAGGAGGTGATGTCGATACGATGGTCAAATACTTGCGAATGTAGTCCCTCAATCGCAGGCCTTTCCATTTTGATTCGAGAGCAAACTTTATTTCTAATAACTAAGGAGAACATGTAATGCGCAGAAATGTATTTATTTTCATGATTCTGTTCTTGGTGCTTTCGACCGCAGCCGTGTGGGCTGGGGCGAAACCTGAGCAGACTGACACGTCGACGGGTGACAAACCATCGACGTGGATTGCCGACCGGGAAATCAAGGGCCGTATTTTTCTCGAGAACGACGGCGAGTCGTTGCCCGACGACCAGACGGGCAATCCCGTTGCCCTGAAGATCAAGGAATTGACCGGCATCACCCTGGATTGGCATTCCACCGGTCATCCAAGCGGTCTCGAGGAACTCACTCTCGCCCTTGCGTCCGGCGATATTCCAGATGTAATCGAAAATTATCTTGACCACAGCGGCCGCCCCGAGGCGACGGTTATCCTCAAGGCTGCCCGGGAAGGGATGTTCGTCGACCTAAAGCCTTATCTCGAAAAAACCAAAGTTTATAGCAAGTACATCACCGATGAAAACTTCGCCCCACGGGATTCTTATGACAATGTCATGGCAAGGGACGAGTTTAATGGTGCGATTTATCTTGTTCACATGAATATTCCCGCATCGGATCGTACGGACGCGGACCGGTATCACTGGAGGCCTGGTGTGTGGCTCCGCGAGGATATCGCGGAATCGATTGGTGTGGGGCCCAACGACATAAAGACCCAGGATGATCTGTACAATGTGCTAAAGAAGATAAAAGCCGGTAATTTCACCGACGTAAACGGCAACGAAGTCTACCCTCTCGGCCCCCGATATTGGGGCGGATCGTGGATGGCTACCGTTGTAAGAAACTACGACTTCGGCAACGGCACGCGCTTTGATATCGACACCGACGGCAAGGTTAAGCATGTGGTCGAAACACCCTACGCCTTCGAGCAGGTAAAGTTCTACCGAAAACTCCTGGCCGAGGATTTGATTTTCGCCGAATATTTCACCATTAACGACGTCCGCAGCCGCGAGCAAGCCGCGAGGGGCTCCTACGCCATGATGCCGTGGTTCGGAAGCGGCAGAGGCGGGGAGTACGGTGACATCAAGGACTACGTCTATATTCCAATCATCATGAACAACTGGAAGGGCGAGCAGGTCTATTACGAGAAGAACAAATCCGCAGGTAATACGTGGGCTATTTCCGCCGATGCAAAGAACCCCGAGGAGATCGTGCAATTTGCCGACTTTCTTGCCAGCCAGCAGGGGAAGGCGCTGTGGAACTATGGGCTTGAAGGTGAGCAATACACGATTCAGGATGGCAAGTACATCTTTACGGATTCCTGGAAGCAGTTTAGAGAGAATAATCCGGCGGATGTAAAGAATAAGGTCCCGAGTTTCTGGGGCGGCCTTCTCGGAAACACCTGGCTCAATCACAAGCGCGACTTTGGTGAATTGTGGACAGGTCTGAACTCGGAGCCCGAACGTCACGAGCGGAACATTCATGAGATGGAACTGGGCAATCCGGGATACAAGTACTGGGACGGATTCTCGGCTGTCGCCTATATCTCGGATTATCCGGACATCGAGTTCCAGCTGAAACCGGTTCTGGATGAGTATGCCGACATCATGGTAAAGGCGGTCTATGCCGACTCTGACGCCAAAGCGAAGGAGATTCTCGAGAATTACCGCGACGTTCTGATCAAGTCAGGAATGCAAAAATACACGGCGGAGCTCCAGAAAATCTACAAGAACGATCCGAAATCCGTGGCCTTCTACATCGACGCGACCTATTAGTCCAGGACCGCAATCAACAGGGGAGACGCCAAAAGGCGTCTCCCCGTTTACAGGAGGTACGAATGGTCAGGGTCAAGAGGCATTCGGCGGGTGAGAAATCAGCACGCGTAATTAACGTTGTATTTATCGCGTTGTTTCTCGTC
>Ga0233430_1005441_pt1 | contig 11072 bp, 6 predicted proteins | sample SI_118_April2016_2_FD_179883 | JGI IMG/M metagenome (GOLD analysis project Ga0233430, IMG submission 179883) | Seawater microbial communities from Saanich Inlet, British Columbia, Canada - SI_118_April2016_150_MG | ecosystem: Environmental > Aquatic > Marine > Inlet | place: Canada: British... | reverse complement strand
TTTCGATCCGTTGTCCAGATTTCGTCAGTTGTATTTCCAAGTTCACTGATGGGGTTAACTGGAATACCAACACCCGGTCCGCCATTGAGGTAGCGGACAGCAACCTGAATTATGTAGGTTGAATCAATCCAAACGGCGGTGCCGGGGTTGGTAAATTCCATGGATGCCGTTAATGTGCTTTCGACGGTCACATCAACAGACATCCGGGCGGAAAGTCCTAAAGGTTCAAAACTTGCAATAATTTCTGTAGTACCGGGATTTCCGGTTAATGATAATGTTGTTTCAGCTATTCCCGCGCTATTTGTAAGTACTGAGTGGGGTAGAGTCCCAATTTCTGAATCTGTATTGAGCTGAATGACTTCATTTGGGAAGTATTGATCTCCCGATTCTCTGAGTTTCAAGCTGATTGGTAAATCTTGATTGCTATAATCAAATGTAATTGAGGTGTCTGGGACATCAATTTCGATATAGACCGGTTCTATTAGCTCCACATTGAGTACCATCCCTGCAATAAGCGGGGAAGCATCGGAAGCTTGGGATATGCGATTTTTTATTGTATTTCTGATGAGGCTTGAAATCACGGTTTTTGTCAGCCCTGATTCTGAGACAATGCCATTGTACTCACCGACAATCGAGGCGGATATCTCTACATCACCAAACCACCTGCCGTCGACATCGAGTTGAGCTATAGCCATTCCTGTTTCATCTGTAATAGCTGTGGGCGTAATGAAAACGGAAGAAGCATTTGTTGTAAAAACCACCTGAACATCAGGAACAGGTATTCCGTCTATATTCAAAACGGTTGCATAAACCGTTGTACCGATTGGTTGGCTGAAATGTTGAACTTGCAGGGGATTTTGATCTGAACTAATATGAATGCTTGCTGGTTTTATTTCACCATGAATCTGTAAGGAAATATAAGCAGTGTCATAACCCGCAATTGCCATTAATACTGAAGTTGTATCGCCGAGAGGGGCAGAAACGTAAAAAACTGCAGGTATCAGTCCGTCAATTGTGCTATTTTGACCGCGGGTACCAACGCTTCCAGGTCCTGAAGCGACATTGACTGCTGCAGGTATTCCGCCAATGGGCTTTCCATCTAAATCGAGGATTTCGAGCTCAAAAGCGGCAACAATTAGTTCACCTTCTGGAACAGAATAACCCTGTCCTAAACCATTGATTGAAACAGTGACATCAGTTATAAACTCAGGTGCCGTAAGTTGATCAGAATCGCACGATGAGAGCAGTAAAAAAAAGCTGAATGTGAATAATAGAATCCAATATTTTCGCATGGGTACATCTCCTTAGACAGATATATCTTGATTCTAACAGTATTAATCGTTCAAAATGTGAGTGTAAAAAGTCTCTAATTGGAAAAAAATTGATCAGGAGTAGGGGAGAGATTGTGCAGAGTTTGCCTGTTTGTGCAAGCATTGCACTGAACAACAGAGAACTATTGTAACTCGCAAAGTGAATAATATCTTCAGCTTGAAAGCGAAATATTCCCTGAAAAATGGTGTGATTCAGCTTAAATACAAGGTTTAAGCCATTATCAATCGAATACGCATACCACAACATGGTTCTCGTCCCTACAACATGAGTTTCATTTCTACTATAGTAATATAGCAAAACATATGCCGGGATGAAAGTAGTTTGATTGGAAATTGAAGTATTACAGCAACGTAGGGGGTGAATAATTTCAACCCTTAGACTTTATGGACAGGACAGTCAAGGTATATTTATTAAGTAGTAAATATGCGATTACCACTTGCTCTATCTGATATTGCTCTGCGGTAAAGAGGTTGAAAATTGTTCAACCACTACAGTACTTTATCTTAGGACCTCAGCCTCAAGCTCTAAAACCTCAACCCAACGCGTGTCAGTATAGAGTACCCAGAAATCGTCAATTGTGTCTAATCTTTTCCAGTAACAACTTTGGTTGTTTATATGTGCTGTTTTTAAATCTTCGAGTGCCCAGAACAGGTTTTGCAATGCCTTTTCATGTCTTCCTGAAAGTGCATAGTATTTTGCCAATTCGAGTAATACTTCAGTGGTGCGATCTTGTTTATCATACCTCTCAAGGAACTTAAGTATCGGCTTATATGCACCAATTGATCTCAGAACCTTTGTGTATTCCTTTCTGATTTGCCAGTCTTTGTTTTTAAGCTTCAGTGCCTTAGAAGTAATTCGTTTTTCTATATTTAATTTAATTTCTTTTAGCACATCTTTATATCTCCCTGCCATCAAGTTCGCTTGAATGACATTTTCGTGAGATACCCAATCTGCACCTCGTTTGCGAGCGCGCTTGAGTGTCGTCCTCGCGTCGTTATAGTCTTCTGTGAACATCTGCAAACGATACAACCACTCTGACGGATATTCCTCGCGGGGGAGAAGATAGGTCAATTTCTTAAAATGTTTACGATCCAATCGGACCAGTCGCTGTAATTCATTTCTGACTTCACCAGTTGCACCGTTCTCAAATAGAAATTTCACATATGTCTCAATAAGCAGCCTGTAACCCAGTGTCATCTTGTCATTAAACCAGATAATATCATGACTATATTCAATCCGCCTGATCGGATCATCCAGCAATCGTCCGAGCAGGAACATGCTGGTAACTTTTCCAGGATTCCCTGCATATTCATTTCTGAAATGCTCAAAGGCTCCTGCCCTGTCATGACTAGCCCATACATCCTGAGCAGCGCATAAGAGGTCTACATTTCCGGAGTTTTTGATATACTCCCTGCAGAGCGCAATCCTCTCGCCGGGATCTCTGATTTCTTCGATTCTAGTATAGAAGTTGGAATCAGAAAATCTGAGGAATGTCCATTTCGGAACTGTGTCATAAATTTTCTGCAGATATTCACGTGCGTTGTAGGTATCGCTTTTGGGTAAATTATTAATAAGCTCCTTATAAACGTCTACAGATGAAAGTTTATTAATTTCTTTTACCGCGGCATCAACACTTCTGACACCAAATGATCTGGCAACACCTCCAGGACCGGCATTATACCCACCTATCATACACATCTGGCGACTCTGGCTGTCCTTTACGTTACCATAATAATAATTCTTCATCATCGACAAATATCCGACACCGAGGTAGATATTGTTGGTCGGGTTATACAGATAAGATGGTGTAGGAGCTTCATCCTTGCTGAAGAGATATCTGTTCGCTGATCTACCACCACTCTCCGGAACGAGCTGCATCAAACCATAAGATGGATCACTTTTGTTCTCATTATCGGGATTAAATCCAGATTCTCTTTCAATCACTGCCATCGTTATGGCAATATCAATATTGAGATCTTTACAGACATCCCTGACGATTGGGATGAAAGGCTCGGCTTTAGTCAGTAAAGTCTTTGATATGGGTGCTTCGTATCTCCCAACTTCAAGGAATTCAAGTTGACTCTTTTGACCAATTTCAGAAATCCTCGTCTGTTCGGATACTTTGTAGGCTTGTTTTGGTGTGGTGGATGCACATCCAAAGAAGAAGAGGAGAAATAGAAAGCATAATATGTGTTGTATGTATAACTTATTTTTCATCGGTAGTTCGATTTTCTTTTAGCAAATCTAATTGATCGGAATTATTTCCGCTTATCCAGGGTGATGTGGTCAACTTTTTACCGGACTGTTTTGGATCGTATTGAGGTCTCGTCATTGGTCGTGTACGAAGTGTTCCGTTTAACTCTTGACGAATCCGGTCATGTGAAATATCTATGTATTTCTTCACAGTTTCTGCTCCCGCACCTCGGCGAGAATGTCTAATTGCTGCAACAACTGAAGTTCCTGCACCCAGAAAGGGATCAAGAACCCAATCGCCTTCATTTGTCATCGAAAGCACCAATCGCTCTATCAATTCAACTGGATATTGACAGGGGTGTTCCGTCTTTTCTACATGGTTACTTTTAACATTGGGGACATGCCAGATGTTGCCGGGATTTTTTCCGAGTGGATTGCCAGAATATTCACCTGCCCTTTTACCTCGAAAGTACTTTTTACCAGGGTATTTCTGGGGGACACGAATGGGATCTAGGTTAAATGTGTAATCATTAGTTTTGGTGAACCAGAGAATGGTTTCATATCGCCCCGAAAAACGATTCGAGCAATGCAGTCCATGCTCATAGTGCCATATTATTCTATTTCGCATTATCAGATTATGATCTGCAAAAATAGGGTATAGAATTGCGTCTAAAGGGATAACTGATCCTTTCTCGATGTAATTCCCAACCTGCCAGCAAATGCTTCCCTGCGGCGATAAGACCCTGATACATTTCTCTATTATCAACGCCTGATCTTGTAGGTAATGATCAATTGAAAGGCGCTTCTCGTATTCTTTGCCGATGTTGTATGGGGGAGAGGTAACGATGAGCTTGATGCTGTCGCCCGGGATCTGTTCCAACAGATTAATGCAGTTTCCATGGAAAACAACAATTTCTTTGTCAGGCTCAAAATGCTTGGAAATATCAGGCATTGCTGATAAAAGGCAAACGGTTAAAAGGTGAATTCAGAAAAGTCATGTATTAATATAGCCTTTACCCCGAACATTGTCAATAAATTTGTTCAGGACCCAATGCATCAGGAAATCGAGGTAGTAAAGATTTACGAGCAAGGAAACAGAGATGGCATGCATCGTGATATGCATCCTTCAAATCCAGATTGTACCGTCGGACGAGTTCAGCAGGACCTCCTGAGTGGAGTGGAGCCGCAATTGGGTGTGTTGCGTGATCGTAGCCTTTGACAACTTCATTCAATGTCTGGTTATTCAGGTTGCCGAGGATTATTCCCTGGCAAGGATAGAGGTTCCCATAGGAATCGAGGTGAAGTCGGGTAATTTCATCCCAATTCTCGTCGGGACATTTGTCGAAATTGTCCCACGGAAATTTGGGCAGAGAGTCATCAATCAGCATTTCAGCTGCCCGACCCCGGAAGCGAACTCCACCTCCCAGAATAATCTCGCCCGGTTTGTGGGGATCTGATGTTAAACAGGGGGAATCAATACAAATTTCAATTCCGGTCAGGTTCAGTTGTTCAGCAGCTTTTTGTGTCCGTTGTGCCGCTGAATCCTCTCTGTCGGCTCCACTGTGAAAGTCATCGTCACTTATACACAAAGTAATACCACCGATTTCACACAACGGTTGCAACCAGAGTAGAGCATCATCGACACTGGTCGCGAAATAGCCATTGGTAACGATACCAAGCTTAAATCCAAATTGCTTTGCATATCGTAAAGATTCGAGCATTAAAGGGTAGTAGAGAAATGGCTCTCCTCCTTCAAAATAAATGGAATCTACAGTTCCCAATTTATTAGCTTGATCTATGCTGTCTTTCACCTTTTCGAAGGTCATTGTTCCAGGTGCAAATGGTGAAGATTTTACGAAACAATGGTCACATTCGTATGTACACTTATACGTCAGTAGAAGATGTAGACCGTTGAGTTTTATCATTTTTCCTTTCCCTCTAAAAAACAGTGTTTGAAATTGTCCAGCAATTTGCCAGGAGTAGCAAATCCATATTTAATGAACTTACACTCCGGTTAAAAATGAATTTCGAGTTGTGATTTTCCAAAATGCGCGATGCATGGCTTCGCTACTCCTGTGAATATACAAAAAAGTAAAAGCAGACGAAACGTCTGCTTTTACAGTTACTGTTTGATATTCAATGTATTGATCTAAATTGATTACCTTTTTCGCTCTTTAAAAGGATAATACGATAGATTCAACATCATCTGCTGTTTTGAGTTGTAATCAATATTGAGTGTCGCAGCTTTATCCGCTTTAGCCTCAATTCCTCGTCCAGCTTCGATAGCAGAGATGAAATGGTTTAAAACAATACCTCCGACAAGAAGAATGGAGATTTGACGCGAATTGTCTGAGGCGATTCTGAGATCTCTGAACTTTCGTCGATTTCCGTCCGAATCCCATGACCAGTCAAAATTGGGATCTGTATAAACTGCATCATAGTATCTGTCGCGGAGTCGTTGCTCATTGTAATCAATTCGAGTCATCCAGTTCCCAATATCAACATAGAACTGGTGGTCGAAGTTACCATCGATTCCGGCATGCTGATCGGCGAGAGTTTTATAGTCTTCCTCAAGCCATGCCGCATGAGTCCTGAGCCCGATAATTCCTACAATCAGTAATGCCTCTGCGGTCAAGAAAGTATAGCCAAGGGAACGTTTGTCTTCGGCAATCTGACCCCACCCCGGCACCACAATTGAGCGAAGAAAAGCCCGACTGCGCCTGCGTTTCAATTCTTTCTTACCGGCATCAGAGGTTGAAGAATTATCTTCCTTTGAAATTTCCGATGCTGCCAGAACATTTTCAAATGATGCTTGAGACTTGATGCCGTAGTTGTGCAATGCAAATGCTTCACCGGAGCTCATACCTGAGGCGAACAAGCAATTGACTGGTAACACAGCAATTAACAAGACTGCGAGTAATCTAAAACTTACCATGTAAAGTTTAATCCGCCAACTGCAACCGGACGATCATTGTAATTGATTTGTCTGAAGCCTACTTCAGCTTTTGCCTTTCTATTCATAGCACGTACGCTGAAACTCGCCTCGAGAGCTGCTGCGACGTGGTTCAACATAACAACTTGAATTGCATAAGCTGAATAATCGAGGAATTTGTTAGACTCATGACGCATGTCCATATAATCAGCTGATTGTGCCGCTATACCTAAGTCGTTGTCATAGTGTCCGGTATCTTCTAAGTCGCCTCTGAACCAGTATTGACCAGGGCTACCTGCAAACTCCTGATACACATCATCCCAGCCAAATCCGAATTGATGAATGTACTTTCCGATCATCTCATAAAACTGTTGGAAATCGGTCGGATTCCGACGGTCTTCTTCAGTTGGCAACTCGTGTGTAAAGCCACCGGATGGGAGATATTTTATCTTCTCGTCCCATTCCAGCGCAGTCCACGAATTAAAATCATGGTCTGCATCATCAGGATAACCCTGGAGAGATCCAAATCTCGGGTCGCGAGCAACATTAAATTCTTGCCACCTGTAGACATCTTCGCTAAAATGCTCATCTGCGAACGCTTTGAATTCGTCATCTTTTTTCTGGCCTTCGTTGTAATAATGCACAACTCCATACCATGCACCAATTTCGACTGCCAGGAACAGGACACCTTTCCAGGTTTGTCCAGCATAACGTTGTCCCGCACCAGGAATAATAGCCGACAAAACCAATGCTTTTCCCGGATTCAACCTGTCAGAATCGCCTGTTTTTGCGCTAAATTGAGGTTGACCAGTCGGAGTCAGACCACTTTTCAGTAATCCGAGACTTATTTCATCAGGTGGAAATAGCCTCTCATTCAGATTATAATCCGCAGCAATCAAGTTCCCGGTGAATAGCAAGATCACCAGTGTCACAATGAGTTTCCTCATTAGTCCTCCAGGATATATTAAAATTAAAGTTGTTTAAATAAAATCGAACAAAAGTGTAAAATACCACATCCAGGTTTTTCCGTATTCAACAGGAATTCCATTATCATCATGAATCTGAAATCTATCTAAACCATATGCCCCTGTAAATTGTAGATCTGTTGGAAAACCATACCAGGAAAATAGCTTCATTCTAAATTCGGCACCAATGTCTGTTTTTACATTTCCCAAATCGAGATCACTTACCCAGGCATCACCTGCTTCGGCAAACAAACCTCCATGAATACGATCAAAGTAAAATGGTCCCAACTTTTTATCTATTCCCGTCATGAGGGGAAAGCGCAATGTCAATCTGGCGGCACCACGTTTAGTGCCTCCCATACTGTAAAACGGATAACCACGCAGCCCCATCAGCCCTCCGGCGTAGAGGTTATAGAAGGAATCAACGGAATTGTCTGATATCCAACCACCTAATATCCGAGGATTTAGCACAAGACTCTCATAGAAGTTCCAGTAATAATCCAAATCTGCTTCCACACGCAAATAGTTATTATCAGTGTAAACTTCCTGAATCGTACCTTTTTCAGCTTCTATTTCAAATCCGTCGAGGAAACGGTTTTTCTCGTAGGCTGTCTCAATCCACCCACGGAAACCACTCTTTGGATGGATATCTCTTGCAACATTTATTCCGCGCAAATCGGTGTTCAATCTAAGAATGTAGGCACTGCCACGGTGATAGGTATAATCAAAATTGCCACCATCGTCAAACTCAAGGATAGCCTTATATTTAGAGTTTCTGAAAACGGTGGAAACTACATAATCTTCAAATAGAGGCATTTTTGCACCAACATCCACTTCCAGTAGATCAAATTTGTAATCAATTGAATACTCACCAAAAACAGGAACAGTAACACCGTCTTCAATTCGCTCATCAATAATTACAAAAGGATCGTCGAAGGTCTGACTCTGATTTCGCACAATGTTAAATGCTTCAAGATACAGAGTAGGGTAGAGCACAGAATACTCACCATTCAAGTATAGATCTCGCTCTCCCTTTTCTCCAATAGCTGCTCCCGCAAACATTGTCAGCTTATCTAATAAGTCTCCGGTATATGCATAGAATCCAGGTTTAAAATTACCATGATCCCACGCAATTCTCGGCAAAAAGAACAATTTGTTAAAAGGAGTTGAATAAGGTTTCGCTTCGCCTGAGGCAACCGGTTGTGCTGATAGATTAGGTCGCTCCTGTTCTTCCGGCTGCAAATATGTCATCAATTCAGATTCAACTGTAGATGGTTTTTCTAAGACTCTGAGAAAATATCCCTCATTGCTGAATTCTGAGAAAACAATCTGATTGTTTGATGAAACATCAGGCATGAATGCACCGCCGACAACGTTTGTCAGTGCCTTTACGTCACCAGTAAACAGATCTTTTGTGTAGAGGTTGAATATGCCTGTTCTATCACTTGCATAAATGATGTGATTTCCATCTGCGGAAACAGTCACATCCCTTTGATCCGCTTCACCTGTAACCAAGGGCTCCCATGCATCAATCCAATTGTCTTTCCCAAGATCATAAGTATATATATCACGAGAATTAAGGTCGAGGGTCGCTGCAAATATCTTCTTTCCATCGGTAGAGAACTGAGGGCGGAATAATTGTCGTCCATCGTTGAAGTGAGTTAATTTCTCCCACTTGGCGGAATCTGAATAATCATCGAGTTCTGATATTGTTTCGGGCAACTCAACTATTACAAGATTCTGGGTGCCGTCCGAGTTGTGAATAGCTACTAAACTCTTGCCATCAGGCGAATAGGACGGTACCGCAAGTCTGGCATGGCGGGTTATTCTGGTTTCAGTTTCTTCCTCTGTGTCCCAGATGAAAATATCGCTGTATTTTGATCCATACAAATTAGGTGTAGATTTCTTCGCATATACAATATATCTACTGTCTGGTGACCAGCTGAAGTCACCTGAAACTTTTGACTCCGCCTCTATGATCTCTTCCTCTTCCATATCATAGTAGAGCAGTCGGCTGAGAGACAGATAATCCTGCCCCTTGTTTGAAAGAAAGGCGATCCGCTTTCCATCAGGTGAAAATTCAGGGTAGATGTTTGCAAAGCCTTCATCATGTAAAACCTTCCCGTTAACGATATTATCTCGTATAACTTCGGTTTTTTCAATATAATTTGTGGTTAGATCTTCATTCCAACGTCTGTATAGGTCTTTCTCCCCAATCCCAAGGATTTTTCTGCTTGCTCTATCGAACGAGAGGGTTAATGCACCGCTCAACACTCCCGATAGCTCCTGTAAAACCTGATCTCCCCATTCATTGGCAATGTATCTTGTAAGAGAGTATCCGTGGTTATATACCGATTCTGCATCAAGGGATGTCTTGCCGAACACACACATCTGATTATATGTCAATAAATTATTTTCAAGTGCCCGAACCCTGATATTCATATCGCGGTGAGAGTCCCACCAGTCCTTCTTTAATTCTCTTGTCGAGAATTGAGCTGTTCCTTCGGCAAACCACATTGGGACAGAAGTCAGAGCTATTGGCCAACTAGCAATCCTGTTTGGAAATCCATATAAAACGTCGGGACGTTTTTCAGGTTCATAATCGATCAATTGAAAATATATTCCCGGCATCCATCTCGGTCCTTTACGCGATGCACCAAGTTGAATCATGTGGGCAGTTTCATGGGCTATAACATCCCATAACCAATTGTGGGAACCTCTTAGCTCAAAATCAAGTGGTTTTGCCCAGATTTCAATCTTATTATCATAATAATATGCACCACCGTTTGAGTAATCGTCATGATCACGAATGATATAGTGTAGTTTACCGTCTGGTCGGTAATCATATAAATTCGTTATCGGATCGTAAATTTCCTCGGCAATGCCGAGTACGATACGCGCGGTCCGTTCAGTTCCCTGATGGAAATGAACCACACAGCGATCTGCCTCAATCGTCTGCCATTTTAACTCGGGATGATTATAATTTGCAAACTGAGCGTATGCTGTTCCTGTGAAACAGCACCCAATCAGCATTGACAAAACAATCATAACTGTTAGAAATTCTGGCTTCTCAAATATATATCTTTGGCTTCTTTTCAAATCAGTTCTCAATTCAAAACAGCAATTTTTATCTTTTTGGTTTCCGACCTCCCGGAACCATTTGCCTCGACGACTGCTATATAGCCTCCACGCGGTACACCGTCAAGGTTCCAGATTATCTCATTTGGAAAATCTGCAATGCCTAGAACCTGCAACTTCATGACTTCTTCGCCAGTTATATCGTAAATTTTTACATTTACTTCAGCGGGGAAGTTGAGGGAGAAGCGAATCGCGGTTGAACCTCGTGCAGGATTTGGCCAGTTATAACATTTCCCCTCAACGAAAAGGGGGGATGAGGCTCCTTGCAGTGGACTATCAGCGATTTCCCAGATTGCATTAGAATGGGTATTATCCCGCATGGGTTGTCCCCACCAGAGATTTTCTTTCTCACCCCGAAATGGTATGTTGTAAGCTGAAATTGTACGTGATCCAATTACAACCATTTCCAGATCAGGTTCATCATCAAGTTGACAGAATCGTATTGTGGGATTAGATTCTGTTGATGTCAGTGGGAAACCCGGTAATGTGCGATTGCCCAGAGTTATCCCCCC
>Ga0233430_1005423_pt1 | contig 11094 bp, 11 predicted proteins | sample SI_118_April2016_2_FD_179883 | JGI IMG/M metagenome (GOLD analysis project Ga0233430, IMG submission 179883) | Seawater microbial communities from Saanich Inlet, British Columbia, Canada - SI_118_April2016_150_MG | ecosystem: Environmental > Aquatic > Marine > Inlet | place: Canada: British... | reverse complement strand
TTATGTGAACTTGTGAATCTCTTGTGTATATTGATTTATCTAAACTTGCACTAGCAAAGTTATCAACAGTGTCAAAAGTAAGTGTTGTTGATTGAACACCACCACCTTTGTTGTACTGTACGATTACATTACCAGTTGGGTTTAGAGAATACAATTGTATGAAAGGCCAAATACCTGTTGTGGATGTTTGTACAATGCTTAGTTGTCCTGTCTTTTGAACAGCGTTAACAACTAAAGCAATGTTAAGATCTTTGGCTTCTCTTACAACATTGTTGGTACTATTTGTGATGAAAGTACTTGTCTGAGGTGCGACTGCATCTTGAAGACATGTTCCACCTATAACACCAGCACCTGTAGCTGTTCCATTAGCACCACCAAACAAGTTGGCAGGTAATGCAACACCTACAGTATCTGTAAATCCAGTAGCAGAATCAAGTATGATGGTACCTGCAGTTGCAGCAGTACAAAATTCACCAAAGTCTAAACCTTGGCCAATTGGTGCTCCTGGAGCTGCATTTTCACCGAATGTAGCACCATCACCTAATGCAGTAAAGTCTGCAATAGATGCTTGGGTTTTATCTGCAAAGTAACCATACCAGTTACCGTCTACGGCTTGAGCCATTCTCAGGATCTTACCGTTTACTGTAACGTCTGGTTCACCTTTTGCTTGATCTGTATCGTCAATATCACTATCAATTACAACTACTTCAATGACCTGAGGTCCTGACATGTAGTTATCAAACTGTGAGTTTTCTGCGGAAACAAATAGGTTAGCGTTGGCTGCATGTGCTACGGGAGCCATGCCAGGCATGGCAATAGCCATACCACCAGCTAACATAATTGTCATTAATGTAAGACTAGTTATTTTACGTCCTATTTCGTTATTCATGTTATTGGTTATTTTCTTAAAAATTAGTATAAAAGCCTAATGGACGAATTGTCCACAAATTTACCAGATCTTGAGATAATTTCATCATATTTCTAAATTTTATCAAATTTCTATAAAAAATATCATAATAATTACATAAATTTATTTTATTTATCAATTGATCCAAGTATTTTTCAATATTTTGTTAGTAATCATGTAATAATTACAGACTATCTTAAACTTTGATCTCTTTACCTAGGAGAGATTTGTATAAAGATATGGCATCAGATTCATCATTTGAACCAACAACTACAGCAGAGCCTCTTTTCATAAAATTAACAGATAGATCATTTGTCCTCATAGATAATCCCAAGTCGCCTAAATTTTCAACAAGAAATCCTTTTTCTTTTGCAACTTGTGTAACACTTGAAACATTTAGATCAAAAGTTTCAGTGGGGGTAATCGAAAAAGTTCTCTTACCTCTATTTCTTCCACATAATTCTTCTAAAATTAATTCTTGTTTTTCTTCAACTTTTAATTTTCCAGATCCACAAATTGGACATTCTTCAGCTCTAAATGTTCTAGTACTGTTAAAATCTAAATTTTCTAAATCAATATGTAATATTCTTTCAGAAAGGTTAGGATTTTTCCCTAGTATTATTTTTACAGCTTCTGCAACTTCAATTGCACCAACGATAGAAAGTATTGGTGGATGAACACCTTCAATACTACATGTAGGCATTGTATCTTCATCTAGTTCAGGAAACATGCAAAAGTAACATGCAGATTTTTTTGGTAAAATAGTAAATGCTTGTCCAGATGTACCAACTGCAGCTCCAGTTACAAATGGAATTTCAAACTCCACACAAGCTTTGTTCAATGCATATCTTGCATTAACTGAATCAAGTGCATCAATTACAACATCACATCCTTCAACAACTTCTAATGCAGTATAATCATTTACAGAGATAGCTAAAGATTCTATTTTGCAATCAGGATTTAATTTCTGTAATTTTTTTGCAGCTACTTCAACTTTAACTTGACCAACATCATCTTCATCAAACATCATTTGTCTATGTAAATTAGATAATTCAATTACATCTCTATCAACAATACGTAAAGTCCCAACTCCCATTGTAGCTAATCTAGAAATTATTGGGTGTCCTAAACCTCCAGTTCCAACAACACAAACTTTAGCATTTTTTAATTTTAATTGTCCACCATATCCAATCTCTTCTAACATTACTTGTCTTGAAAATTTATCTAATTCTTTTGGAGATAATTCTTCAGAGCCACCTGCAACAGCTGGTAAAATGTAAACTTCATCATCATCATTTAGAACAGTTTCCATTCCAGCAGAAAATTTTGCATTTTTTCCATTTATGTAAATATTAATCAGAGAACGAGGAGTTCCATCACCTTCTAAAACTCTACGCTTGAAATCATCACCCATAATATCTGAAATTTTTGCAAATGCATCAGTTAGAGAATCAGCTGAAATCTCTGTTTTCTTCTCTCCACCACTTTGATTTAGTACAGAAGGGATCGTAAATACAATATTTGCCATTAGTTAACTACCGCCGATATTTCACCAACATCTGCTTTCATTACAGTTGGTTTTTGTAAAACTTCCATGATAGATTCAGTTGCTTTGAGACCATTACCAGTAACATAACATACTACTTTGTCATTAGTATCAATTTTTCCTTGTTCAACCATTTTTTGAAGAACAGAAATAGAAACACCTCCAGCTGGTTCTGTAAATATTCCTTCAGTTTGTGCAAGAAGTAAAATTGCATCTAAAATTTCCTTATTGTTTGATTCTTCTGCAAACCCATTATACTGTGCTAAACGTTTCAAAACATATCTACCATCCCCAGGATCACCTATTGCTAAACTTTTTGCAACCGTATCAGGATATTCAACTGGTATTACTTCCTTGCTATTTTTCTTAAATGCATCAACAATTGGGGCACAACCATGTGGTTGGGCTGCAATCATATGCATGTTAGAAACATCGTCAAGTAAAGATACTTCTTGTAATTCTTCAAATCCCTTACAAATTGCATTAAGCATTGCACCACTACCAACTGGAACTATTAATTGATCAGGAACTTGCCAATCAAGTTGTTCTGCAACTTCAAATGAAAATGTTTTAGAACCTTCAACATAATGTGAACGCATGTTAATATTCACCACACCAATGCCTTTACTATCCCCAATTTGTGCAGCTATAGTGTTTGCATCATCATATGTACCATCAACCGCAATGTAATTAGCACCGTAGGATAATGCTTGAGCAATTTTTGCCATCTCAATATTACTTGGTGCAAATACATGGCAAGGTAATCCAGCTTTTGCTGCATGTGCTGCAGTTGCAGATGCTAAATTACCAGTAGATGCGCAACCAACTGCTGAAAGCCCAAACTCTTTTGCTTTAGAAATTGCAACACCAGCAGGTCTATCTTTAAATGAAAATGTAGGATTTACAGAGTCATTTTTGATGTAGAGATTATTTAATCCTAATTTTTTTCCAAGATTATCAGCTTTGATAAGAGGGGTCATACCTGCACCAATGCTTACAATGTTTGATTTTTGTTCTATTGGTAATAATTCAAAATATCTCCAATAGGTGTGTTCACGGTTAGAAAATGTCTCTTTTGTTATTGCAGGGAAATCATATTTTACATCAAGCGGTCCGAAGCATTCATCACAAATATACTTGAAAGCAGTATCATAGTCTTTTTTACATTCTCTGCACTGTAATGATGTTCTAGTCAAGATCAATTTTTCCCCTCACAGAATAGATAAAAAATCCTAATATCAAGTTAAGTGATACTTAATTTTAACTATAGAAAAGTATAATGAATCATAATAATCATAAGGTGAAAAATAGGACTTTAGAAAAAAGGGATGAAAAAATCAAGTTTCTTGAAATTATAAATTATGAGGAAGGTTTTTAGTTATTTTGATAAAACCAATCTCATGAAGAACATGCCTATTATTGGAATGATTGTAGGAATTGGGATCATCATAGTGATCTTGAGTTTTGTTTTTACATTTAATCAAGAATCAGATATTGCCGAAGTTGAAGATACATTTGATAAAGAAATACAACCAGTTGAAATTCCAGAGATTCAAGATAAATTAGATGATATTGAAAAAATTGCTGATGAAAATGAATACAAACCATTAGAAAGAGAATGGATTACATCAGGACCATTTCAAATTGATCGAAGTGAATATGCTATAGGTGAAAGTATTTTCATCAGAATGGGAGGGATTAATGTGGATGAAAAAGGCCAAATTGTTGCTTATAGACAACTTAATGCAACACATCATAAAGTGTACATTACAATTCCATTTGACGGGACAGACAAATCTGCATCAAACACTTACTTCACTCCTCAAATTAATAGCAAACGTGGAATTTGTTCTATGGATGATTTAGCAGGAGAATGGTTCATGGTTTTTAGAGGTACAGATTACGCAAATATAGAATTTGAAATTAATAAAAAGGTTATTCCTGGAACCGATGTTACATCAGTGTGTTAAATTTATTTTTCCAGATTATTATGAAAACAAACTTTTTCACCAGTGTGACATGCTGGTCCTGATGGTTCAACAAGATAAATAATTGTGTCAGAATCACAATCAACTAAAATTTCTTTTACTTTTTGTGTATTACCAGACTCTTCACCTTTCATCCAAAGTTTATTTCTTGAACGACTCCAAAACCAAGAATTTCCAGTTTTTTTTGTTAATTCAAGTGATTCTTTGTTAGAATATGCCAGAGTAAGAACATCTTTTGTATTTACATCCTGAACTATTATTGGTATTAATCCTCCACTTTTTTCAAAATTAATATCACTAATCGATTTTTGCATGAATAAAATTCAAATACTATCTATTATAATCTTACAGGTATTTTTTTTCCTTTGAGAAATTTCTTTACACCAGTTACACCATGAGTGTCATAGTGAAAAATTGATGCTGCAAGAGCTGCATCAACATTTGATTTTTGGAAAATTTCAACCATATCATCAGGTTTGCCACATCCACCAGACGCAATTACAGGAATAGATAGAGAATCAGCAATTTTACTAGTCAATAAAATATCATATCCATCCTTTGTACCGTCTTTATCAATACTAGTAAGAAGAATCTCACCAGCTCCAAGATTTTCAGCTTTTTTTGCCCACTTAATAACATCAAGTCCAGTTCCTTCTTTTCCACCATAAATGAAAACCTCAAACCAAAAATTTTTATTATTTTCTGAAAAAATAGTTACATCGTCTTTGATCTCATAATTTCTTTTTGCATCAATTGCAACTACAATACATTGTCTACCAAATAATTCCATTAGTTCAGTAATTACTGCAGGATTTTTTATTGCACCTGTATTGATACCTACTTTATCTGCACCATTAAGTAAGATGTTTCTTGCATCATCTAATGATTTCACACCACCGCCAACAGTAAATGGAATATCAATAACAGATGCTACATCTCTAACTAAATCCTTTAGAGTTTTTCTTTGCTCATCAGATGCCGTAATGTCTAAAAAAACTAATTCATCTGCTCCTTCATTACTGTATTTTGTAGCAAGTTCTACGGGATCACCTGCATCTTTAATTGATTCAAAATTTAATCCCTTTACAACTCTACCATTTTTCACATCAAGACAAGGAATGATTCGTTTAGTTAGAGTCATGATATTTTCTTTGCCTCCTCAATAGTTATTTTATTTTCATATAGAGCCTTTCCTAAAATAACACCAAATGCATTTTTTTCTTTTACATTATTAACATCATTAACATTAGAAATTCCCCCACTTGCAATTATATTTGCATTTTCTAGATTACAAGCTTGTTCTAAAAATTCTAAATCAGGTCCTTCCATTGTTCCATCTTTACGTACATTAGTTAATAGAAATTCAGTAAACCCAATTTCTAAAAATTCTTTAATTGAATCAATGAGTTTAATTCCAGTTTTATCTTGCCATCCATGTATTACTATTTCACCATCCATATGATCAACTGAAATAACAATTTTTTCAGAACCTAAAGATAAAAGTAATTTTTTTAACAATTCTTTGTTCTTAAACGCCAAAGTTCCAATTACAATTCTATTTGAAATTTTTATTACATCTAAAATTAAAGATTCATCACGTAGGCCGCCTGCTACTTCAACTGGAATTGTAATTTCTTTTAAAATTTTCTTGATCATTTCAAGATTAGAGCCAATTCCCAATGTAGCATCTAAATCCACAAGATGTAACATATCAGCACCATTTGCTTCCCATTTTTTTGCAATTTTAATAGGGTTATCACTATACACGGTCTTTTGTTTTGGATCACCCTTGTACAATCTAACCACTTGTCCATTCATCAAATCAATTGCTGGAATTACTTTCATTTCTTACACACATCAAGGAAATTTTTTAACATTATTTTTCCAACACTACTTGATTTTTCTGGATGAAACTGAGTTCCAAAAAAGTTTTCATATTCTACTACAGCTGGGACTTTAATGCCATAATCAGATTCTGCAGTAATAATATCATTAGAAACAGGTTTTACTCTATACGAATGTACAAAATAAACCCAAGAACCATTCTCAACCCCTTCTAAAATTTTTCCTGGTTTTTTAATCTCCAAATCATTCCAACCCATATGAGGTACCTTCATTGAATCAGGCAATACAATTACTTCTCCATCCATTATACCAAGACCTTTCTCTTTTCCTTCTTCACTTTTTTCAAAAAACATTTCCATTCCAAGACAAATTCCAAGAACTGGTGTGTTACCAACATAATCTCTGAATTGAGTTTTAGAAAAATCTACAATACTATGAATTGCAGGATCAAAATTTCCAACACCTGGAAGTAACACCCCAGAATAATCATTAGGTTTATCAAAATTAGAAATCACATCAACTATAGCACCTACTTTTTCAAGAGAATTTTTTAAGCTGAAAATATTTCCAGCGCCATAATCAAAAATTGCAACACTTACCATTACATTGAACCTTTTGTACTTGGAATTCCTTTTTGTTTTTTATCTAATGTGGATGCATTTCTAAATGCAACCGCAAGTGATTTTATTGCAGATTCTACTTTGTGGTGATCATTTTCTCCATACTTTACAGTAAGGTGAATACAGCTATTCAGATTTTGCAGTAAGGATTGGAAAAAATGTTCCAAATCTTCTTTAGAAATATTTTCAATCTTACTTCGTTTAATTGATAATGTTAACTTCCAAAACGGTCGCTTTACCAAATCAATAGATGCTTCTGCTAATGATTCATCCATAGGTACTGATGCATAGCTAAATCTTGTTATTCCACGTCTTGAGCTAAGAGCTTTGTCAATTGTTTGACCAATTGTAATTGCAGTATCCTCAATTAGGTGATGTTCAATTCCATCATTTGATTTTGCATCTACTTTAAGATCCATCATACTATGTTTCCCAAATGAAACAATCAAGTGATCAAGAAAATTAATGCCTGTTTTGATATTCGTTTTTCCCACTCCGTCTAAATTAACTGAAACAGAGACGCTGGTTTCTTTAGTACTTCGTTTAATTGATGCTTTTCTTGATGCCATATTTCTCACAGATTATGTTATTTGGTATATTCTAAATTTAATACCTTTGGAAGTAAATTAATTGAATCCAATACCAAAACAGCCTCGTTTTGTTGGAATAATTCAAGTTTTTCTCGAGGATTTTTACTAGTACCAATAATTCCACAAAAAATGACTTTGGAACTCATATCTGTCACTTTTTTTGCCATGATGAAATCCTCCATAGAGTCTCCAACATAGAGAGTTATTCCATCACCCATGCCTTTAATAGAATCAAACAATGGTTGAGGATTTGGTTTTGCAAGTTCTCTGGATTCATCTTCTAAAAATACAGAATTATTCAAATCAAATTCATCTAACATTTCTTTTAATGAATATCTAACAGATTGTTTTCCTCTCCCTGTAACCATTGCAATTTTTGAATTAAATTTTGTTTGTAATAAATTTAATAATTTTTCATTTAAAATTACATCATCTTGTTCAATTAATCCAGGTTCTGAAAAATTTGATTTAATTTTAAATAAATTTTCATATAATTTAGGTCCATAAAACAATTGATCAAAAATTTGATACAAAGGATTTTGATTATGAGTTCCAGGATATGATAATTGTTTTTTGATTTTAGAAATATCAGTTTGTGTTTCTAAATATTTTTCAACAGATACAATACCACTAGAATTAGAATTTTTTATGACATTAAAAATAAATTCTGTTGGATCTTTTTTAAGTTGATTTGCAGCAACTAAAGAAATTATTGCAGCATATGTTAAATCAACCTCATCATTGAATCCACCACTAGATTTGAATCCATCAATTATTTTAAAATCAACAATAATTGAATCGTTAATTTTTGCAAAGTTTTCTAATACATATTGAGTTGTTTTAATTATTGCTAAATCATATGATTTTGTAATATCAATTAAAACACCATCACAATCAAAAATAATGATGTTGGTTTTTTCTAACAGATCATTACAAGAATCATCAATGTAGATTCCTTCTGATTTTTTAACTAGAGTCATCCCAATAAATCACGAATAGCCAATAAAAATTTTGAATTCATCTCTTTTGTTCCAATACTTACCCGAAGACATCCATCATGATTTCCTATTTTACCTAATTTCCTAATGGATATTCCTTGTTCTGCAAGAGCAGAATAGATTCGTTTGTATGAGCCGTGAGCATCAAAAAGCACAAAATTAGCCTTAGAATCAAACACATCAAATGCATCATATTTTTTAAGATTTTCAATTATTCTCTTTCTTTCTGTTTTAATATTTTCAACAGCGTTTTGCATTAGATTTAATTTTTCCAAAGCTGAAATTCCAGATTCTATAGTTATGGTACTTAGAGGATATGGATATTGTAACACGCTCATAAAGACATTAGTGAATTTCTTATTTGCAATAAAATACCCTAATCTTAATCCAGCTAATCCAAATGATTTTGAAAGTGTTTGAACTACTATTAGATTTTCTTGGGTTTTCACCATATTAGAAAGAGTGTAATCGCCAAATTCTCCATATGCCTCATCAATTATTACAAGACCTTTGAAGGATTTAACAAGTTTTTGTAATTCATTTTTTGGAAATTGGAATCCAGTAGGATTGTTTGGAGAGTCAAGATAAAGGATATCTGCATTTTTTGATTGTTTTGTAAATGCATCAATATCTAATTTCATATCATCAGAAAATGGTATCGCTATTAATGGAATAGAATATAATTTACATCGTTCCTCAAAGAACCCAAATGTAGGATTTGAAGTCAATACTTTGGTCTTCTTTGATGCAAAATTAGATAATATTAAATCCAAAATTTGATCAGAACCATTACCTACACCTATCATTGAATTAGATATTTTAGAAAATTTAGAAATAGCTTTAATCAAATCATCTATTCTACCAAGAGGATATTGTCTTACATCAGAATTTTTTTTGGCAGATGTTATAATGTCATTTTGAAATTGTTTTGGAATAACATAATTTTCATTTGAATCAAGTTTTACTGAATCTTCAACAAGATCAGGTTTTTTGTAACCACCAATAGATGAGAATTTTTTAATTTTTTCATCAAACCAATTCATTCCAATCTACCTCGTACTGCTTCATAATGATTATCAAGTCCTTCAGAACTAGTCAAGACTTTGAGATGTTTTGAAATTTTAGATAATGATTGTTTGGAACAAGTCACTTGAGTATTTACTTTGATAAAATCTAAAACAGAAAGCGAGCCACGAATTTTTCCAAATCCATTGGTAGGTAGAATATGATTTGAGCCTAAAACATAGTCACTAGCAGAAGATGGGGTATTATTTCCAATCAAAATCAATCCAGATGTCGTAACTTTAGATGATATAGATTCAGGATTTTTTGTCATAATTTGTAAGTGTTCAGGAGCCAAGATATTTGAAAGTTTTATCATATCTGATTTATTTTTACAAATTGCAATAAAACCATTATTTGTTAAACTAGATTTTACAAGTTTTGTTCTTTGAACTTTTGGCACTAATTCAGAAAGAATGTTAGAAACTGATTTTGCAAGCTTTTGTGAAGTTGTGATCAAATAACAAAAAGTGTCACTACTGTGTTCAGATTGAGAAATTAAATCCAATGCAACAAACTTTGGATTTACAGAATCATCTGCAATGATTCCTAATTCTGTAGGACCAGCAAGCATATCAATTCCAGTCGTTTCATTAATCAAAGATTTTGCAATTGTAACAAATATACCGCCAGGACCTACAATTTTGTCAACTTTAGAAATAGATTTTGTTCCATAAGATAATGCTGCTATTGATTGTGCACCACCTGTTTTGTAAATTTCATTAGCACCACAAATATTTGCAGCAACAATTGTCAGGGGATCAATTTGTCCATCTGAATTTGGAGGAGATACAACTACAATTCTTTTAACACCTGCAACTTTGGCTGGGACAACAGACATTATTACAGAACTTGGATATCTTGCTAAACCACCTGGAACATAGCATCCAACACTTTGAATTGAAGTGAACTTTTTAGAAACTTTAACTCCATCATGATTAATTGTTTTGTCTTTTAATAGAGATTTAATTTCAGATTCTGTCTTTTCCAATCTATTTTTTGCTAAACGTAATGCTGCTAGTTCATTTTTACTAATTTTTGAATAAGCATTTTTTATTTCTCTTTGAGATAAACGTAATGATGAAATGCTTGCACCACTAAATTTTTTTTCATATTTTCTAATTGCACCATCTCCATTTTTTTTGACATTTTTTAGAATAGATTCAACAATGATTTTGTTTTTTTGAGGCTGTTTTGGAAGAACTTTGTCTGCAAATTTTTCAATATTAGTAACTTTGATAATTTTTATCAATTTTCTTCGTCACGCTTTATCTCCTCAAGTTCCAGAATTTGTCTCGGTTCATGAACTACAAGACCTTGAGCAATTTTCCTTAGTTTAGGAATAAGTTTGTGATATTCTTCTTTTTTAATTACAGTGTTTACTCCAAACCATCCTTCTTCACTTAATGAACTAATTGTAGGTCTTTTGAGTGAAGGCATCTGAGATAATAATTTCTTCAAGTTTTTCTCTTCAACGTTAAGGTAAATGTGTAAATATTTTCTTCCAATTACAGCACCTTTCATTAAAGTGACAATAT
>Ga0233430_1005422_pt1 | contig 11096 bp, 8 predicted proteins | sample SI_118_April2016_2_FD_179883 | JGI IMG/M metagenome (GOLD analysis project Ga0233430, IMG submission 179883) | Seawater microbial communities from Saanich Inlet, British Columbia, Canada - SI_118_April2016_150_MG | ecosystem: Environmental > Aquatic > Marine > Inlet | place: Canada: British... | reverse complement strand
CAGCGATCCCATATCGCCGACTTCTGTTCACTCGTAAAATAAATACGACTTCTATTACTCATTTTAAACACTCCATCTTTCCAATTAAGATAAAGTGTTGCGTCGATCAGTTGAGACCACCGGGGCAAAGCAGACATTGGCTTTATCCTCAGGTATTAAGATCAATTTCGGTCAAACGAGAAATAAATTCGCACTACGCAAAAATTATTATTGAAAATTACAGCCAGCAGTTTTTAGCAGAGATAACTCACCTTCGCTTATTCCAGCTACCCTTTAAGCCAAACAGCCGCCAGTGGCACCCATCTCCGCTTATTTTGCGTTATAGCGGCAAGGCATTGCCTTTCGAGGCAAGCAGTTTAACTCCCTGTCTGTCTTGAACTGATCCAGCACCTGACGCACCGCTCCATCGAATGTCGATTGGCTTTAACATAAAGCATGCTTTTTTCGCTCAGCTCACAGATTGCTGGGGTGGTTTTTTGCTCAGCCCCACCGAGCCATGGAATGTTGGCGGGGAACTATAGTGGGGTAGGTTTGATACTCATCGCGTTGTAATTGATAGTAGGCGTAGCTCTTCATACATTGTAGCAAAACGTAGGTAAGCTGAATCTATGGAAGCTGTAAGCAAGGCCCCTGTATCGTAACGCCCTAGTTTTTACGGCTGAATAAGTAAATTTTACCATGTGGATCAATGGTTTTTGCCACAGGGATGCCACATAAAATAGATTGTGAGAGCTAATAAACAAAAAAAAGGCTAGGAAACCGAAGTTTCCTAGCAAGTTTAACAGGGAGGCTTCACGTCTGGGAGACGTAGGGTCCGAAGACCCTTCCTTCAAGCCGGGAGGCTCGAAGTCGCGCCGAACTCGTCGTCGCGTGATTAATATATAGGTATAACTGTTTCAAAAAACCAGAGTTGATAAAGCAATTCACCTATGCATTTTTTGCATATGTACATATAACTAATTGTAATTGTTATGTTATTTTCGACTTTCGAGGATTTTTCTGACTAAAAAATCTCTAAAAACAGCGATCCGGGCGGACTGTCTAAGCTCTTCTGGGTAGACAAAATAGACCTCAGTTTGCGGTGATTGCAGCTCTGGCAGGATGTGCACCAGATTGGACGACCCTTCGATAAAGTAGTCGGGCAGGGCACCGATACCGACGCCACTCCGCACCGCGCGGTAAATACCATAAACATTGTTCACCTGCAGCACGGGCTTACGGCGCCCGCCTTTGGCACCTGCGCCTTGCAGAAAGTTCAGCGCTGGCAATAGATCGGTTTGATCGCCGACCTCTTCACCGAAAGTGACAAGATTGTGCTGGTCCAAATCTTCCGGCGTTTGCGGCATGCCATGTTCTTGCAGATATTCCGGCGAGGCATAGACTTTATAGTGGATGCTCATCAAATGGCGTTGGATCAGGTCGGGTTGGCGTGGCGGTGTCAATCGAATGGCGACATCGGCTTCTCGCATCGCCAGATCGAGATCGTCATAAACCAGCAAAATCGTCACATTGATTTCGGGATAGAGATCCATAAACTCTTTAATACGCGGTGTCAGCCAGACCGAGCCGAAGCCGACGGTCGTCGTGATCTTGAGCGGCCCTTCCGGCTGTTCTTTGCTTTCCGTAAGCCGTGCTTCGGTCATCGCCACTTTGTGGAAGACTTCATGGGCCGTGAGATAAAGGTCTTCGCCCTGCTCGGTTAAGATGAGGCCACGGGCATGGCGATGGAACAGCGGTACGTTAAGGCTTTGCTCAAGCGCGCTGATTTGCCTGGAGATCGCCGACTGACTGAGATTGAGAGTCTCCCCTGCATGGGTGAAACTACCAGCCTCAGCTACGGCATGAAAAATACGAAGTTTATCCCAATCCATCTTATTTTATACGTTCCATGCAAAAATGAAGGGGCTAGCCCCCTAAATACCCCAAAAAACCGATTGAGTTATGCATTTTACGCATTATTGGTGAGGAATTATATAAAAATCTTGCTATTCGGCTGCCGCCTGCGCACCGGCCTCTAATTCAGCGAGATATTTTTCTGTCTCGAGCGCGGCCATGCAGCCGGTGCCGGCCGCTGTCACGGCTTGGCGGAATTTATTATCCTGCACATCACCAGCGGCAAAGACGCCCGGAATATTGGTTGCCGTGCTGTCGGGTTGGGTGATCAGATAGCCTTCGTCATCCATATCGAGTTGGTCGACGAACAAATCGGTATTAGGTTTGTGACCGATGGCGATAAAGACGCCATCCAGGGTGTGCTCGGTGATCTCATCGGTGTTTACATCGCGCACTTTCATGCCGGTTACTTCGGGCATTGGGCCTTCTTGTTTGCCGAGGACTTCTTCCAGGGTCGAGTTCCACAACATTTCGATCTTGGGATTGGCAAGCAAGCGCTGGGTCAGCATTTTCTCGGCCCTGAGTTCATCACGGCGGTGAATAAGTTTCACCTTGGTCGCATGATTGGTCAGATAAATCGCTTCTTCGACAGCAGTGTTGCCGCCGCCGACGACAGCGACTTCTTTGCCGCGATAGAAAAAACCATCGCAGGTGGCACAGGCCGAGACACCAAAGCCCTGATATTTTTGTTCGCTTTCCATGCCGAGCCATTTGGCCTGCGCGCCGGTAGAGACAATCAGCGCGTCGCAGGTATAAATATCGCCCGAATCACCGGTCAGCTTAAAGGGCCTTGATTGCAGATCAGCCTCAACAATCATATCCGAGATCATGTTAGTGCCGACACTTTCAGCCTGCGCCTGCATTTGCTCCATCAACCAGGGGCCTTGAATAACTTCAGGAAACCCCGGGAAGTTTTCAACATCGGTGGTGATGGTCATCTGACCGCCGGGCTGCATGCCGTGCAATAGAGTAGGCTCGAGGCTGGCACGCGCCGTATAGATCGCAGCGGTGAGGCCGGCTGCACCGGAGCCGAGAATGAGGACTTTATGATGTTGACTGGACATAGGTCGATTGAACTCCATTTGAGGATATTAGTGCTGTTAATTTGAGCTTAACATAGAAAGCTCCGGGGTGCTCTGCAAGATACCGAATGGTTAGTTTTGCATATTCTTTACACAAGTTTTAGTGATTTCGAAGGGTGGACTCTGTTCTGATATTGCCGCGCAATAATATTTGCCAAAATTGAAATATTATTGCGCGCTAGCTTATGTCGTCCTACACTGTAGCAAGAGAGGTAGTGTGATATGAGCCGGGTGAAACTCGATAACATCGATCGGAATATCCTACGAGAATTGCAGGATAATGGCCGCATCACCAATGTTGAACTTGCGAAACGCGTTGGCATTTCAGCACCACCTTGCCTGCGCCGGGTGCGCGCGCTCGAAGAAGCCGGCCTGATCCGTGGTTATCATGCTGATATTGAGCCGACCGAGCTTGGCTTTAATGTCACAGTCTTTGCCCAAGTGGGATTAACCAGTCAGGCCGAGCCTGATCTCGTCGCTTTTGAAGCTTTGATCAATTCCTGGGGTGAGGTGCGCGAATGCCACATGCTGGCGGGCGAAACCGATTTCCTACTCAAGGTCGTCGCTGAAGATTGGGAGACCTATCAGGATTTCGTTATGAAAAAACTCACCGCCGCTCCCAACGTCGCACATGTCAAATCGTCGCTCGCCATCCGCGCCTCAAAAGCTGCCCCCGGCGTGCCGATCCATTTGGATGAGGGTGATGAGACGGGCGAAGCGGAATAAATGGTTATTTCGTGCCAATTGCCAATTAACCATTTCCGCCCCGATTAAGAGAGTGGTACGATGGGCAATCAGCTAATGAAGGGATGCAGCCAATATGAGTAAAGCAAGAGCACGCGAGAGAGCAAAGGCGAGAAAAGGCAAAAAGCGGGTGCCTAAAGTCGAGCTGCCGACCCAACAATTCGGATCGGGAAAATTCAACTCAGATTCCGGATCGATCAAAGGCCCACAGGCAAATAACACCAAAAGCTTTGCCACCGCAAAACGCGGCTCAGCCCGGTCAGGCTAAGCTGCTTTTCTCACCTATTTCACGAAACCCAATTTTTTGCTAAATCATACTCCTGAACAAATTCTCAAAGACGTCTTTGGCTATGACCGGTTTCGGCCAGGACAAACGGACGTCGTTGACGCTTTGCTGGCAGATCAGCATACGCTAACCGTTATGCCGACAGGCTCCGGCAAGTCGCTTTGTTTTCAAATACCGGCATTGCTCAAAGGCGGGCTGACCATCGTGGTCTCGCCCTTGGTGGCGTTGATGGAAGATCAGGTTGCGGCCCTTAAGTTGGCTGGCGTCGCGGCTGATACCATCAATTCATCGCGGGAACGGGGCGACAATGTGACAGCTTGGAAGCGCGCCGCAGATGGCGAGACGCGTTTGCTCTATCTCGCGCCGGAACGCTTGATGACGGGGCGCATGTTAGAGGCGTTGTCTCAATTGCCGGTCAAGCTGATCGCGATTGATGAGGCCCATTGTCTGTCGCGCTGGGGGCCGTCTTTCAGACCCGATTATGAAGCCTTGATCAGGTTGAAGGAATTATTTCCAAATGTGCCGATTGTAGCCTTAACCGCGACGGCAGATAAGTCGACCCAGGAAGATATTGTCACCAAACTCTTTGGCGGCCAGGGTCAGGTCTATGTCTCGGGCTTTGATCGCCCTAATATTCGGCTTAGTGTCCAGATGCGCCAAGACGCCAAGCGCCAATTGTTGGATGTCGTCGAGGCTCATAAGGGCGAGAGCGGCATTGTCTATTGTTTGTCGCGCGCCAAGACCGAAAAGATGGCCGCGTTTTTGAGCGAGCAGGGCATTCGTGCGCTACCTTATCATGCCGGCATGACGCCAGATATGCGGCGCCAAAATCAAGAGGCCTTTATGATGGAGAGCGGCGGCGTTGTCATTGTTGCGACCATTGCCTTTGGCATGGGCATTGATAAGCCCGATGTCCGCTTTGTCTGCCATACCGATATGCCGGGCAGCGTTGAAGCCTATTATCAGGAGATTGGCCGGGCCGGGCGGGATGGTAAACCATCTGATGCCCATATGATTTATGGCCTGGATGATCTCCGCATGCGCAGGATGTTTATTGACCAGGAAGACGGCGATGCGGATCACAAGCGGCGGGAACATAAACGCCTGGATGCGCTGATCTCCTATTGTGAGGCGCCCGAATGCCGCCGCCGGGCTTTGCTGAGCTATTTTGATGAGCCGCTACACGCATCGGATGGCTGCGGTAATTGCGATATCTGCCAGGACCCACCCGACATGATTGATGGCACCGAGGCAGCCCAGAAATTACTCTCAGCGATTATGCGGACCGGTCAGATGTATGGTCAGGCGCATCTCGTTGATATTTTACGTGGTGCCAATACCGAGAAGATCCGGGCTGCCGGTCACGACGGCCTGCCGACCTATGGTCTTGGTGCCGATCTCGACAAAAACACCTGGCGCTCCATCATCCGCCAATTGGTGGCGTCTGACCATTTGCATTTGGATGTAGGCGGCTATGGCGGCTTGAGCCTCAAGGAAAAAGGCCAGGCCTTGCTGAACGGCGACCGGGATTTTAGCTACCGCAAAGATGTCATCAAACAAACGGCAAAAAAGAAAAAAGCCAGCGCTGCCAAAGCCGCGCCAGAAGACCTCACCGAAAGCCAAGCTGAACTCCTCACCCGCCTCAAAGCCAAACGCACCGAGCTTGCTAGGGCTCGCCGTGTGCCGCCCTATGTCATCTTCTCCGACCGCTCCTTGGAAGAGATTGCCCGCATCCAACCTCAAGATGAAGCCGCCTTCGCCGAAATTCACGGCGTCGGCGCCGCTAAGCTCAAGAAGTTCGCCGCAATATTTTTGGCAGTCGTGGCGAGCGAGTAGATCCTGTAGCGACGTATTGGACTTTTCTCCCTGTGGGGAAGGGATATGTCGGCTGATACTAATTTCATCATTCTGGTGTAGGCCAGAATCCAGTTTCAGGCACCGCTCTGGACCCTGGATCAAGTCCAGGGTGACGGAGAGGTTGGGCTTGTAAGTGATACTGAACTAGACCATTCAAAGTAGTAGCTGACACGCTAGAATCAGCGCATTCCCCTTAAATTAAAAAAATTGGAATATAATTCCATTTTTTTGTTGAATATGAGAAAAAATGGGTATTTATAATAGGCTCATTCAATATAGAACAAAAGGAGAATGTAGAATGAGTCAATGTAGTAGTGAACGACGGAAACTGACAACCGCAGAAAATGGTCGAGATCGAGCTATTAGAAAACGAGACGAGCATCGCGTTAGTTACCCGGATGAATCTAAAACACTTAATCGGTTAAACGCAAAAATCGAAGAATGGAAATATGACGTTCGACTTGCCGAGGGTGATTTGAATGTTTGTTTAGGTATTTAAAAGTCATTTCATCAAAACGATGGGAGGATATTTTTTTGTATCTTCCCATTTTTGAATCAATAGTTTTTCGGGTGGTGTGAGATGTTTAGCAACAGCTTCAATATCCTTTTTAATATCTGCACCATTATAAAAGGCTCTTTTGCCCCAATAATGGGACGCAGCTAAATTGACGCTCACCTTCCTTCCATCCTTGTATCTATGAAAAAGATCAAATTGTGCAGGCAAGTAGTTTTGATTGGCCAGATTGCTAATCATCGATAGTTTGTGCTGTTTTCTGGCTTTCGCCTTGCGACTTGTTTTCATGTCATGTTCGAGATGTGTACGGGCCGCATCATATTCGATGATTTGCATAAACTCAGTTTTTGCGCGGGCGTGCCCTTTGTTTCCTGCAAGTTCCAATAAGTAGTCTGCGAGTGAGGATTTATAGATATATAACCCATCCCAACGCGACCCACCGAAACGTAGGGTGTAGGGAATTGTGTTGATTTGCCGCCGAATTTCGCCTGCTATTTGATAGATTTTTTCAGCAGGTGAGTTTTCCAAACCCTTTCGCCATGCCTGCGCTTGTTCCATTAAAGCCAAGAAGCCAGTTTGATCTTCAAGTTTTTGAATATCTTCTTTGGTTTTGCTAAATTCTAGGGGTTCAAGACTAAAGACGAATTTGCGCAACCTCCAAATGATCACTTCTCGGTCTTGAGTACCACTCTTATGATATCTATAGGTGGCTATCAGTTGACGATATACTCTATCTTTAATTTTTTGGCGTTCTTCAATTGAAAGTGGAGGTGGGTTCTTCTCGGCTGTAATAGAAGACTGCGCGCAGGCTGCTAGAAAGCCAATCGAGAACATGAGAACAAATTTATTTAAGTGCATAATATTATCCCTCCACAATTTATACGTTGAGTATACAGACAGGGCTATGGCGGGGCCAGATGGCGTTTTTCTGGAAAAGGATAATATTTCTATTCGGTGACTGTCACCGAATAGAAATATAGTAGCGATTCTAAGGATTTTTCTCCCCGGTAGGAGATAAGGGTTGCCTGCCATTTCGTCATTCTGGTGTAGGCCAGAATCCAGTTTCAGGCACTGCTCTGGACCCTGGATCAAGTCCAGGGTGACGGGGAGGTTGGCGTTAATTTAACGACTGTCGTTAAATTAATTAACTTATTTATAATCGACCTGGATGATCTCGTAGGATTTTGAGCCGCCGGGGGTGGTTACTTCGACGCTGTCGCCCAAGCTCTTGCCGATCAGGGCGCGGGCGGTGGGTGAGGTGACGGAGAGTTTGCCGTCTTCGACATTGGCTTCATGCGTGCCGACGATCTGAAAAGTCGACTCTTCATCGGTGTCTTCATCGGCGAGCTCAACCGTTGCGCCAAAGCGGACAACATCGCCGGAAAGTGCTTTCGGATCGATAACATCAGCGTAGCTAATGATGCCTTCCAATTCCATCACCCGACCTTCGATAAAGCTCTGCTTTTCACGTGCGGCATGGTATTCGGCGTTCTCTGAGAGATCGCCATGCTCGCGCGCGACTTCAATCGCTTTAATAACTTCTTGGCGCTCAACAAATTTCAGCTGCCGTAATTCATCTTCGAGGGCTTGCAAACCGCCAGCCGTCATTGGAACTTTTTCCATAACTTAAAACCTTAAAAAAACAAAACGTCCCCAGCCCGCGATTTATGATCGCAGCGCATTGGAGATTTAATTATTTATGATGAAGCCTTAGCATAGGATTGTAGCGGGGCAACTTCAAGCCCCTTATCGCTATCTGCACCCGCCGCATTTTGCACCGCGATCGCACCGACGGCAGCAGCTGCGCCGGCCATGGTTGTGTAATGCGGCACGTTATTGGTGAGCGCCGAGCTTCTGATTGAGAAACTGTCAGAAATCGCCTGCGCGCCTTCGGTGGTGTTGACCACCATCTGAATTTCACCGGAAAGAATGGCATCAACGCAATGCGGCCGTCCTTGCAGTACTTTGTTGACGCGTTCGACATCGATACCGGCTTTGGCAAAAAGCTCTGCCGTGCCACCGGTGGCTAAAATCTTAAAGCCAAGCTCATTGAGATCACTGGCGATTTTGCCGGCGGCTTTCTTATCGCTGTCTTTGACCGAGATAAAGACCGTGCCACTTGAGGGCAGGATCGTGCCGGCGCCTAATTGGGATTTAGCAAAAGCGCGCGGGAAATCTTTATCGATGCCCATCACTTCGCCGGTCGACTTCATCTCAGGCCCAAGAATAATATCAACGCCTGGGAAGCGCGAGAACGGGAAGACGGCTTCTTTGACCGCCGTGTGGGTTGGCTTGAGATCCTCGACCAAATTAAAGCTGCTCAGCTTTTCACCGGCCATCACCCGGGCGGCGATTTTGGCAATCGGCACACCGGTCGCTTTGGCGACAAACGGCACCGTTCGGCTGGCCCTCGGATTCACTTCCAAAATAAACACCACACCGTCTTGGATGGCGAATTGGACGTTCATCAGACCGACCACGTTCAGCGCCAAAGCGAGCGCCTCGGTCTGCTTGCGAAGCTCGGCAATGATCGCGTCGGAAAGCGAGTAGGGTGGCAGCGAACAGGCACTATCGCCTGAATGAATACCGGCTTCCTCGATGTGCTCCATAATGCCCGAGACATATACGTCTTCGCCGTCGCAAATCGCATCAACATCAACTTCGATGGCGTCTCTGAGGTACCAGTCGATCAGCACCGGGCTGTCGCCGGAAACCACCACGGCAGTTTTCATGTAGTGACGCAGGCGCTCAACATCATGGACGATCTCCATGGCGCGGCCACCCAAAACGTAGGACGGGCGGATGACCACCGGATAGCCAATTTCAGCGGCGATCTTTTCAGCTTCCTCGGCTGAGCGCGCGATACCGTTCGGCGGTTGCTTGAGCTCAAGATCTTCCAGCAATTGCTGGAAGCGTTCCCGGTCTTCAGCTAAATCAATGGCATCCGGCGACGTGCCGAGGATCGGAATATTGGCTTGCTCGAGAGCAGCGGCAAGTTTCAGCGGTGTCTGGCCGCCAAACTGCACAATCACGCCATGGACTTTGCCATTGGCCTGCTCGGCCCGGATCAGTTCAATCACATCCTCATCGGTCAGCGGCTCAAAATAAAGCCGGTCGGAGGTGTCGTAATCGGTCGACACCGTTTCCGGATTGCAATTGACCATGATGTTTTCATAGCCAGCATCCTTCATTGCGTAGGCGGCGTGAACGCAGCAGTAATCAAACTCGATACCTTGGCCGATCCGGTTCGGTCCACCGCCCAAGATTATGACTTTGGTCGCATCAGTTGGCTCAGCCTCATTTTCGGGCTCGTTCAGACCGTCGCCTTCATAGGCTGAATACATATAGGACGTTTGCGATGGGAATTCGGCCGCGCAGGTATCGACCCGCTTATAAACTGGCCGCACATCGTTGTTAAGGCGCGTCTCAGTTACTTCAGCCGGATTTTTACCCGCGAGCTCGGCCAGCCGGGCATCGGAGAAGCCCATTTTCTTGAGGCTCAAAAGCCCGGCCTTGTCGTCCGGCAGGCCATTTTTGCGAACGCCTTCTTCCGTTTCAACAATCGTTTTAATCTGATCAAGGAACCACGGATCAAATTTAGACGTCGCATGAATGTCTTCGAGGCTGACACCGTGACGCATGGCTTGCGCAACGTACAAAATACGGTTGGGGTGATGTTCTGTCAGCACGGCCCGGATGGCATCGCGGTCAGGCGCGCCGTCGATCTCAACTTCGTTGAGCCCGGTGAGCCCGATCTCCATTGAGCGCAGGCCTTTTTGCAGACTTTCGGCAAAGCTCCGGCCAATCGACATCGCTTCGCCGACCGATTTCATCGCCGTCGATAACTTCGCCTCGGCTTGCGGGAATTTCTCAAAGGTAAAGCGCGGGATCTTGGTGACGACATAATCGATGGTCGGCTCAAAGGCGGCGGGTGTGACACCGGTGATATCATTGTCCAACTCATCCAGGGTATAGCCGACAGCAAGCTTGGCCGCGATTTTGGCGATCGGGAATCCGGTCGCTTTTGAGGCCAAGGCGGATGAGCGCGACACCCTTGGGTTCATCTCGATAATCACGAGGCGGCCATCTTTCGGATTGATCGCAAACTGCACGTTCGAGCCGCCAGTATCGACGCCGATTTCTCTCAGCACCGCAATCGAGGCGTTGCGCAAAATCTGATATTCTTTATCCGTCAAAGTGAGCGCAGGCGCGACGGTGATCGAATCTCCCGTATGGATGCCCATCGGATCGACGTTCTCGATTGAACAAATAATAATGCAGTTATCCGCATGGTCGCGGACGACTTCCATCTCATATTCTTTCCAGCCGATGATACTTTCTTCGACCAGCACGGAATTAACCGGCGACGCGGCGAGACCCGTCGCGACAATATGGTCATATTCGGCTCTGTTATAGGCCACGCCACCACCGGCACCGCCCAAAGTAAAACTCGGCCGGATAATCATCGGCAGGCCAATTTCTTCCAGCGCCTCTGCCGCTTCATCCAAATTTGTGACGAGGCGGGAGATTGGATTCTCAAGACCGATTTTCTCCATCGCTTCTTTAAATTTTTGTCGGTCTTCGGCTTTATCGATGCTCTCGGCTTTGGCGCCGATCAGCTCGACGTTGTGGCGCTCCAACGCTCCGTTTTCCCACAGCGCCATCGCCGCATTGAGCCCGGTCTGCCCGCCCATCGTCGGCAAAATTGCATCCGGCTTTT
>Ga0233430_1005408_pt1 | contig 11117 bp, 9 predicted proteins | sample SI_118_April2016_2_FD_179883 | JGI IMG/M metagenome (GOLD analysis project Ga0233430, IMG submission 179883) | Seawater microbial communities from Saanich Inlet, British Columbia, Canada - SI_118_April2016_150_MG | ecosystem: Environmental > Aquatic > Marine > Inlet | place: Canada: British... | reverse complement strand
ATCCATTCCGCAGCTAACGGCAATGCCGTGTGGCACCTCATAATTAGTAAGTGACTCTATGGCATGTCCAAAGGAGTGACCATAATTGAAAACCTGACGCTTATTTCTGTCGAACTCATCGATCTCGATATAGCTTTTCTTGATTTCCAAACTTCTCTCAATCAGGCCATTTAAAACAGTTTTATCCTGCCTTGCTAATGGATATTCCTTTTTGAATCTATTGAAATCTCCCTTACTGACCGCCACAAAATAGTGACTCATCTCTCCTAGGCCAGACTGCAACTCGGCGCTTGACAATGTATCGAGAAAGTTTAAATCTATATAAACCTTATTGGGCGGATAAAAACCACCTACCTGGTTTTTAAATTCACCAAAGTTTATGGAGGTTTTGCTGCCTATACAACTATCTCCCTGCGCGAGCAGGGTTGTCGGGAAGAAAAGCCAGGAAACGCCACGATACATTATGGACGATGTGAATGCGGTAACATCCTGGATGATACCCCCACCAATACCTATGAGCCTATGGTTTTTGCGAAAACCTCCGGCAATAAGTTTTTCAATGATGGGGATAAGTCCCTGATAGCTTTTCTGACGTTCATCTGCATCAATTCCAATAACTACGTTATTTTGTGAAATTCCGTTTAGGAGTTTCGGATAGAGAGCTCTGACCTTGTTATCAATGATCACAACATCTCCTTCTTTAATCTCCCGAGCCAAGATTTGTTTTGAGTCATCAACAAACCTCACTTCATAATCATGCACGGTAGATTTCACCTTAAAGTCAGGCACTCGTAAATCCCCCATCTACAATAATATTCTGGCCGGTAATGTAGGTATTATGCTCACTTGTAAGAAATAGTACTGTTTTAGCAATCTCTTCGCAATTGGCAAGCCTCAGCTGTGGAATCCTTTCTACCAGTTCATCTATACCTTTTTCTCCCAGAACCCTTCTGGTCAGTTCTGTATCTACAAACCCGGGCGATACGACATTCACCAATATGTTATGGGGTGCAAGGTCCAGTGCAATAGCCTTCGTTAACCCAATCAAACCCCATTTAGTCGTGGAATAAGTGGCTCTCTTCTCCTTGCTTACCACGCCGAATATGGAGGAAATATTGACGACCCTGCCGGAATTTTGTACTTTCATTTTTTTGGCAAGAGTTCTGGTAATGAGAAACGGCCCTTTCAGATTCACTGTATTCATCCAGTCCCAGTCCTCATCCGCAACTTCATCGATTGTATCTATCTTATTCACACCTGCATTGTTCACTAGCACATCTATACGATCAATCTTCGACAATATTTCCAAGCAGCCGTTCACCGAATCTCCGGATGTAAAATCCAGGTAGAGATATTCAATGGGTTTAGACTTCAACTTTTCTGATTCATTCAGTTCATTTAAAACCTGAATGTCTGTTCCTGTCGCATATACCTTTGCCCCTGATTCCAGAAAAGCCGCTACCATGGCCGCACCAATTCCTCTGGTCCCACCGGTTACAACAACTGTTTTATTTTCAAAGTCTATATTCATATCACACAGGTGATTCTAATACTGTACACAGCACACCATTAGAGCCCTCAATTACTAAAGGACATGTTGTCAAGAACTTGGCATGAGAAAAATACCAAATATGAATTTAACCATTCTAAAAAAGTATCAGCAAGATATCATAAGCAATCTGACTCATAATTACATGAACACTATGAAATCGTTAAAATCATGTTTTTGATATAACTACTCCTTAGTTCACTTATACAGGAATCGCATGAAGTAATGTGCCAATACAATAAGGATTATGTAAACTTAAATGAAATGAATAATCTGGAAGTATTCTGTTCAAATATAACGGGATTTCAAAGAAGTGCTCCAGCTTATGGTAAATTGAGATTGCCATTTTAGGTTTAAGTTTTTTTATAGATCTTTCGCCTCCTCTAAGAACATCAAGCTCAGACCCTTCAACATCAAGTTTAACAAAGTCCAATCTATTTATCTTGTTCTCATCTACAAATCCATCAATCGTTATTGATTCGACACTTATGGCCCCTTCGTGCCAATCATTGCAAAGAACTGTAGTACTCCCAGTATCCACAAAGAACATTTCTGCTCTCTTATCACACAATGCTTTAGGAACAATGACAATATTACTAAAACTATTTCCCTTAAACTGTTGTTCTAATTTAGCTCGTGGATCGAAGGCATAGACCAACCCTTTATCACCAACTTTTCCTGCAAATTCCAGCACATCCTTACCATCATAAGCCCCACCATCAAAGACAATGTCATTTGCTGACAGTCTTACCTTTTTCAAATAGTTCTCTTCCAATGATTCTTTTTCTTCAAAATATTTCAATATATAGTTAACATTATATTCTTCCATTGATTTTGTAATAACATCCCATATTTCTTTATCCTTCTCATCTTTAAAGATATCCTTAACGAGTGAGGTCAACTTTTCAAACTTTTGATATTTATTGCATTGTTTTTCTCCATATATATCAAAATCAAAAAAGGTATTAATATAATAATTTTTTATATCATAATTAATTAATGTCTCAGTAATCTCCTCCCAATACATATAATCAGTTGCGATTATAATATGATCATATTTACCCAACCTGTCATAATCACTAGATTTTATTACAGGCAGCCCTAATAATTCCCCTGTTTTAAAGCTATCAACAAACCCAGCAACCTCTATATCTGGCCGGTAAAACCCAAGTGACTTATACAAAATTTCACCATAGCTACCAGCACCATATATGTATATATGGGCATTAGGATTCAATCTATCCAGACTCATTAAGTACCTCATAGTGTTCTCAAAGAATGCCATCCCTCACTATTACATTTCTTCATCAACATCTCCGCGATTGTAAAATCATGTTCACAATCAATATCTATAGCCTCAATTCGATCAATGGGAAAAAGCAATGGGTCACTTCCAATACGATTTTCATGCTCATTGAACACCGTTCTTGAGAAAATATAGATATTGGAGTTCTCTTCATACACAAACGGTAGTTCCTGTGTTTTGATTAGTTTATGAGGTTCATGATTTATAGGAGTTCCATCAGGCCAATAATATCTTTTTTGCGATGCCGTCACTGAAAAGAGCGAATCATATTGCATCCTTTTGTCAAAAAAAGTTTCAATAGCTTGATTGATAGTTTTTGATCGCAGCAAAGGGTTGGTACTGTGCGACTGTAAGAAATACTCGCCATCGGTTTGAGTCAGGTCATAAGCCATGATCTGATATGCCTCATCACATTGTATGTTTAAAAGGTAATCAGGACGCATATGAATTGTTACATCAAAATGTTTTTCAGCCTCTTCTGCAATTCTTTCTGAATCAGTATTGACTATAATCTCTTTCACATATTTGCTTTGAATCAAACTATTTATTATCCAGTGAAAAAGTGGCCGTCCACAAAAGAGCCTCATGTTTTTATTCGGTACTCTTTCTGAATGGCCTTTCATAAACAACAAGGCCTTTACGGGAGGAATACTCATTTGAAGTTTTGATCGCTCATAAATTTAATTTCTTCAGATATTTTTTCTGCAAAAAACACCATATCAACTCCGTAAGCAATAAATTTATACCCTTGGCTAACTTTATTTAATAATTCCTGGCGGTTAGAATGAACCACATGATATCCTCCAACTTTATTAGTTTTAGCTAACACTTTATGAACTTTCTCCAAAGATTCAAGAAATTTAGGATGCTCCCATTCTTGTGGAATACCTACGGAGCCTGAAAGATCGTAAGGACCCACAATAAAGCCATCAACATGTTCCAAGGAAAGAATCGCTTCTATATTATTAACACCCTCAATATGTTCAATCTGAACAATTAAGACGCTTTCTTCATCAGCCCACTTTTTATATTCCTTAAACCCAATTCCATAATTATGAGCCCGTCCCAATCCTGCGCCACGTTTTCCTATTGGAGGGTAATAAAGTGCATCTATAGCTTTTCTTGCATCTTCAACGGTATTGACCATAGGGACAATAACCCCATGCGCACCTGCATCCATTACACGTTTTATATGCATAGGATCGTTTTTGCCAATCCTAACTAATGGTATTGTTCCCGTATTATCGATAAGCTGGATGAGCTTAAAGCATTCATCAAAATCTATTGCGGTGTGCTCCATATCAATTGCCAGCCAATCAAAACCACCGGACCGGGACATAACCTCACAAGTTTGTGTGAATCCAAAAGATACCCACGAACCGATTGTCAACTCTTTGTTCTTTAATTTCTTTTTCAGAGAAGCTGCTTTCATGTCATATCCTCTTAATATTAGTCACTAGTTTCTAAATGAATTTCGGAATGAAGTTTAAGATAATTTTGCTCATATTCTGCAGAAATCCTGTCCAATACCTCAAGCGCCTCTTTCCCAGCACCCTGCTCAATTGCATACTGCCTTCTTTTCTCAAGCTCTTGCTTTTCGCTAAGCCCTTTTTCTGGAGGTTTCCAGCCACACCGTTTATATATTGCCAATGGGATTCCATCTGCAATTTTCTTACGTGGAATATTATGTTTTCTCATTACTTTACGTGTCTTGGACGTCACCTTAGTTGCAAGGAGGTCTTCAATCCTTCTCATATACGGCCAGGGATCAAGTACGAATCTTTCAAATGGAATCGTTACTATTTGCCCTCCGTATTTTTTCATGAATTTCTCCTTAAATGATTTCGTTAATTCAGAATGCTTCTGTATATCATAAATTGCTCTCTCAACCGAATTTGACCTCAAATCCAACTCCTCCTGCCCAAGGTGCCAGTATGGAAGCTGTTTGCCCTTATGCTTAATATAAATATGAAACTGGCGCGCAGTTCCCGCTGGTTTAGAGAAATTAATCTGATTCAGAGTATGTTGAATCAGCATATACAATGGATGCCTGACAATCTCAATAAGCACAGCTTTTTTGCCCAAAGCGGTAAATACCGGTTCACTGAAAGCCAGCAAATTGTGTGTAGCAAAATGCAGTATTGGTTTTTCTTCTTTGATACGTTTTGGAATAATCTCATTTCCTTTTGAGAAAAGCCTTTTAACATATGTTAAGAAATCAACGTCGCGAAAAGTACCTGAAAGATCACTAGGCCTGAAATTGGTTCTACGGCTCATCATAGTTTCATAAAGTATAAGATCCATTTGTATCCGAATCATTGTTTCCGCAGCATCAGTCTGTATTTTATCCAGATATTTTAGGGCACAAATGTTCTCAAGCTCTGGTGAATAATTTAACAACTCAACTCGATCCATCGCTGCCACAATGGCAGTGAAGAGCGTTTTTCCACAACCTGCCTGCCCATCAACCAATACAAGGCTTTCCAGTAGTATATCATCTCTAGTGACTATTGGCTCTGTTATCATAATGTTAGACCCTAATTTAACAAGTTAAGTGCAATATATAGAACAATAATATATTCTATATGCACAAAAATATAATACGAAAACAACTACAAACATCTTTCAAACGAAGCGAGAGATAAAATAGCGATTCTTCTTGCTCAAGGAAATTTTTTAAATAAGATAGCCAAAATGATTAATCCATTGCATCTAGTCATTAGTAGTTATTTATTCTGACCGGGATATACATCTCCATGTCTTACTCAAGGCAGAATTAATGTGTTGCCCCCCCCTAGCTCTACCTCTTTTCCAATCTCTCCATAGCCAGCAGACAACTACTATTGAAGAGAGAAGCGAAACAAGCAGCCCTATGTAGAAGGCTGCAATATAAATGATATCTCCCATATTATTGTTGATGTATAAATGTGTCCCAAGCATTTGTTGATGGTATAACAATCCTGCTTTATCAAAGGAATTATGCCACCAATAGAATTCGTCCTGAACCTTGTGCATTCGCCATTCTCTTGTATGATTAAATAAAAAACACGTAATTACGCCAATACTTAATACCATTAAATATTTCACCCTTTTCAAGTGACAATACTCTTTCAATAAACCTTGAAGATTAATTGCAGCAATCACCGTTACAAGAGCCAAAGGAATTATCATATACCTAGTTGTCATAGATTCGGCATTTAAAAGCGGAATCCAGTTAGGAATAATATAATGTTTAAAATGCCGAATAGAAATCAATAACATAATGATGCATGGCAACGTAAGTGACTTCCATATTGTAAATTTTTCCCAAGAGAGCTTTAGGAATGAGGGCACCATTCCTAAAAATACAAGCAGAAAAAGCCCCGGCAGACTCACGTAGAGACTTTGCTCCCACCAACCAAAGGCTGGAGAGTCTAATTGAGTTCGCAAATCTACAAAGGCATTTATTAAAATTTGAGGACTAGTGTACCCCCCCCACTCAGCATAGTGATGATTCGGAGCTGTGCCAGACGAAACAGCTGCAGGAAACAAACGGACAAACCCAACTGAAAATGTTACAAGAAAAGCAACTAAAGGAACTCTCCACAGCCTGTAATTTGCGAGTCCCCATATTAACACAAAAGTAACACATTCCACATACAGATGGAGTGAACCTTGGTACAACATTGCAACCAAAACAACACCAAGCCATACACCCAAACTTATATGGTTTCTGCAATCCGAGAACTTCAACTCCATTGCACGAAACATTACTAGAATCATGTACGGCATTAAGAAGTACCCCAACTGAGATGGTCCATAGGCAGTGATTTTCTCGACGAAATATCCATTAAAATTGAATAGTAAAAAAAGAAAGAAAAATGGAAGCAACCCTAGCTGATAGTGCTTTCGCAACAAAAGGCATCCCAGAAATCCTATTGAATACAAAAACAACAGATTAACAATTGCAAAGGTTTGAGTATCTAAGAAATACAAAAGAATTACCTGAGGTGACATTGTCCAGCTAGGGGTACCGAGGAAACGGTTCTTGTGGAACGTTTGCGATAATCCCGGATTATCAGTCATATTAAGATGGAATGGCACTGTATGTGTGCGCAACGCGATCTGGACCCCCTCTTGCATATACATTTCCCTATACCAATCGTTCGCGTCGAATGGACGAGACTCAAACAACTCTACGGGGTTCGGATTGTTAATAAATGATTGTATTAAGGCTCTATCACTCATTTCGTGAAACACTAAGAAAAAGAATCCAAGCCAGTGAACAATTCCTATAAAATATATAATCCAAATAGCAATACGCGTATGCTTTGACTCCTGAACGTCTTGAACTCCTGAAAGATTGGACATTAGACCTCGCTCCTGTGGTGAAAACCTTCAACTATAGACCTCAACCATCCTATTTTTACAAATCCTCGTGTTTGAAAAAAATGTGACAACAAAAGGAAACATTTAAATAATCTATTACATTTCATATGAATAATTTTCATCAAAAAGCGTTCTGTAAATGGAAAATGAATCATGGCTAGAGAAAAATAGAAAATATTCCTAATAGCATTAATATCCTTGAGGTGCATGACGCTGTCCATACGGCTAAATTGAGGATTATCAAGTTTCTTTATATCATTTTCGGTGATAAAATTATTTTCGAGTGCTAGTTTGGTTACATCAAGCCCACGATAAGGAGAAAACAAAGCGCTATTAATAAAACTAGGTTTTATTAATTGTGCAAGCTTAATGGTTTCAATGGCTGTTTGCTCTGTTTCAAAGGGAACACCAAACATTATAAAAATATAAATTGGAATATCTCGTTCCCTCAAGAGAGTGGCTGCTCTAAGTATCTTGCTATTAGAAACAGGTTTACCTAAAACCTCCATTCTATGCTTTTCATTGCCAACTTCGACGCCAAAACGAACAGTATGACAGTTTCCGGTATCGCATAGTGCATCCAGAATCTTCTCATTCATTGCTCCGGCTGTAAAGTTTAAAGAGAATTTGACATTTAGCTCTTCCTTGTATTTCTTAAAGAACTCTTCACACCATTTTGCGTTCAAGTTAAATGTGGAATCTACAAATAACAACAGATTAATATCCTTATGCTTCTGGATAGCTTTGATTTCTTCTATGATATTCTCAGGGCTTCTCAAGCGGAATCTAGAGGTACCATACAGTTCATTATACTGATGATTGAAGCAAAAACTACATTTGTAAGGACAGCCTCTGCTAACAACCATAGATGTAATGGGAAGTTTACGATAGTACATGTATTTTATATAAAGTTCTCTATCTGCAAATGGTAAACTGTCCAAATCTTGAATGAGAGGATTGAGAGGGTTTTTGATAATACTATTATCCTGATCTCTTACTGTCAGATTGTTGATATGAGTATAGGCCGTTTGATGGTCAAGTGACTCTGCCAGTTCTACTATTGCCTGATCACCTTCTCCAACGCAGATGATGTCGAACTCTCTGTTCAACTCAATGAACTCCGGAAAAAACGTGGTGTGCGGTCCTCCTGCAGCAATAGGAATGGAATTATTAATATTTTTTATTTTCTTTGCATTGCTTAGGGCCCAAGATACGTCACTAGTCATTATAGAAAAACAGATAAGATCAAATTTATCTAGTTCAATTGCCTTATATAAACTCCTTAAATCATTGACAAAAACTTCAACTTGATGACCACGTAACTTTAATTGTGCCGACAACATCATTATGCCCAAATTTTCATAAAAGAAATGCTGGCAGAATGCCACACGTATCATTTCTCCCCCCTTAGGTCAAAAAAAGTTTCAATCGCTTGATTAATAGTTTTTTTTCGCAGCAAATGGTTGATACTGTGCGACTGTAAAAAATGTTCACCATCGGTTTGGATTGGATCACAAGTCATGATCTGATATACCCCCTCCCCATTGTATGTTTAAAAAGTAATCCGTGCGCATATGAATTGTTACATCAAGGCCTTTTAGCTTCTTCAGCAATTTCTTCTGAATCTGTATTAACTATAATCCCTTTCACATATTTACTTTGGCTCAAACTATTCATTATTTATTGAAAAATGGTCGTCCACAGAAAATCCTCATTTTTGTCTGGTACTCATTCTGAATGGTATTTCATAAACTATGATGCATTATTTCTATAAAATTTCTTGAAAAAATCAATTCTTGCTCTTCAGGAGATAATCTCAAAGAATAAACCCACTTCTGAATCCACACACCAGCCTTTTCATCTCCATACGGGTCATCTGTGCCATATAGACATCGCTCTGCCCCCAAATACTTAATTACTTTACGTAAAATAGAGGCATCAACATGGTGGCTGGACAAATCTACGTAAAATCGTGGATTCTTTTTCAGAATCGACCAAATACCACCATACAGGGGAAAGGCGGCATGGGAGAAAATAACACTCAAGTGAGCAAACTCAGAAGCAAACGCTGAAATTGTTTCTACAGAATCAAACCCTAAATGAATCATCAACGGTAATTGATACTTTTCCGCTAATTGGGCAATAGGCCTTGCTTCCACCAAAGAATATCGGTGCCAAAATGGATGGATTTTAATTCCAATTGCTCCCTTGGTACCGTTCCATTGTTCAAACTCCTGCTCCCAATTCTCCATTTTAGGGTTTAAAAATATCCACCCAAATAATCGATCAGGATATTCTACAACTGCATCGAAAACGCTTTGATTGTCTGGACGATGTAGAATTTCATAGATCTCTCCTTTACCCAGTAACTTACGATACCAGGGATCCCACTCCCCCTCCTTTTTGTGAAAACTTGAGTCCAGTCTCTTGGCGATAGGTCGAAGTGCCCTGTAACTGAGTATAAACCGCTGAATCCCCATCAAATAATCTGATTTCTTATAGATTGGTGCAGTGGTCATTTTCGACATTAATGCCGTTTTTTGTATTCCATGCTGATCCATTCTGGCGATAATTCCAGCAGCATCTAAAATACCAGGCTCAAAATGAGCATGACAGTCAATAATCATCATAGTGGTTTTTTACAATTTCCTTGCTAGTATCTTATCAGACAAAGCTGGGAACCAATAATTAAGATGAATTGCAACCCGTGTTTTAAGAGAGAGAACAACGTCGCGTTTTCTACGCAAGGAGGCTTCCACGATTTTCTTTGCAGTAAATTCCGCAGTTACCGCATTCCCTGTTGTAAATGTTTCCTTCAATCTTCCATAGAGCTTCAGTTTTTTTCCAAATCCCGTTTGGACCAACCCGGGAGAGAACAAAATTACATCAACATTATATGGTAAAACTTCCACCCGCAAGCTTTCCGTCAACCCATTCAAAGCAAATTTACTGACACAGTAGGAAGAGACTCCTGGAAGCCCACGTTTCCCAACACCTGAGAACAAATTAATAATTTGTCCTGACCGTTTTTTCTTCATACCCGGTAATACGGCTTGAATCAATCCTAAAGAAGCAAAGAAATTTATCTGCAAGTTTTGTCGGTAGGCACCCAATGGCACGTTTTCAACCAACCCAAGAACCGCAATTCCAGCACTGTTCACCAGTACATCCACCGTATCTTGAAAGTGTTCTTCAATTTGTTCAATCAACTCAGATATATGTTCAATCTTGTCTAAATCAAAAGGGAATATTTCAACTTTGCCCCCTTCTGCACAAATTTCATTTTTTACAGCATCTAATTTCTCTTTGTTGCGTGCTGTCAAAGCGAGCCGAGTGCCCTGCTTTGCAAATGCTTTTGCTGTAGTTGCCCCGATTCCGGAAGATGCGCCTGTAACCAGTACAAGTTTATTTGCAAGAGTATATTTTTTTTTATGGAACATTATAGATGTTATCCTGTTTTTTTCAGTAGAAATACTTTTTTAAGAAATAAGTTTATTTTTACCACTTTTGTTGCTTTTGCAAGACATCTATATTTACCATTCTCTTCTTGTAACCACCCTTTTTTCAACAATACAGCCAGACGAGAATGCACCATTTCCCGACAAGAATAGAGTTCTTCCAACTCCTCCCAGTTTAATGTTTTATTAGGACTCTTTGATAATTCTCCCAAAATTCGAACAGAAACTGATTTGTCGATTCCAACATAAAGATGAGTATAGAACATTAGCAGACACAAATAAAGTGCGACTGAAACCCAGAAATGACCTTGCATGGAAAATCCGCACATAGACATACCAAGCGCAATCAACACATAACTGAGGGCTCCAACTATCCACATCAAAATTAGGCCACGATATTTGATAGACTCATTCTGCCACAGCAACACATGGAGAA
>Ga0233430_1005399_pt1 | contig 11133 bp, 9 predicted proteins | sample SI_118_April2016_2_FD_179883 | JGI IMG/M metagenome (GOLD analysis project Ga0233430, IMG submission 179883) | Seawater microbial communities from Saanich Inlet, British Columbia, Canada - SI_118_April2016_150_MG | ecosystem: Environmental > Aquatic > Marine > Inlet | place: Canada: British... | reverse complement strand
AAAATTCCGTGCTGAAGAAGTCGAACATCGCGATACCGCCATCGCCCATGGTGCCGAAGACGCGCCGGGCCACGCTTTGTTAACCGGCGCCATCAAGTCCGGCTCCCGCCTCGCGATCTGGTTGTCCGAACGCATTTAGAAAAACATAAACACGGGGGATTTTATGGCCGATAAAAAAGCTGTTGTTGTCGGTGGCCTGGGTGTCATAGGCCGCAACCTGATCAACACCCTGAACAAGGACCCCGCCTGGGATGTTGTTGGCCTGTCGCGCCGCACGCCTGATTTCAAATCGGACGCTGAGTTCATTTCTGTCGATCTGCTGAACCGTGAAGACGCCGAACAAAAGCTCTCGGGCCTGACCGACGTTACGCACATCTTCTATGCTGCCTTCCAGGGCCGCCCGGTCTGGGCCGAACATAACGCGCCCAACCTGGCCATGCTGGTCAATGCGGTTGAACCCATCGAAGCCGCCAGTCCCGGCTTGCGCCATGTCAACCTGGTGCAAGGCAACAAGATTTATGGCAGCCACCTCGGCCCTTTCAAAACACCGGCGCGGGAGGACGATCCGCCGCACATGCTGCCCAATTTCTACTGGGACCAACAGCAATGGCTGGCCGCACAGCAAAGCGGAAAGTCCTGGACCTGGTCGGCCCTGCGTCCACAAACGGTCTGCGGCTTTGCCGTCGGCAATCCGATGAACATCACCACGGCCATTTGCGCCTATGCGGCGATCTCAAAAGAACTTGGCCTGCCGCTGCGTTTCCCTGGCAAGCCCGGTGCCTATACGGCGGTCTATCAGGTGGCCGATGCGGAAATTCTGAACAAGGCCATGCTGTGGTGTGCCGACAGTGATGCCGCCGCCAACGAAGTTTTCAATATTACCAACAGCGACTTTTTCCGCTGGTCCAATGTCTGGCCAAAATTTGCAAAATTCTTTGACCTTGAAGTCGGCGATGTGCAAACAATTTCCCTGACCGACTTCATGGCCGACAAGGGCCCCCTGTGGGCCAGCATGGTCAAGAAATATGGTCTGCAGGATATTGCCTGGGAAGACCTGGTGGCCTGGCCCTTTGCTGATTATGTTTTTGGCACTGACTGGGATGTGATGACCGATACCCTGAAAATCAGGCAAGCCGGTTTCCACGACAGTGTGCGCTCTGAAGAAATGTTCCTGCGATTGTTCCAGGAATTTCGTGACATGAAAGTGATCCCGTGATGAACAAGGCAACAAACCTCAGCGTCGGCTATATCGGCCTTGGCAATATGGGCAAGCCCATGGCCATGTGCCTGTTGAACAAGGGCTTCCAGGTCGCGATCTGGGCCCGCAATCCGGACAAGGTCGCGGACCTGGTCGCACGCGGTGCCCGTGCATTGAACAGCGCCGCCGATGTGGTCCGCGCCAGCGACGTCACATTTACATGCGTCACCAATACCGACGCCATGCGCGCCATCGTCTTTGGCCAGGGCGGCATCGCAGAAGGTGCTGCAAAAGGCAAGGTCCTGGTGGATATGTCGAGCATCGAACCCGGTGCCACGGTCGAGATGGCGGCCAAGCTGAAAGCCGACACCGGCATGGGCTGGGTCGACGCCCCCATTTCAGGCTCCCCCACTGCCTGCCTTGAAGGCACGCTGACCGTCATGGCCGGGGCCACCCAGGAAGATTTCGATTTTGCCGAACCGGTCATCGACTGCCTGGCGGGCCGCCTGACCCACATGGGACCCAGCGGGGCCGGGCAAACCACCAAACTGGTCAACCAGACCCTGGTCGGTGGTTCTCTGGCGTTGGTCGCCGAGGCCATAAAATTCGCCCAGGACGCCGGTGTCGACGCCACCCGCATTCCCGCCGCCCTCGCCGGGGGCCGCGCCGACAGCCCAGTCCTCCAGGAATGGGGTGCCCGCATGGCCGTGGAAGATTACGCGCCAACCTCCACCGTCGACATCATGGTCAAGGACCTCAACACCGTCTCCCGCACCTCCCAGGCCCAGGGCACACCGATGCCGGTGGCCGGTGCCGCTGGCGACGTATTCCAGCTAGCCAGCCGCCAGGGGCATGGCCAGTTGGATGTTTGTGCCATCAAGAAGATTTATGATTGAGGGAACAGGAAACTCTAACGGGGACATCACCCAAATTTCTTTAAATCGGGATCGTGTCCTCTTATCTGCAAATAATTGACCCCGAAATTTGATCTCTCTTTGCGGGTGTTTCATATATTCCGACTGGCAATCAAATAATAGCAAGTTTTTTGAACGCGATTGCTTATCGGATATCAACCAGCCGAACCGGCTGCTCTTTGATGGGCAAATGCAAAGCGGCAGAAAGGAGTCCAAGGGCGATACTCAACCACCACATGGCATCGTAGGAGCCGAATGTGTCGAATATTTTGCCTGCCAGCCAAGCCCCCAGAAATCCACCGAACTGATGGCCGAGGAACACGAAACCGAACAGCATGGACATGTGTTGAGTGCCGAATATATGGCCGACCAAACCACTTGTAAGAGGTACCGTTCCGAGCCAGAGGAGACCGATTGCAGCACTGAAGATCAACACCGTAGTTTCGGAAATCGGTGTCACCAGAAATAGAAGGAAAATAAGAGACCTACACAGATAAATCCCACATAAAACATTTTTCTTTGGGAAGTAGCCACCAAGAGCGCCAAAGCCATAACTGCCAATAATATTGCTCAAACCGATGGTGGTAAGAGCAGCCGTCGCCAGCCAGGGCGAAAAACTTTTGTCCGCTAAATAGGCGGGTATGTGCACGGCAACAAAAGCCAAATGGAAACCACAAACGAAGAAGCCGGCATTTAATAGCCAAAAACCCTGCACCTGACAGGCTTCTTTGAGTGCCGTCCTGGCGCCTTTAGATTGCAATTCTTGAGCAACTGGCGATTGTCCACGCAAACCTGCCGCGAGCGGCACAATCAAGAGCGCACTCATCGCCAGAATGACGAGAGCCAACGTCCAGCCGAAGCTATCAATCAACGCGTGAGAATAGGGTATAGCCAAAAACTGACCGATAGAACCGCCAACTGACGCCAATGCCAACGCCTGTGCACGTTTATTTGGCGTGACCAATCGACTCACTGTCCCCAGGATAACCGTGAAGCCGCTACCACTCAGCCCCAGACCAATTAATGTGCCACCGACAAGCAACTGCATACCGTCGCCGGACAGCGTCATGACAATCAGCCCTCCGGCATAGAGCAGGCTGCCAACAGCTGCGACGCGACCCGCGCCGTAGCGATCCGCGATGGCGCCAGCAATGGGTGCGCCAAACCCCCAAGCCAAATTCATCAATCCCATACCAAGAGCAAAACTCCCCCGCCCAAGACCCAAATCAAGGGTTATCGGCGTTAAGAACAAGCCCATGGCTTGTCGAAAACCGACGGACAGCGCCATGATCGAACCGGCGCACATAATCAATATCCAAACTTGCCTATGCACGGTCTACTCCCTGATCTCACATTTAATGGACGGAAGTTAGGCCATTTGCTTTTATCACCATAACGAATATATATGATGGTATAATCTTGAATGGAGATGACAATGCAAGCCTCCCAATTCAGTCTTGATCTTTTACGAAGTTTTGTCGTAGTGGCGGAAACTCAAAATTTCACCCGTGCAGCAGAACAGCTCAATTGCGTGCAGTCAGCTGTCAGTACGCAGATACGCAAGCTTGAAGAATCGCTCCAATCCCGTCTGTTGGAGCGCACAAAGCGGCAGGTTCATTTGACTGATGAAGGCCGAACGCTGTTACACTATGCCCAGCGAATACTGCGTTTGAAAGAAGAAGCTCTGGCGGAGATAACGCATCAAGGTCTTTCCGGGCGGATCCGGGTGGGTGTCAGCGACACGTCCATGATTTACATGCCTCAAATACTAAAGGTCTTTGCCAAAAAACACCCAATGATCAATGTTGAATTGCGGTGCGAACGAAGCTGGATTGCTTTGGATGCACTGGAAGCCGGTCAGGTTGACTTGGCCTTTGTCACGCAGAAATGTGGTCGAAAAGGCGGCAAGCCGGTAGGCCAATCACCACTGGTCTGGGCTGTTTTGGCACAAAGCAATGCGGATGAAATGGACCCTGTCCCTCTCGCCATATTCGCGCCGGGCTGCATCTATCGCAAAGCTGCCCTTGATGCTTTGGAAAAATCTCACAAGGCTTACCGCCTGGCCTACGAAAGTCCCAGCCGTTCGGGCCTGGACTGCGCTGTCAACTCCGGTCTGGCAGTTACTGTAATTCCGAAAGACTACATCGACGAAAGCCTTCGGATAGTATCCTTCGACAAGCTTCCAGTTCTGCCAGTATTTAAGACATATCTGTTTGGCGCGTCCAACCAGAATTCACCTACTGTCAGAGCATTTGGCAACATCCTGAAAGAGGTGGTTCCCTCATTAAACCATGCATCTGATTTCTAACGTGCCTCTGCAATCCAAAACCTGTCGAACTTCGTCTCTGCCGAAGCATCATCCTCACCGGCCTGCACCTGCCCATACAAAAACTTCATGAGTTTGCGGTCTTCGGCTGAATAGCCGTCAGACAGTGCGCCACCCTTGAAGTCCTTGGAGAACAGACTCGACAGATACCGTTCCGTGTGGCCGGTTATGCCCAATGAATGGCCGAGTTCATGTAAAACGGTGCCCCATTTATTTCCCTGGGTGAGATTTGTTGAGACAACAATTTGGGCTTTTTGAATTACGCCGTTGTCAGATACGTCGGTCCCGCAAAATCCAAGGATGCGGGCATCAAGGTCGTTATCCCGAGCCAGTTCACGAAGCACTTCGCTCGTCACAAAGTTCACTGTTATGTCGGCAACATCATCGCGGGTCATGCGCACGGCAATACCGGTTCCCGACAACATCTGGTTCAATTCAAATATGGCACCACCGACCATTTCACGTTCTGCGTTCGTGCCGCCTTTGACAGTGACTGTTGGGCTGTGGTCCCAGCGGTTTATTGACTGGCTGGAGCTGCCATCCAGCGTCAGGTCTTTCACATATTCCCAATCCGAACAACGCGCATCGCATTCTCCAAAACCAAACATGTAGGCGAAAATTGTGACATTCACCAGAACCAAAAGTAACCACGAAACACTTGACCGCCAGTGCTTGTTTTGCCCCGACACCATATTACGCCTCACGACTTAAACCAGTACAAAATTAAATAATTACCCTTTTAAATTGTCTTTCTCAAGGATGCAAATCTGGCGACAGGGGTTTATGATCAGAGCTGAAAAAAATTCTGTGGAGTTTTTTCGAGATGCAACGTCCAAAGCTGTTTGCCTCGTTGATCGTACCGGTGATTTCCGGGTTTGCGTTATTGATTGTGGCAACTTGCTTGCCTCAAAACGCCAGGGCTGACGGGTCGGCACGCTTCGACAGCCAGCACCTTGAAGTTCTGCGCCAGGCGCTGTTCCGGCATCAGGGATATGCCGGGCAGCAGCTGGACAACAAGGTTTCGGTTCTTTCGGAAGTGTTAAAGCTGGTCGAGCAAAAATACCTGAGAGACGTTGATTTTGATTCTCTCGTGGCAGTGGGTGACAACAACATTTCGACGGGAACGGGCGGTGGCGAAGACATCGTGGAAGCAGCGATCAATGCCATGCTGGCGTCTCTTGATCAGCATTCCAGTTATATGAGCCCGGAAAAATACAATGAGATGAAGATTGCGAGCAAGGGTCAGTTCGGGGGTCTTGGTATTCAGCTCACGCTCAAGGACGGGCATTTGACGGTCATCGCCCCGATTGACGACACGCCTGCGGCCCTCGCCGGGATCATGGCCGGGGATGTAATTTCGCACATAGACGGCGAAGCTGTTGCCGGGAAATCACTTGCCGAGGCCGTGCAGATCATGCGCGGCCCGCCTGGTGCCGCGATTACGTTATCGATCCTGCGGCAGGGGCGAGATCAGCTTTTTGACATCTCCATTGTTCGCGCCATCATCAAGGTTAAATCTGTTCGTACACAGCGCATGGGCGATATCGCCTATATCCGCATCTCCTCCTTTTCCCAACAAGCCATCCCTGGCGTGAAGTCAGCCTTGAGCCAGATCAGCAACACAACAAAAGGACTGGTGCTGGATTTGCGTAACAATCCTGGTGGGTTGTTCGACCAGACAATTAAAATCGCCGATATGTTTCTGGAGCATGGCACCGTCACATCCTATCAAGGCCGCAAGGTCTCCAGCCGCAGAAGTTTCAGCGCCAATCCGGGAAAACTGGCGCATGGATTGCCGATTGTTGTCCTGATCAATGGCGGTGCTGCCTCGGCAACGGAGATTTTGGCAGGTGCCTTGAAGGATCATGGCCGGGCCGTGTTGTTAGGGACCAGGACTTTTGGCAAGGGAACCGTTCAAACGATCTCACCATTAAACGGCGGTGGTGCCTTGCGATTGACGACCAGCAGGTTTTACAGACCCTCCGGCGTGCCGATGTCGAAGGCTGGCATTCAACCTGACATCAGGTTCGAACGCGCCGATCCCGATACGGACGAAGAACTTGAAATGGCGTTGATGTTGTTGCGCGAGCCGACAAGTGATTTTATTTCCATGGCGCGACGATATGGGGCCGAACTTCATCAGCCACAACAGGTTGCGAAGGCCCGGCCCGCCCCACAAAAATCAATGGTCGCAAAACCGGAGCCGGAGCCCGAATACAAGGCTCTGGCCAGACAACCGGAGAACAAACACGCGGTGGCAGTTATCATCGGCAACAAGGTCTATGCCGACAGAGTGCCGGCGGTGTCCTTTGCCCACAACGATGCGGATGCCATGCGGGACCTTCTGGTGAACCAGTTGGGCTATCGGGACGGCAATATCATCGACCTGCGTGATGCCTCACAGGCGAAGTTCACAGCCATCTTCGGTTCAGAAAAATCCCACAAGGGCAAATTGTTTGGTTACGTCCGGCCGAACAAATCCGACGTAACGGTGTTTTATTCCGGCCATGGTGTGCCGGGATCAAACGACAAACGGGGTTATTTATTGCCCGTTGATGGAGACCCGGATCTGGCGGAATTCAACGGCTATCCCATCGACCTGTTGTTCCGCAATCTGGCAAAGATCGAAAGCCGGTCGATGACGGTTTTTATCGATGCCTGTTTTTCCGGCAACACACCCAAAGGGATGCTGCTGCGCTCGGCCTCCGGCATTTCCATCACGCCCAAAATGCCCAGGTCTACCGGCAAGATGGTTGTTGTTACAGCCGCCCGGGGGGATCAGCTGGCCAGCTGGGATGAAGCGGCCCGCCAGGGTCTTTTTACAAAGCACTTGTTGCGCGCCTTGAAGGGTGCTGCGGATGCTGAAGATTACGGCAACGGTGACGGCAAGGTTACGCTCGGCGAAGTTCAAACCTATCTCGATGACGAGATGACATACCAGGCCCGGCGTCAATATGGCCGCGAGCAACAAGTATGGTCACAAGGCGACCCTGAGGTTGTCCTTACAGGAAACCAGGAAAACTAGCGGCGCTCAAATTCAATTCCTTGATTTTGCCAGCCAAGGCTCCATCTCATGTCATGAGATAGAACCAGTTTCCCCGGAGAGTTTCTTGAATACTATTCAGTCCCCCTGCATATCCGTTTGTCAGATGAACCCCGATGATGATTTTTGCACGGGTTGCTGGCGGACCAGGGATGAAATCAAAAACTGGAGAGCCGCGCCGGACAGTTGGCGTCTGGAGATACTGGGAAAACTGAATGATCGCCGTGAAGCTGCGGGCGGGCGAAAACGTCGGCCGACCAGACGACGGAACAGATAGTTCAAATCTCCCCTCGCTACGATCCCACGGCTTCGTTGACCATGCGCTGGAAATGCACCAGGGCTGGTTCGTTCCGGCCATAGACCACGCTTTCAAGGGCACCGGTTGCGAGGTTAATCTGCGCGCCCTCACCCACAGGAAAATCTTCGTCCAGGACCGTGCGCACCGTCATGTCCATATTCTTTTGCCAGTGCAGCAAGGCCTTTTTGTTGGGGATGGCTTCGGGGATATAGAATTCCATCAGCACGCGACTTTTGGCCGGGTCATCGTCAACCGGGAAACAGCGCCAGACCTCGGCGTGATCGCGCTGCATGACAAAAACGGTGTTGGGAAACAACACATAGACCATGGCCGTATGCCAGATCAGGTCCCAGTCTTGTTCGGGCTGGTCTTTCAATTCCACGATTGTCCGGCGCGGCAGGGTTTCGCGTAAATTGCGGCCAAAGGCGTCCATCAAACATAGATTGCCAAACAGCAAGGGACCCACCGTTGTCTTGTGCAAGGTGGCAAAATGATAGGGTTCGAGAAATGTGTCGATGATGGTCTTCCAGTTCATCGCGCAATTTATTTCCCGGGTTTCATAGTGATGATAATCAGCAAAGCCGTAACTGGCGATCTCGGGTGCCAGACCAGCGAGATGGTGGTCGATATCCAGGCTGCCAGTGCCTTCGGGCTGCACCCAGATCAGACCATCGCATTCCGCCGAGGGTAATTCGGTCAGGGCGCAGTTATCGAAATCAAAGCCGCTGAAATCTTCTTTTGCGGGCGCATGTGCAAATTTTCCTGATCTGTCAAAGGACCAGGCGTGATAGGGACAGATCAGGTTCTTGCGCAAATGCCCGCTGCCCTCCACCAGGCGTGAGGCCCGGTGCTGACAGACATTAAGAAAAGCACGAACAGCACCATCATCCCCCCGCACCACCAGGATCGGCACGCCGGTATTATCATCGGTGACATAATCTCCCGGTGTTGGCATCTGGCAACTGAGCGTGATCAGCAAAGGTTCCCGCCGGAAAAGTATTTCCTGTTCCCGGGCAAGTCGGTCTGGTGATGTATAGGCTGAAGCCGGATTGCGCATGATGGCATCGGCCTTGTCGGTCGATTTGTTTTCGAGATGTTCGAACACCCTTTTTGTCAGGGCGATCCGGGTTTCCTGGTCCATCAGATATCCACCAGTTGCAACGCCTTATGGCTCCAGCTCAGTATCCCAGTAAAGGTAATCGTTCCAGCTTTCGTGCAGGTGATTGGGCGGGAAGCTGCGACCACTTTTTTGCAAATCGGTGACGCTGGGCTCGAACGGCCAGACCCTTGGTAACATGCCTGCCTGCTTGGGCATCTTGCCGCCCTTCCTGAGATTACAGGGCGAGCATGCGGCGACAACATTTTGCCAGGTCGTCTGTCCGCCACGGGATCTGGGGATCAGGTGATCAAAGGTCAAATCGTCGGGCGAGCCACAATATTGGCAACTGAAACTGTCGCGCAGAAACAGGTTAAATCGAGTGAAAGCAGGTTTGCGCGCCGGTTTGACATAGCGCTTGAGCGACACAACGCTGGGTAATTTCATCTGAAAACTGGGCGAGCCAATGACCGTATCATATTCCGAAACGATATTTACCCGTTCCAGAAAGACAGACTTCACCGCACTCTGCCACGACAGCAGCGACAGCGGAAAATAGCTGAGCGGTCGATAATCCGCATTCAGCACCAGGGCAGGACAACTTTCAGGTGACAATTAAATCTCCGTTATGTTCCTTGGCTTGGCCTATTTTGACGCGTAATCAATTATAACACCACCCTCTAGTCTCAATATCATGTGGGTGGGCGGCGTAAAATCACCTCATATCGTATCTATAGCCTCTCTAATTGGGTCTGGCGGCGAATTTATCTGGCGTCTATGCTGTCCGGCCCAAGACAATCCCCCTTCAGAAAGATCAATTTCAATGCCCGGTCCTCTCTCCCATATCCGTGTTCTTGACCTCTCCCGCATTCTGGCAGGCCCTTCCTGTACGCAAATTCTGGCGGACCTTGGGGCCGAGGTTATCAAGGTGGAAAAACCAGGTGCCGGTGACGACACCCGCCATTGGGGACCGCCCTGGGCAAAAGACAGTGACGGCAATGACACCCCGGATTCGATTTATTATCTGGCCATCAATCGTGGCAAGAAATCGGTTACCGTCGATATCTCGAAGCCCGAAGGTCAGCAGATGATCCGCGACCTCGCAAATAAATGCGATGTCCTGGTTGAGAACTACAAGGTCGGCGGTCTCAAGAAATACAAGCTTACTTACGATGACCTGAAAGACGATAATCCCTCGTTGGTCTACTGCTCCATTACCGGCTTTGGACAGGATGGTCCCTACGCCCCGCGCGCCGGATACGACTATATGATCCAGGCCATGAGCGGGTTGATGAGCATTACCGGCGAAGCCGACGGCAAGCCAGGTGGTGGGCCCATGCGCGCCGGTGTTTCTATCGCCGACCTGACCACCGGACTTTATTCCACCATTTCAATTCTGGCTGCCCTGACCCACCGCGAGCGCACCGGCGATGGCCAGCATATCGACATGGCCTTGCTGGATTGCGCCACAGCGATATTGGCCAACCAGGGCATGATGTATCTGGCCACCGGCGAATCGCCCGTCCGGGTCGGCAATCGCCATCCCAGCGTGGTGCCGTACCAACCCTTCAAGACCAGCGACGGTCATGTCGTGCTGGCCGTCGGCAACGATGGTCAGTTTGAACGTCTGTGCAAGGTTCTGGGCATGCCGGAAGTTGCCGAAGATGAACGCTTTGCCAAGGGCAGCGGTCGTATTCAGCACCAACCGGAAATATCCGATTTGCTGACACCATTGATGGCTGAAAAGACCACGGCAGAATGGCTGACGATCCTGGCCGAAGTTGCGGTGCCGTGTGGGCCCATCAACAATGTCGAAGATGTTTTTAATGATCCGCAAATCCAGCATCGCGGCATGAAGATCAACCTGCCTCATTCAAAAGCCGGGCATATGGATATTCTCGGCAGCCCGATCAATCTGTCGGCGACACCGGTCGAATATACCGATGGACCACCCGTGCTGGGTGAACATACCGATGATGTCCTGCGCGATATTCTGGAACTGGATGACGACGCCATTGCTGCCTTGCAGGCAAAAAATATTATCGGATAGTCACGGACTGATCAGTTTTTTGCTGATCCTTGAGTCGTCTGTAAACGTGCCATAAGAGCCGTGCCGCCGCCCCGCGCCAGGGTCGCCAGTCCTCAGCCATTTCGCGCAAGGCATCCGTTCCGGGTCGCCCCGGCAAGTCGAAGGAAAATTGCGCGGCGGCCTGCAGGGCGATGTCCCCGGCAGGAAAGATGTCACCACGACCTTCGGC
>Ga0233430_1005389_pt1 | contig 11145 bp, 11 predicted proteins | sample SI_118_April2016_2_FD_179883 | JGI IMG/M metagenome (GOLD analysis project Ga0233430, IMG submission 179883) | Seawater microbial communities from Saanich Inlet, British Columbia, Canada - SI_118_April2016_150_MG | ecosystem: Environmental > Aquatic > Marine > Inlet | place: Canada: British... | reverse complement strand
AATTTGTGAGAATTGTGATCAGAGGAATGTTGAAAAAACTGACGCAATGATATACAACTCAAAATATGATATAGAGGAAAGGGTAAAGAAGGTATCAACTACCTATGCTGATCTTAACTAATAAGCTATGACTGAGATGGATATAGAAACAGAAATAAGAGAAGTCATTGGCACAGAGATAAATGGGCTTTCTCTTTTGCGTGAAAGGATAAATGCTTCTGCTAAAGCTGCGGTAGAAACTATCTTCAAGTGTCAAGGAAAAATAATACTTACAGGAATGGGCAAATCTGGCTTGGTTGCTAAGAAAATAGCGTCTACCATGTCAAGTGTCGGTACGCCGGCAATGTTTATGCATCCCGCTGAAGGAATGCACGGGGATTTAGGTATCATTGCCGCTGAGGATGTTGTTATCGCAATTGGAAAGAGTGGTGAAAGTTCTGAACTAAATGGCGTTCTTCCTTCAGTAAAAAAGGTTGGTGCAATAATTATTGGAATAATGGGTGAAACCAACTCTACTCTAGCGAAATATTCAGATATAATTATTGACATAGGTAATATTGAAGAGGCGTGTCCATTTAATATGGCGCCTACAACAAGTTCAACTGTAGTTATGGTGTTAGGGGATGCTATTGCTGTTGCCTTAATGAAGATGCGAGGGTTTACATTGACTGATTATGCACAGCTTCATCCTGGAGGGCAACTGGGGAAGAGATTGATTATGACAGTAGCAGATGCAATGTTAAAAGGAGATGATAATCCAATGATAAATATATCTGATAGTATGAAGCATTGCATACTGGAAATATCAAATAAACAAACCGGCGTAGTTTCTGTTGTAAATAATGATGGGAAACTTTTGGGGCTTGTAACAGATTACGATATAAGAAAACATCTTGAAAAAGAGGAAAATATATTTTCAATGAAAATTGAAGAGATTATGAATAGTAAACCTATTTCTATTTATGATGATGAAAAGGCATTTTCTGCTTTACAAATTATGCAAGAACGGGAAAAGCCGATAACGGTTTTACCAGTAATAAATAGAAAAGATGTTGTGATTGGGATATTAAGGTTGCAGGATTTGGTGAAAGTGGGTTTGTGAGAGCGAATTCATCTGATGCTTTGGATGATCATTGTATGGTTAAGAACTATTTAAGAATTTTATTCAGACAGTTTGTTATCCTGAATACGTTTGAATCGATATATAGGGGATGTTATTTGTTTAAGAAGAGAGTCGTCAGATTGAAGAGAGTCTTTTTAAATAAATTAGGTATGCTGATGAGTGGTAACAAGAATTAAAGATGAAGGTTATTGTTTCAATTTGTACTTGAGGAAGAAATATGAAAATTGCAGAGAATAATAAAAATAAATTTAGGGGTAGAGTAATTTTGGTCAATCCCGGGATAGATATTTCTCAACCTTTTAACCCTGATAAGATTGGAATGTTTCCAAACAACGCTATTCAGATACTTGGCACAATACTTCATCAAAATATGTTTGAGATAAAAATTATTGATGGGAGATATGTTAGTGTTGTAGATGCAATTGAGCAAATATTAAACCTTGCCGATAAAGATTTAGTTTTTGTTGGTTTTTCTGTTATGACCATACAGGTTAAATGGGCATATATGGTGTCACATGGAATAAAAAAGAGGAAACCTGGTATAACTGTCATATGGGGTGGTGTTCACCCTTCACTGTTTCCTGAACAGACTGTATCGGATAACTCTATTGACATTTGCGCGGTGAACGATTGCGCTTCCACTATCGTCCAAATTGCACATTCACTAAGAGATAAAATGGATATTTCAAAGATTTCCGGGCTTTGTTATAAGCAGGACAATAAAATTATTAAAACTCAACCCAATTTAGTCTATGATGATTTTACCAATATACCATTTATTGACTTTACTATAATGAACCATAAGGTTTATTCAAGAAATAACGTCGTTGCTTCGGATAGCTCGATAAATAAAGAGTATAAAGGCGATATCGTTTATCCGATAAATACAGCTATTGGTTGCGGCTTTCGCTGTAACTTTTGTATTAATGTTATCCTGAAGAAAAAATATAAAATGCGATCGGCCGAAGAAATAGTTAATCGGATAAAATTCTTGCAGAAAGAGTACGGTGCAAATTACATTCATTTCAATGATGAGAACTTTTTTGGAAGCAAGAAAAGAACATATCAATTCGTAGAGCTTATCCTCAGTAATGATATAAGAATTAAATGGAGACCTTCTGTCAGGGCAAATTATTTTAATAAAGATTTCGTCAATGATAGTTTTGTGAAGGATTTAGAAAGATCTGGTATGGTAGTCGCCGTTATGGGTGGAGAAAGTGCAAGTCAGAAAACTTTAGACAGATTAAAAAAGGGAATTACTGTAGAAGATATACATCGGGCCGTAGAAATTTTATCTAAAACTAAGATCATACCAAAGATGAGTTTTATGGTTGGTCTGCCTGGAGAGACGGAGAAAGAAATAAGAGAGACTTATAAATTAGCAGTAGAATTAAAAGAGAAATATCCGACGTTTCAATCGGCTGTATTCCCATTTCGTTTGTATCCAGGTTCAGAACTTTACGATTTGTCTATATCCAAGTATGGTTATAAACCGCCAGAGAGTCTGGTTGATTGGGTTAAAAATGATGAGATAGAAGATAAGGGAAGCTGGGGCTACCAACATTCAAAAAGCTATAATTGGATAACGGATAAGGAGATTTTTGAATTAAGAAATAATGTTCACTCAACATATCGGACCTTTGCTTGGAAGGTATCTCCGCATGTCGTTAATAAAGGTTTAAAAGCAAAATTTAAATATCTAATAATTTGTCTTTTTTACAAGTTGTCTACAATAAGATTAAAAAAAGAGTTTTACCGATTAAATTTAGAACACATGCTTATGAGATTATTTAAAATATGAATGTGGAGATGTGATAGCTACTTTGATGCTGAATGATTTTTTTAATAATAATTTATTAGTTTGTGGGAGATGTAGACGGTTTGTTATTGAGTAAGGCATATGAGCTGTTATTCAATTGAGTTAATCAATTTGATTGTTTTGTAAGGAGGTTATTGTCTTGAACGTATTACTTTTAAATCCTACAAGAACTGGTATGGATACTTATGTTACTCCGCCTTTGCATTTAGTGTACATTGCACATGCCATAAGGAGAGCAGGTCATAACTCAGAAATATTGGATGTTCATTATCAGTACTCAAAGGCTAGAAATACCAATAAGGCAAAATTTGACTTTGAAAACGAAATGATTGAAGAGATCATGGGAAGAGACTTTGATTTATTGGGTATTGGCTCTATTGCCAGTGGTTATCATTTTTCAAAAAGGGTTGTCAGTGCATTGAAACGTAAGAAACCTAAAGTACCTGTTATTATAGGGGGAGGTATGAGTCTGTCTTTGAAGGATTTGTGGCAGGAGAAAACAGATGTTGATTTTCTGGTCGAATCTGATGGTGAGACGGTAATTCAAAAAGTCCTTGATGCATATCCTAATAAAAAAGAGTTGAAAAAGATTCCAGGGTTATATACGCGTTCAAATGGTAAGTTTATTTCCAGCAAGCCTGACCTTCCACGAAATCTCGACTACATTGATTTTCCTGATTGGGACATTCTAGACAATCTAGAAGATTATATGAGTATACAGAAAAGATGGGTAAATAGTACACTTCCAGAAGAATTGAAATTATCCAGTGAGGATAAGGTTCTGCCAATCGTTATGACAAGGGGGTGTCCGTATAAATGTACTTTTTGTTACCATGTTAATAGTATACATAGAAAGCACTCTATAGAATATCTAGTAAATTATCTTAAGCACTTAAGAGAAAAATATAATGTTAGTGTGTTGCAGACTTGGGATGACCTGATAATGGTTGATAGAGAGTGGTTGTCAGATCTATCTGTTGAGCTGGCCTCACAAAATTTGGATATGCGTATTTTTACCAGCGGTGGAAAACCAAGTTTCGTAACAAGGAAATTGATAAAAGATATGAGAAGTGGTGGTTTTATAAGATTAAGCTTTGGTGTTGAAAGTGGAAGTCAAAAAATGCTGGATATTATGAAGAAAAGGACTACTGTCTTACAAAATTATGAGGCGGTCAAGGTCAGTGTTGAGGAAGGTATGTTTGTACACGTAAATATGGTACTTGGTATGCCAGGTGAAAACCTATCTACTTTAAAGGAATCTTCAAATTTTCTGGTTAAATTAGCTAGAGAAGGGATTGTCAATTCAAAGAATGTTTCCTTCTCATATGCAACAGGTTATCCTGGAACAGAATTATACCAATATATGATTGATCACAACATTGTTTCAGATACTGAAGAGTATCTGAAGAATCAGACAGGTGTTATGGGGTATAAGTATAATCTTTGTGGGCTCCAAATGAAAATCCTTGAACATATGCATAAGATTACAATGTTAAAAATGGACTTCTTTCACAGCCTTTATTATAAGAGATACATCAAGGCTCTAAGTGGCTTCCTAAAAAATGTAATAAAGCTTCTTGCCAGGTCGTTCTTATCACCCAGTATGATAAGTTTTATAAAGAAAATGATTAAATTGAGAGTGTAGTCTGATGCCTTCAGTATTTAAATCTTTTCAATATGTTTTTTTATATCAGTGTTTGTACCGTGTTGTTTATGTAACTCTCATTCATTGAATCATTTTGATATATTGCCCATTCATTATTATCAAATCCCCAGACGTGACTTGTTCGTGAGGATGGCACCTCGTTCAGCAAGTTTTCCATATTTAGAAATGCATCTGATCTTTGATCAATAACTACTTTGGTGGGTGATGATTGGAATAGATTTGAGACCTGTATATTATAAAAAATATTTTATAGCTAACAATAACCTAGTAGGTGGGGAAGGGAAATAAGTGTGAGCAAATACGAAAGAGTTTTAATTACCGGCGGAACGGGTTTTCTTGGAAAGCATCTGGCCATTGCCCTTAACGAGAAAGCTGAAGTGGTGTTAACCGGGCGGAACAATAAACAGAATTTTAAAGCAAAATCGGTCACTGGTTGTGAGGTCATGCCTATGGATGTGAGCAATATCGAGTCGGTGCGTGACTGCGTTGCTGAAGTGAACCCGGATCTAATTATTCATGCTGCCGCTACAAAGTTTGTGGATTTATCAGAAGTGATGCCTATGGAATGCATTGATGTAAATGTTCTGGGATCCCAGAATGTAGCTCGGGTAGCAATTGATAAAGGTGTGAAATCGGTTATTGGTATATCCACCGATAAGGCCGCACCACCGATTCGCAATATATACGGCATGTCCAAGGCAACAATGGAAAGAATTTTTTGTTCACTCGATGCAAAAACAGACACTAGTTTTGCCTGCGTACGCTATGGTAATGTCGCTTGGTCAACTGGTTCTGTCTTGCCTATTTGGAAGAAGATGTATGAGGTTAACGGAATGCTACGTTCTACCGGTCCGGACATGACCCGTTTCTTCTTCACTGTAGACGACGCGGTGCAACTAATTTTAACTGCAATGGAAAATTTGAATGACATAAGGGGTAAGATACTGTCTCGTAATATGAAATCGTCACTCATCCGTAATATTCTAGATGTTTGGGTAAAGGAAATTGGTGGGAAATGGGAAACGATGGAAGGCAGGCCCGGTGACAGACTCTATGAATGTTTGATTGGTGAATTGGAGTTAGAATACACGAGAGAAGTTATATACAAAAATATCAAACATTACCTGATTTCATTTAACAGTAAAGTTGAAAACCCTTTAAAGGCAGTCATTTCATCTGATAACGCAGAACGGCTGACGGACGATGAAATAAAATCCATATTAATGAATACACCAACAGAGGATTAAGACAAAAAATGGGTAAAATTCAGCACTGTTTGATTATGGCAGCAGGACGTGGTCAACGTATGATGCCTCTCACAGAAAAGGTGCCTAAACCAATGGCACCCCACAATGGATCAACGCTGATTGCCAATCAAATCAATAAACTTTCTAAATTTATCCCAAACATCCATGTAACTGTTGGCTATAAAGGTCCGGTACTGGCGGAGCATGTTATTGCTTCAAATGTGACTTCCGTGATTCATACCGCAGGGCAGTCAAATTCCTGGTGGATACACAATACGTTGCTCTCCTATGTAGACGAGCCTGTTTATATAATGACCTGTGATAACATTGCCGAACTGGATTTTGAATTATTGGAAAAAGATTACAATGAACAGAGTCGACCACCATGCATGCTTATTGGCGTAAAGCCTGCTCCAGGCTTGAATGGAGATTATATTTTTCATGATAATTTTAGGGTCTACAAGCTTGATCGCAATGAGCCCGCTCCCACTTATTGTTCTGGTATTCAGATAATCAACCCGTTTCAAGTTAAGAAAATAACAAAAAATGCTGGGGACTTTTATAATGTCTGGGGTCAGCTGATTGAACAGAACCGGCTTTGGGTTTCATCTGTTTTACCTGATAAATGGTTTTCTGTTGATACGGTAGAACATCTACAACAATTAAGTTGATTAAAGACCATAGGACATATATACGTGACTGAAGATCATTTTGTAAGTGTCATAATTCCTAATTATAATTATGCCAATTATGTTGGTGATGCCATTGAGAGCGTCATGGCACAGTCATATAAAAGTTTTGAACTGATTGTTGTTGACAATGGATCAACGGACAATTCAAGATTGGTCTTAGAGGGATATGGGAAAAAGTATGCTCTACAGCTAAAGGTAGTTTTTCAAGAAAATAGAGGTCAGGCAGGTTCCAGGAATCGCGGGCTTAAAGAAAGCAAAGGCGACTTAATAGCCTTCCTTGATGCAGATGATGTTTGGATGCCGAACAAACTTGAAGAACAAGTTGGACTGTTCGATAATCAGGAGATAGGACTTGTATATTCAAGTTACTGGATATCGGATGAAAAACTGAACCGAATTAAAGTGAAGAAAGCTAAATATCGTGGAGATGTACTTCCGTTCTTTGCTACTGCTGGTGGAGTAGCAATAGTTGATGGTGGTGAAAGTAATGTTATCATCAGGAGGGAATGTATTGAGGTCGTTGGTAATTTTGATGAAGAGCTTGAAGAGTCAACGGGTTGGGATCTTTATCGAAGGGTAGCATCCTGCTACAAAGTAGATTATGTAGATTCTCCTCTAATGACATACCGTAGTCATAGCAATAGTTTATCCGTCAGGAATAAAAAAATGTATAAGCAAATTAGATTGCATTTCATGAAAATGTTTGAGGACCCACTGTCTTCACGCATTTGGCATTTAAGGAAAAAAGGTCTGGCTCAAATGCATTTTGGTACAGCATCATACTGTTATTTTTCAAAACAATATATTCTTTTACTTTATCACAGCGCCTATGCTTTGTGTCTAGACAGAAATATATTATTTCAACTCATAAATGGTATAAAAAAAAAGATTCATCCGGGTGGGCGACCTATATTTGGCGGGTGTGAGAAAACTGAGATTTAAATATTACTTTAATGTAGTAAAAGGCAGGAACCTTGTTTATTCGTCTCAGCTAAAAAGAAAAGATAAAAAAAGAAATAACAGAGGTTGCATACAACACGGAGCTGAAGTTTTAAATAATTGAACTAATCATGTTAAATAGAAATACCTTATACGTAACTTTGATTATACTCGCTGGTTTTTTGACAAGGCTGATAAATATAACACAGCCTATACTTGAAGTTGCAGGGTGGAGGCAATGTCTTACTGCCTCTGTAGCAAGAAACTTCTATTACAACGGGATGAATATATTTTACCCTCAAACGTTGAATAGTGGTAACACAGAAGGCTATCTCGGGAAATGCGAGTTCAATATATATCCATATACAGTCGCAATGTTATATAAACTCTTTGGTATACATGAATCTTTAGGTAGATTAGTGTCTATAATTGTATTTTGTGGAGGGGCATTTTTCTTATATAAATTGACAAGGAAGTATGCAGGCAATACAACTGGATTGATAACTTTACTTTTTTATACATTCAATCCTTATATATTCTTTTATTCCAGGTCTTTTCAACCGGAATCAACTATGTTATTTTTCTCTATCACTATGCTCTACTTCTTTTCAGAGTGGATAGACAAAGAGGGGTGGTGGCGATTTGCGCTAATGACATTGTGTGCTACACTTGCATTTCTAGTAAAACTCCCTACAATTAGTTTAGGATTACCTTTGTTGTATCTTTGTCTAAAAAAATACAGACTCAATTTTCTAATACAATGGAAGTTATGGCTTTTTGCTGTTCTGAGCCTCACACTTACCCTCCTGTGGTACAAACATTCCGCGTATGTAGGAAGCATAAATGGTATTGAACTGAACCCATTGAGCTTTAGTTATTATATGAAGTATTCACTCTACTTTTTAACTAGTCTGCCTTTTTATGAAAAGGTCTTCTATGCTGAAGTATTTGAGAAGGATCTGATATATGTTGGAGGGCTATTTTTCGTTCTGGGTATAATTTTTACAATTAAGAAGAAAGAGTTCCGGTACCTTCATTATTGGCTGCTTGCGATAATCATCTACTTCTTTCTCGCAGCTAAAGAGGTTGAATGGCACACTTACTACACTATACCAATTATCGTTCCGGCATCTATATTTATAGGATATGCTATCAGTAACTCCCTAAGATTAATAACTGCATACAAGATATCTGGAGCTAAGAAAATCGCTTTACAAGCACTATTCGTATTTATGATTGTATCTCTTCCATTTATTAGCTATCACAAAATAACAGGAAGATACGAAACAAAGAGGATTGAAAAGAAGTACCCGATTCAAATCGCTGGTAAGATAGTAGATGAAACAGCACTTGATAACGATCTCATAATCGGCTGTATATGGGGTGGGCCGGAACTATTGTACTATTGTAATAGGAAAGGGTGGACTATGAATTCAAATGTTTGCTCAATAGAGCGCATAGAAAAGCGTAGACAAGAAGGTGCAGATTATTTTGTTACGACTAAACAGGAGGTGATTGATAGTCGTGTGCTGGAATATCTAAAAGATGAATATGAAGTAATCAGAGCAACAGATGAGTTTCTTATTGTCAAATTGTAATATGCAATCAGATATTCTCTTAAAACAAAATAATAAATGGTTCAAAAAGACAAGTTGAAAATTCTGGAAATTAGTTGTATTCCTATCACGAGTTGATTCTCAGTTGACTGGCGCGTAAGGAAATGCGCCTACATGATACCAATATTCTTTGTAGGTCGGGTTTCTATACCCGACGAAATCCTGAAATTCCAAAAAACCTTTCGTGATGGGTATAGAAGTGATATTGATGGTGGGCCGGAGCAACTCTTCAAAATTATTGCCAACCTGAAGATTGTCTTTAGATTCTACTGTGCATGTCCAGATCAGGAACCTTACTTCAATAAAATAATCAATGAAAGCGTTCCTGTTTCCAATCAACCTCATCGAAAAATCAAAATAAAGAATCTACCCGCTGGGCATGCAAATTCTTTATTGCTTTCTTACTACTGATAGATGCCAGATGATAAAAAACCATGAGACTGTATCCAGATGAAAAATTAGCACTAGATAAAGCATTAGAGGATATAGATGATGAAGTATATCTCTTTGGGAGTAGAGTTTGTAATAATAAAAAAGGTGGAGATATCGATATATTGATATATTCAGAAAAAAACTCTTTGAAATTATCTCAAGAAGTTTCAAGGAAATTTGTTATGGAGCTTGATAGCAAACTTGATGTCGTTGTGTTTGATAAAAACAATATGACAAAAGAACAAAAAGCATTTGTAAATACGCTTGAAATGATAAGATTAAAATGATGAATAATAGAAATTTTGAAATATTGCTGAGTGAGTCGAAAACCAAAATAGAGAACGCTTTTGCACTTGTGGAGGCGTCTTTATCTAAAATAGAAAAATATAAATTAAACTATACATACTCTTTCGAAGAGTTAGAGCCATATGATGCTTTAACAGGTAGATTTATAAGATGTGTAGAGATGTTTGCAAAATATTTTAAAACATATGATTCATATAAGTCCATTGTTCAAGCATCAACATATAGAGATTTGATAAATGTAATGGAAAAGTCAGGTCTGGTTACAAATACACCTGTTTGGATGGACATGAGAGATGTGCGGAATCGTATAGTGCATGATTATCTGCCAGAGCAGACAAAAGACATGTTTGATAGCATCATGGGCGAATTTTATGATCAATTAAAATTTAGTAAAAATAAAATCGAAATGGAAACATATTGAGAACGCCAGAATATTTGTATTTACTGGAATCGGGTTTATGCATAGCTAATAACGGGATCAAAGCAATGAAAAGGTGTATTACTTCGCTGAATATATGAGAAAGGAGCTGATGCTGTTGGAAGACTTGACAGTAGTTTTAATATATTATTGTGGGAAATAAATTAAATATTCTAGAGATTAGTTGTAGAAGTGATATTGGTGGCGGGCCGGAGCAACTCTTCAAAATTATTACCAACCTGAAGAATGTCTTTAACTTCTACTGTGCGTGTCCAGATCAGAAACCTTACTACAATAAAATAATCAATGAGGGCGTACCGGTTTTCAAATTACCTCATCGAAGATTTGAAATAAAACCCTTCCTTGGATTGATGAAATGGACAAAGACTAATAACATTATGATAGTTCATTCACACGGTAGGGGTGCAGGTGTTTATGCAAGGCTATTGAAACTATTTAACTGGCGACTGAAGGTAGTACACCATTTCCATGGCATACATTCAGAGAGAAATGGTTTAGCATTGTTTGCTGCGAGGATCCTGGGGATACTGACAGCTAAATTTGTATTAGTGTCAAGGTCAGAACAACAGATTGCTATGAAATACGGGCTAGCCAGTATTTCTAAATGCGTCTTAATTGAAAATGGAATTCAGTTAGAAAATGGAAAAAATATAGAGAAAGAAGAATTGCCTGTGCCAGATGTTTTTTGTGAAATAGTTCCGCCAGATAGCTTTGTTATAGGCATGCTATCCCGCTTTGATATTATAAAAAATATACCTTATGCAATACGAAATCTTTCACACTATATGAAAAGCCATGACGATGTATTCCTCATAATAGGAGGTGATGGAGAGGCTCGCAGGGCGATTGAACATACTATCCGTGAA
>Ga0233430_1005387_pt1 | contig 11149 bp, 10 predicted proteins | sample SI_118_April2016_2_FD_179883 | JGI IMG/M metagenome (GOLD analysis project Ga0233430, IMG submission 179883) | Seawater microbial communities from Saanich Inlet, British Columbia, Canada - SI_118_April2016_150_MG | ecosystem: Environmental > Aquatic > Marine > Inlet | place: Canada: British... | reverse complement strand
TTTTTCTAGAATATCTGCATAGATTTTTAGGCGGTCCAATGTTTCACGTGAAACATCGGCAGCTTTTTGGAATTCTTCAATCGTTAGAGGGGCTTTTCGCTCTGACAAAGCCATAACCACAAACTTTACGCCACAGCCCGGCTTTTTCCTCTACGCACATATGCAAGCAAAATGGTCAACGCCGCCGGCGTTATCCCAGGAATACGCGCTGCCGCCCCCAAAGTCGCCGGGAAATGGTTTTTCAGCTTTTCCCGCACTTCGTTGGAGAGGCCTTGCACATGGTCGTAGTTCAGATCTCCCGGTAGCTCGAGCGCCTCATCTCTGCGATAGGCATCAATATCCGACTGCTGCCGCGACAGATAACTCGCATAGTGTGCCTCAATCTCCAGCTGGGCCGCAATGTCAGCTGCAAAGCCAGCCACTTCGGGCCAAAGCGTACGCAATCGTTCCAGGGAGACATCCTTGAAGGCAAGCAGCTCCATGCCATTCCGACGCCGGCCATCCTCATTAATTGTAAAGCCCTGCGCGTTCGCCTCATGGGGTGTTATAGACTGCGTCTCCAGGAACAGTCGCGCCTTATCTAGCCGGGCCATCTTCGCCTTAAACTTATCTCTGCGAATATCGCCTACACAGCCAATGGCAAGACCGAGGGGTGTTAGCCGCTGATCTGCATTATCCGATCGTAACAACAGGCGGTATTCAGCGCGCGAGGTGAACATGCGATAGGGCTCAGGTGTCCCTTTGGTCACCAAATCATCAATCATCACGCCAATATAGCCATCGGCCCGGTCCAAAATTATGGCTTCGCCATTCACCGCCGCCAAAGCCGCATTCAATCCAGCCATCAAACCCTGGGCCGCAGCCTCTTCGTAACCCGTAGTGCCGTTTATCTGGCCAGCGAGATACAGGCCCGCCAGCTTTCTGGTCTCCAAACTTGGCCTAAGTTCCCGCGGATCAACAAAATCATATTCAATGGCATAGCCGGGCTGGATCATTTCGGCATTTTCAAGGCCCGGAATGGTCTTCAACAAAGCCAACTGAACATCTTCCGGCAGGGAGGTCGAAATACCGTTGGGGTAAATCGTATGGTCATCCAGGCCCTCAGGTTCCAGAAATATCTGATGCCGCTCACGCTCCGCGAAGCGCACCACCTTATCTTCTATGGAAGGGCAATAGCGCGGCCCCGTCCCGTCGATCTGGCCGGTATATATGGGCGCCCGGTCAAGATTACGCCGGATCAGGTCATGACCCTCTGTATTGGTCCAGGTTATATGACAGTCGATCTGTGGGTTCGCGACCGACGTGGTCAAGGTTGAGAAGGCCTCCGGCGAGGCATCGCCAGGCTGACTTTCCAGGCTATCCCAGTCAATTGTTCGACCATCCAGGCGTGGCGGCGTCCCCGTTTTCAAGCGGCCCATAGCCAGGCCCAAATTATACAGACGTCCAGAAAGCCCTAGGGCTGGTGCTTCCCCCATACGCCCCGCCGGCCAGCTTTTTTCGCCAATATGAATACGGCCTTTCAGAAAGGTCCCGGTAGTAAGGATCACCCGGCCGCCGGAAATTTCGCGACCATCTTCCAGGCGCACGCCGACGATGGCATCATCCCGTAAAAGCAGGTCGTCAACTGCGCCGGCCTCTATGGTCAGGTTTTCAACGTCCGCCAACGCGGCTTGCATGGCTGAACGATAGAGCGCCCGATCCGCCTGGGCGCGGAGGCCCCGAACAGCAGGACCCTTGCGACGGTTGAGCATACGAAACTGGATGCCGCCCGCATCGGCGACCCGTCCCATTAATCCGTCCAGGGCGTCAATCTCCCGTACAAGATGGCCCTTCCCAAGACCCCCAATGGCAGGGTTGCACGACATCTCTCCGATAGTGTCCAGGCGATGGGTGAGCAGTATGGTCCGCGCGCCCATACGGGCCGCAGCGGCAGCTGCCTCACAACCGGCATGGCCGCCACCGACAACGATGACATCAAATGTCTCTGTGAATATGTCGGGCTGCTGTTTCATGGCGCGCAAGATAGGCAGGCCGAAGGGCAGAGTCAAAACATCCTCGAAAATATTTCAACTGAAGCAGGGAGTGTTTCACGTGAAACATCCGAGACCGGCAAATACCTACTCTATTTGCCTATACAAAAGTCGCCGAACACAACATCTAGAATATCTTCCACATCTACGCGGCCCGTGATCGACCCCAGATGGCGTGCTGCGAGGCGCACATCTTCGGCCACCAACTCTCCATCGCTCTCATTCAAACCCCGCAACAATGCATCCCGGCAATTTTCAAGGTTCTCGCGATGGCGCAGTCGGGTCAGGCCAGGCGCACCATGCCCCGCCATAAGGATGCCCGCTTCTACTTCCAAACGAGCTTCCAATTCATCAAGGCCCTGCCCTGTTTTGGTAGAGACCGAAATCCCCACCTGCGGCGCTTGCCCTGCCTGCGGCACTCCGGCCCCAAGATCCGCTTTCGAGGCCACCAATATCCCATCGTCTCCCGCCAGCTGCAAAACCTCAGCCCCCGGATCCGGGGTATCAGCGCTGTCATAAAGGACGATTTTCAGGTCCGCGCCCTCACTTCGTGCCAAGGCCCTGCGCACGCCTTCGGCCTCTACCAAATCATCGCTATCCCGCAAACCCGCCGTATCCACCAAGATGACCGGATAACCGCCCAGGTTCAAGTGCACCTCTATGACATCCCGCGTGGTACCCGCCTGGGACGACACAATGGCTGCATCCCGTCGCGCCAATGCGTTCAATAAGCTCGATTTGCCAACATTCGGCGCACCAAGAATGACCATGTGACAGCCTTCCCGCAGCCGCTCCCCCCGGTGCCCGTCATCAAGGTGGGCAGAGATCGTATCCGCCAAAGACCGTAAAACAGGCCGTTGTCTGGCCAGCAATTCACCCGGCAGGTCTTCGTCAGGAAAATCGATGTCCGCCTCAAGGTATGCCAAAGAGCCAATAAGGTCCCCGCGCCAGCCTTCATAAAGACGGCCCAGGGCGCCATCCATCTGCCGTTGCGCCTGACGTCGTTGCGCCTCCGTCTCCGCTGCAATCAAATCCGCCAAACCCTCGGCCTGGGTTAGATCCATTTTGCCGTTTTGAAATGCCCGCCGGGTAAATTCCCCAGCCTGGGCCATCCGACAACCGGGAATTTGGCCCAACGCCGCCAATACTGCCGTTATGACAGCCGGTCCCCCATGACCATGCAGTTCGGCCACATCCTCACCGGTAAAGCTTTGCGGCCCCGGAAACCACAAAACCAGGCCCCGGTCCAGCTCCTCTCCACTGATGGGATCAAAAAAACCGCTCAACACGGCCCGGCGCGCAGCGGGCAGCTGATCTTTGCCGGTGATCGACCTTACGGCATTACCTGCCTGATCGCCGGAAATCCGAATAACCGCCACACCAGCCCGGCCGGACGCGGTTGCCAGAGCATAAATAGTGCCCGCGCCATTCATGGGTCATCACCAGGTTTGTAGATAAGCTGCCGGATCAGGCCGTTCTTTCATGGGCGTCGTCTTGTTCGCGGTACCAATATGGATAAAGCCCACCAGTCGATCCTTTGCCGCCAGGCCCAACGGTGCTTTGACGTTTTCATCGTAACAAGGCGCGCCTGTTACCCATATAGCCTGATAGCCTTCCGCATGCAGCGCGTTCAGCAAATTCTGCGCCGCCGCCCCGGTCGCCACGACCTGTTCAATTGCCGGAACTTTCGGGTGATTTTCAACGATTTCCGCCCAAACCGCCAGTACCAGGGGCGCGCGGACAGGTTTGCCCCGCGCCTTTTCAATATCATCGGCACTTGCCTCAGGTTCCCGCAACGCCAGGGCATCGGCGAATATATCACCCAAAGCTTCCCGCCGGTCGCCGCGAATGAGAAGAAAGCGCCACGGACGCAAGGCCCCATGATCAGGTGCGCGCATCGCCGTCTGCAATAATGTCACAACCTGTTCGTCGGTTGGCGAAGGTTCCACCAAAAGTCCCGCCGGCGTAGATTGCCGCCCCAACAGGCATTCGATCGCATCCATTCCACAAACTCCCCAAAAATATTGCCGTCGCCAATCAATCGTCGCTTTTGCCCATGGCCTTGGCCCAGAAGGCCTTTTGCATGGTATCAAAGCCCTGCATACCCGACGGCATCCAGGTCTTTACCAGGCTTTCCATATCGGCATCGGCCATGGCCTCTTTCATACGATTTTGTATATCCAGCAAAACCGCCTCCTGCATGGGGGCCACATCAGGCAGACCCAGAAAGGCCCGTGCCTCCCCCGGGGTGCAATCAATATCGATCTTGATTTTCATATTCCCAATATCCCGCTTTTGCCCAAGGCCACAACGTGGCAAACTTAGTCCAGGGGAACGGTCGGGGCAATGATCCATTGGGCAATCACATAGGCGCCTAAGAACGCCTATGCATGCCGCTATGTTAGGGGAATACAAGGCTATGGCAAATAAACTAGGGTCGGAAACATCGCCCTATTTGTTGCAACACAAAGATAATCCCGTGGACTGGCATCCCTGGGGTGATGACGCCCTGGCAGAGGCCGCCGCCACGGGCAAGCCGATCATGCTGTCCATTGGCTATGCCGCCTGCCATTGGTGCCACGTCATGGCCCACGAAAGTTTCGAAGACCCCACAATTGCCGCTTTGATGAACCAGCTTTTCATCAATATCAAGGTGGACCGGGAAGAGCGTCCGGATATTGACGCGGTTTACATGGCCGCCCTGGGTGTGATGGGCGAACAAGGCGGCTGGCCCCTGACCATGTTTCTGACGCCCGAAGGCAAACCGTTTTGGGGTGGTACCTATTTCCCGCCCGAGGCGCGTTACGGGCGGCCCGGATTTCCCGATATCCTGCGCCGCATCGCAGAAGTCTACCAGACGGAAACAGCTGCCATTGGGGAAAATACCGAAGCCATTCTGCAATCACTAAGTAAACTGGCCAGTGGTGATGCAGACGCTCAGGAAGTCCATATCAGTTACGCTATCCTGGATCAGGTGGCCAAGCTGTTAGCCGAGCAGGTGGATATGGAACACGGCGGCCTGGGTCAGGCACCAAAGTTCCCGCAAACCTATGCCATCGAAATGATCTTGCGGGGCTGGTTGCGAAAACAGGATCAAAATATGATTGCCGCCGCCGATATAACCCTTACCGGTATGTGCCAGGGGGGCATCTATGATCACCTGGCCGGTGGTTTCGCCCGCTATTCCACCGATGCCGCCTGGCTGGCCCCGCATTTTGAAAAGATGCTTTACGACAACGCGCAATTGATCGATGTGCTGACCCTGGCCTGGCAGATCGACAACAAGCCCTTATACAAAACCCGCATTGCGGAAACCATTGCCTGGACTTTGGATGAGATGGTGGTCCCAGGCGGTGGTCTGGCCGCGACCCTGGATGCCGACAGCGAGGGTGAAGAAGGCCGCTTTTACGTTTGGCAGGCAGTGGAGATCGATGCTGTTTTGGGAGATGACGCCACCGTCTTCAAGGCTGCCTATGACGTCACGCCCCACGGCAATTGGGAGGGTAAGACCATCCTGAACCGTTCCGCCAAACCAGAACTTGGCGACAATGCATACGAGGCAAAGTTGAAGGCCTGCCGGGAAAAATTATTGCAGCATCGATCAAAGCGCATACGCCCCGGCTGGGACGACAAGGTTTTAGCCGATTGGAACGGCCTGATGATTGCCGCCCTGGCCAATGCTGGTGCCGTTTTTGGCCAACCCGCCTGGTCCACTGCGGCCATTTCGGCCTATGAATTTATCACTGACAAGCTTTCGCCTGACGGCTTATTGGTACACGGCTATCGCCAGGGTCAAGCGAAACACCGCGCCCTTCTCGACGACTATGCCAATATGTCGCGCGCCGCTCTGGTGCTTTTCGAGCTATATGGCGACCAAGCCTATCTGGACCAGGCAAAAGCCTGGGTCGCAGAGGTTGAGGCCCATTTTGCCGACCCCGATCGGGGCGGCTATTTCTTCTCCTCCGATCAGGCTACGGATGTCATTGCCCGCATGCGCCATTGCAACGACAACGCCATACCCTCGGGCAATGGTGTTATGGTCGAAGTGTTGACCAAACTATGGCTCCTGACGGGAGAGGCCGCCTACGGCCGCCGGGCAGAGGCTCTGGTCACCGCGTTTTCCAAACAACTGAACCATTATGCCCTGGCCATGACAACTTTCCTCAACAGTGTCGAATTCATGCTGCGACCCCTCCAGATTGTCATTATCGGTGAGCGGAATGATCAGGGGGTGCAGGACTTTCTCGCCGTGGTTCATAACTTGGCTTTGCCCAACAAGGTTTTGCAGGTTTTAGCCCCCGGCCAGACCCTGCACGCCAACCACCCAGCCGCCGCCATGACACAGATAGAAGACCGCGCCACAGCCTATGTCTGCGTCGGGCAAACCTGTTCCCTGCCCCAAACCGATCCGAAGGCGCTTGGCATTGCCCTTTCCATGGCGTCCGACACTACAAATATGGCAGACTAGGGCCATGGCACAATTATCCATGCACTCCCCCATCGGTGATCTAACCATCAGCGCCGATGACGGCTCCATCGTCGCTCTGGACTGGGGTTGGGCCCGTGATCAAAGCGATGATGCCTTATTGGAGGCGGCAAAAGCACAATTGGAGGCCTATTTCGACGGTGCCTCCACGGCCTTTGATTTGCCCCTAAGCCCAGCTGGTACCGAATTCCAACGCAATGTCTGGCGCTTGATGGAAGCCATTCCCTATGGGGGAACAAGGTCTTACGGAGATCTGGCAAAAGACCTGAAGTCTGCGGCCCGGGCCGTGGGCATGGCCTGCGGCGCCAATCCTATTCCCGTAATCATTCCCTGCCACCGCATCTTGTCTGCAACTGGCATGGGTGGTTATTCCGGTGAGGGCGGCGTGGTCACCAAGGTCGACCTGCTTCGCCTGGAAGGTGCCTTGTTGTAGTCGAAACCTTTTCATCAATCCTAGCGAGCGTGACAAGACCAAGGCCTTGGGAGTAAAGTTCGCCCAATCATTTTTCCTGCGCCCGCCACCCGGCGGCATCAGCAACGAAATCAATCCAAATCAAATCACTTGGGGAAAGGCGAAGCGACCATGGTCAAAGCAATCCAATTTCACAAGGCAGGCCGCCCATCAGTCATCAAATGGGAAGACGTCAAGCTGGGAAAACCTAAAAAGGGACAGGCCCAGGTACGCCACACCGCCATTGGCCTGAACTATATCGACACATATCACCGCGGCGGCTTGTATCCCCTGCCCATGCCGTCAGGATTGGGAACGGAAGGTGCCGGCGTTGTGGAAGCGGTTGGTCCAGGCGTCAAGCACGTTAAGGCGGGCGACCGGGTCGCCTATGCCGGCGGCACGCCCGGTGCTTATTCCGAAGCACGCAACATGGATGCGGGCATTCTGGTGAAAATTCCCCGTGGCATCTCTGATGAAGCCGCCGCCGCCATGATGCTGAAGGGCATGACCGTAGAATATTTGGTCCGCCGCACGTATCCGGTCAAAAAAGGTCAGACCGTACTGTTTCATGCCGCCGCCGGCGGCGTTGGCCTGATCGCCGGACAATGGTTGAATGCTTTGGGCGTCCGCGCCATTGGCACAGCCGGCAGCCCGGCCAAGGTCAAGTTGGCCAAGGCCCACGGTTATGCGGAAGTTATCGACTACAACAAAAAGGATTTCGTCAAGGAAGTCGCCCGCCTGACCAACAAGGAAGGCGTGCCGGTGGTATACGATTCAATCGGCAAATCAACCTGGGACGGCTCCCTCGATTGCCTGCAGCCCCGTGGTTACATGGTCTCGTTCGGCAATGCCTCGGGCGCGGTGGACAGCTTCGCACCCGGCATCCTGGCCGCGAAAGGTTCTCTGTTCCTGACCCGGCCCAGCTTGCTGGCCTATAATTCGACCCGCAAGGAACTGGAGGCCAGCTCGAAAGCACTGTTTGCCATGGTCAAAAGCGGCAAGATCAAGATTGAGATCAATCAGACCTATGCCCTGAAGGACGCAAAACAGGCTCACATCGATCTCGAAGCCCGCAAAACCACGGGCTCAACCATTCTGATCCCGTAGCAACACATTCTATAAGAAACAAAACGGGCCGCGCTGGCGACAGCGCAGCCCGTTTTTCTTTTATACTTCAATAGCTTAGGTGTTACCCTAAGTGTTCATGGAATCAAAGAATTCGTTGTTGTCCTTGGTCGCCTTCAATTTACCAAGAAGGAATTCCATGCTGTCCATAGCACCCATGGGGTTGAGGATCCGGCGTAACACCCACATCTTGGCCAGGGCGGCCTGATCCACCAGCAATTCTTCCTTGCGGGTGCCGGACTTGATTATATCGATAGCGGGGAAGACGCGCTTGTCAGCCAGCTTCCGGTCGAGCACGATTTCAGAGTTACCCGTGCCCTTGAATTCTTCGAAAATCACCTCGTCCATACGGCTGCCCGTATCGATCAGGGCGGTAGAGATAATGGTCAAAGAACCGCCTTCTTCAATATTTCGGGCGGCACCAAAAAATCTTTTCGGCCGCTGCAGGGCATTGGCGTCCACACCACCGGTCAGAACCTTCCCCGATGACGGCACCACAGTATTATAGGCCCGGGCCAGGCGGGTGATGGAATCCAGCAGGATCACGACGTCTCGTTTATGCTCCACCAACCGTTTGGCCTTATCGATGACCATTTCCGCCACTTTTACGTGGCGGGCGGCAGGCTCGTCAAAGGTCGAGGAGATAACCTCGCCTTTCACGGAACGTTTCATGTCCGTGACTTCTTCCGGGCGTTCGTCGATCAACAGCACGATCAAAAAACATTCCGGGTTATTCTCCATGATCGAATGGGCGATAGATTGCAGAATAACCGTCTTACCTGTGCGGGGCTGGGCCACGATCAGGGCCCGCTGACCCTTACCGATAGGCGATACCAATTCGATCACCCGGCCGGTCTTGTCTTCCACCGTCGGATCGCTGCGCTCCATCACAATGCGCTCTTCGGGATAAAGTGGCGTCAAGTCGTCAAAATGTACTTTGTGTTTGGCGTCTTCGGGATCATTGAAGTTGATCAGGTCGACCCGCAACAGGGCGAAATAACGTTCGCCGTCTTTTGGTGCGCGGATCTCCCCTTCTACCGTATCGCCGGTGCGCAAGGAAAAGCGTCTGATTTGGGAGGGCGAGACATAAATATCGTCCGGGCCCGGCAGATAGTTCGCTTCCGGTGCGCGCAGAAAGCCAAAGCCATCCTGCATTATTTCCAGCACGCCGATGCCGGTGATCTCTTCTTCATTGTCCGCGGCCTGCTTCAGGATCGCAAACATCTGCTCTTGCCGCCGCAGGGACGAGGCGTTTTCAACCTCCAGCTCTTCGGCATAGGCCAAAAGATCAGTCGGTGTCATAGCCTTTAGTTCTTGTAGTTTCATTGCAATTTTCGTTTTTATCTGTTCGTGGGAATGGAGAATGGGGGGTAGGGCAAGAGACTTCGCCTGATACGCAGCGACAGCGACATTCTTGGGGTAAACGAAGAGGTTAGGTAGACCTTGGAAATTCAGGCTCGCCGAGAGAGGTAGGTTTAGAAAACTCGAATTACGGTGCCGGTCGGCACCTTAGCCCTGTTTGATTGCCTTCAACTAACATAGGTCCGGCTCAGGTGAAAGCAAGAAATTGCATCAAATGAACACTTATTTTTACAACACCCGCCAAACCGAACCTATTGCGCGGCATATCCGCCATCAATAAGCAAATCAGACCCGGTCATAAATCTGGCGTCATCGCTGGCCAGATAGACCGCTGCACGCGCGATTTCCCGAGGCTGACCAAGCCTGCCAATAGGATGCGTCGGACCCCATTCCCGTTCCGCCGCCTCCAGATCACCGAATTGTTGCGCCAAACGGTCCGTGGCAATACCGCCCGGCGATAAAGTATTGGCCCGAATGTTTTGTCCGGCATGTTCCAGGGCGACCACCTTGGCCAGTTGCAGCAAGGCGCCCTTGGTAGCGCAATAGGCCCCCCGCCCCGGCGTGGCGACCCGTGCCATTTGTGATGCGGTCATGATGATGGACCCACCGCCTGCCGATAACATCTGCGGGATCAAATACTTAGCGGTCAAAAACACGCCAGTCAGATTGACGGAAAGGGCATGATTCCAGGTCTCGACGGACATCTCGGCAATCGAAACCTGCGGAGTCAGTGTCGCCGCGTTGCACATGCCCACATTTACCGGACCAAAAGCTGCTGCCACAGCCGCCACAGCCGCATTCACCGAAGCCTCATCCCCCACATCACAGCCGCAGGCCATAGCGCGACCGCCTGCCGTCGTAATCGCTGCCGCTTCACTTATCGCAAGTTCCTCGTTCAGATCCAACAAACCAACAGCCGCACCCTCTTCCGCGAATGCCCGGGCCGTCGCCAGGCCAATGCCCTGGGCCGCACCCGTTACCAACGCGACCTTGCCCGCCAGAATACCGTCCGCCATGCTGAATTCTCCCAAAAAAACCGCTAGAATGGCCGTACGATGACCATAATAATGATGATAATCATGAAAACCGTCGGAATTTCATTCACTTTACGGTAAAAACCCGCTGTTCGCGTATTACTATCGGTTTCAAATTCTTTCCGCCATTTTGACAGACGGGCATGCATGCCGCCAAGTCCGATAAAGGCACAAAACAGCTTCACCCAAATCCAAATATCGCCAAAATCAATGATACCGGGGGTAAACAACAAGCAAAGGCCGAAAATCATCGCCAAAACCATTGCCGGATTGATGATCGCGCGCAGCAACCGCCGCTCCATCACCTTAAGGGTTTCCGACAGCTCCGACCCCGGTGTAGCTTCAGCGTGATAAACATACAGGCGGGGTAGATACAACATGCCCGCCATCCAGGACATCACCGCGATTAAATGCAGTGCCTTGATCCAGGCATACCAATCAGACAGAAAATCACTCATACGCCAATTCCAGTTTCACAGCCGCAGGCCCTAAAGTCGTCCCGACAGCATCGACCCCCCTGTTCATTTCGCGCTGCATTATCCGGCCATGCCAAAGCAGTTCGTGTCAAATCGGCCAAGCCTGTGATGAATTCAACCTTGGTACCGACAGTCGGCACCCTTGCATAATGGTCAACACCAACTGAGTTTGCCAGCAAGCGGGA
>Ga0233430_1005377_pt1 | contig 11172 bp, 15 predicted proteins | sample SI_118_April2016_2_FD_179883 | JGI IMG/M metagenome (GOLD analysis project Ga0233430, IMG submission 179883) | Seawater microbial communities from Saanich Inlet, British Columbia, Canada - SI_118_April2016_150_MG | ecosystem: Environmental > Aquatic > Marine > Inlet | place: Canada: British... | reverse complement strand
ATGGAAGCGATGCCATGGTAATGATCGTCATGGCCAGTGCATGGAAGCAAATCAGCTACAATTTTGTATTTTTCATGGCAGGTATGCAGGCCATACCCAAATCCTTGATTGAAGCTGCAGCCATTGATGGTGCAAGCCCCTTTAAAAGATTCTGGTTCATTTCATTTCCTTTGTTATCTCCGACATTTTTCTTTTTAACTGTGATGAATATTATTTATTCTTTTTTTGAAACATTTGGTATTATTCACACCATAACTCAGGGAGGGCCTGGCGGTTCTACAAATATCCTGGTTTACAAAGTTTACCAGGATGGATTTGTGGGCTTAAACTTAGGGTCTTCTGCTGCCCAATCAGTTGTGCTCATGTCCCTGATTATAGTTATAACCTTTCTTCAGTTCAGGTTTGTTGAAAAAAAGGTACAATATGGTGGATAAATATTATGGTTGAAAAAACTCCAATACTTGATTTTTTTACCTATGTATTCTTACTGCTGGGGATATTTATTGTTGGATTTCCAATACTTTACAGCCTTATTGCGGCAACCCTGCCTTTGGAAGAAGTGGTTAAAGTCCCAATGCCGCTTATTCCGGGGGACCAGTTTTTGGTAAATATGAAAGAAGCCTGGTCAAGGGGAGATCTTGGAACACAGATTTTAAATTCAGTTATTATGGCCTCGGGTATTACTGTGGGTAAAATTGCAGTATCCATGATCGGCGCATTTTCCATTGTTTATTTTGATTACAAATTCAGGGTTGTGGCGTTTGCCTCAGTTTTCTGTACTTTAATGCTGCCCGTGGAAGTCAGGATTCTTCCCACCTATGAAATGGCCGCCAATGTTCTCAATCCAATTCAGGCTTTGTGCAATCTTTTGCATTTGGAAGGCCTTTTATCGTGGTTTATCGGTAACGACATTACGATTGATCTTAATTGGAGTCTGCTTGACAGTCATTCAGGACTTATTCTACCCCTGGTGGCATCGGCAACCTGTACTTTTTTATTCAGACAGTTTTTTCTGACAGTTCCCGAAGAGCTTTGTGAGGCAGCAAAAATGGATGGTGCTTCTCCCATGACCTTTTTCAGGAAAATCCTTTTTCCCTTGTCCAAGACAAATATTGCCGCCCTTGTGGTCATTGAATTTGTTTATGGATATAATCAATACCTTTGGCCCCTGCTTGTTACAACCAATCCCAAAATGACAACTGCGGTCATTGGTCTTCAAAACCTGATACCCCAGGCAGATGATCTGCCTGAGTGGAATATTGCGCTTTGTGCAACACTCCTTGTAATGCTGCCCCCTGTTTTGGTCGTACTTTTTATGCAAAGATGGTTTGTAAAAGGCCTTATCGAAAAAGAGAAATAAACATTAATTGACAAAGAGAAAACTATCCGGATTAAACAAAGTATTCACCCTATCTTCAATAAAAAATAACAATGAAACCTATAAATGATTTTCCACTGGAACAAAGGCTTGGCATCACTTATCTTCTTACAGATATTGATGATACCATAACCAATAATGGCAAGATACCGGCCTGTGCCTTCCAAGCCATGGAAAACCTGGATACGGCTGGTATAAAAGTTATTCCAATTACGGGCAGACCTTCTGGATGGTGCGATCATATCGCCAGAATGTGGCCTGTAAAAGGGATTGTTGGTGAAAATGGCGCATTTTATTTTGTTTATGACAACCAGACAAAAAGAATGATCCGCAGGTATTTCAAACCGGCCCTGGAACGTGAGCAGGATCAAAAAAAAATGACTGTTATAAAAGAAAAAATACTTGAGTCTATACCCGGGTGCGTGGTATCAGCTGATCAAGCTTACAGGGAAGCTGATCTTGCCATTGATTTTGCCGAAGATGTACCTCTTCTTTCCCAGACGGATATTGACAGGATTGTTGATATATTTGAACAAAATGGTGCAACAGCAAAAGTCAGTTCTATTCATGTAAATGGATGGTTCGGAAGTTATGATAAGCTTTCCATGACCAAAATATTGTTCACAGAAATATTTAAAACAGATCTGGATGCAATTAGACAAGATGTGATTTTTGTCGGTGACTCCCCCAATGATGAGCCAATGTTTGAATATTTTCCCAATGCTGTAGGAGTTGCCAATGTCCTGGCATTCGAGGACAGGCTTTCCTTTAAACCTGCATGGATAACAAGGGGAAAAGGTGGGATAGGGTTTGCACAACTGGCCAAGATTCTTGTTTCATAATCAGATGTTCAAACACTAATTAAGCCCCATGCCAATAACAAGCCCTACTGCTATACCAAGTCCAATAAATATTGACCCCACAACAATTCCAACAGCTATATTATTTTCTTCAAGCTGTTTTGAAGTATTAAAAGGTGTCATTTTGTCAAATAATTTAAATCCAATAACCATAAATATTAATGTAATAATTACACCAAAAATTGCATATATAAAGTTAGTTAATAATATTTCAAATTCCATTATCTTAATACTCCTTTAATCTTGTGAATTTTATCAACATATCCGATAGTTTCTTTACTATGCTTGCCTGTAACTTTATTTAATTTTTTTTCTACTGAGGCCCATTTGTTAGGATTCAAACCTGCTTTTTCAGCTACTTTTTGAGTTTTAAAAATATTGCCTTTTCCAGCATTATACGCGCCAAACATAAATCCAAGTTTATCTTTAAACGGTCTTTTTGCTTTAAATAGTTTCCAGATTGATCGATCATAGTAAATACCTGCAGCAATGTTCCATTTAGGCTGTTGTGAAGTCCCTTTTATTGAAGGGTTTTTATATTTGATTTCTGCAAATGTTTTTGGCATTATCTGCATAATACCCTTGGCTCCAACATGTGATTTTACATTTGAATTAAGATTAGATTCAGCTATGGCCTGAGATTTAAAATATCGCCAGTCAAATGCAGGTCCAAAAAAATGTTTACTGTTTTTTTTAAAATAGGAATCATACTTTGTAACTCTATTGTAACGTTCAAACCCATAGGAAGACAAAGAAAAACATAAAAAAATGAATAAAAAAATAATTAGATATTTTGAAATCAACCGCATAGGTGACACTATCACAAAGAAGACGGCGGGTAAATTGTTTCAAAATTCCAATGTTAATTTCTGTTTAGTTTCTTATCCAATTATATGTCGCTTGCTGTATATTATTTGAAAAAGTTTGATGCCGGATGATTTTAATATGATTGGCTGGCATGTTCATTAATTGAGCCTTTAAGCATATACTTGAGATATTTTCTTTTCGCCTGTAAAAAATCCTTGTATTCATAGTAGTTGATATTTTCAACGGTCTCAAATTTTCCCCTGTACTCTTGTATCAATAGTTCCATCCCGACATTTCTACTCTTATTGTATTTCATGTTCAGCCGCCTTTCCTTTGTTTGGATTAAGATGACATAACAATAAAAACGCAAAATACATGCCAGGCAAAATAATATTGGCATATTCCCTTTGTTATCATTTGGTTCGGGGAATCAGCCAGGGGGTGGGGTTGGGGTTTGTCTACATGAAATATTACAAAAATTACATAAGGTTATGTATTTTAATACCCAGAGGATAGAAAAATTCTATGTTTAGCGTCTGAAGGAAAATTGTTGGTATCCTTACAAATGAAAAACCGATAAAACCCTTCCGGCCAAATTTTATAAATATTGAAAAGTAACTATAAGAATGATATTTTTTCCCAAAAAACAATTATATTTCCAAAGGGTTTAACCAATGGGTGATAAAATGCTATCAGAAGAGATCAAAAACATAGCGCAAAGTTCTTTGATTGATGTCATAGGCTTCACTGATGCTTCTGAATTTTCTAATTATACGTTGAAGCAAAGCAAACGCCGAGATCCGAAGCTGACTTTACCACAAACAAAATCAATCGTTATTGCCGGTATTTATATTAGTGGCATCACTATACCAGAATGACTGCCCTTGGAATAAAAGACATCTTGAAAATCCTTTGAATACTAAAATGACGACTTTTTTCCAGAATAAAATTAATAGATTTAGAGAGACGTATTATTTGCAGAACCTGTGTAAGCTTTCAGAAATTGATTATAAAGCTGTCTTTGGCAGCCTCAATACAGAAATCCCTTATCATATATTTAAACGAAATATTGATTTGGCATTAGAAAATGCAAAACGGGTATAAATTTTTGAGTGAGAGATAGCAGCCTCAAAAAAGTGACCGATATTTCAGCATTGTTAACAGCTAAGTTAAGAAAAAGGTCAAAATATATTAATGAATGTGGAAATAAGTTTAGAAGACACAATTGAAACCAAAGAGGTTATTGAACTTTACAAAGCAAATGGATGGTCCTCAGCGGAAAAACCGGAAAAGCTAATTCCAGCACTTAGGAATTCAGACGCTCTAGTTACAGCAAGAATTTCCCGGGAATTAATTGGTATTGGAAATGCCATATCTGACGGGAGTCTTGTCGTTTATTACCCTCATATGTTGGTACATCCGAATCATAAAGGAAAGGGAGTTGGCCGTGCCATGATGGAAAAGTTAAAAAGAAAATACAAGTTATTCCATCAACAAATGCTAACAGCAGATACTGATGCATTTGGCTTCTATGAAACTTTGGGATTTGAAAGAGCCGGTAAAACAGAACCAATGTGGATCTACTCCGGAAATGAACATTGATTTCAAATTTACAAACACTTTTTAAATTAGGAATTGGGCGACACCTATGTCTATCTATTCTGAAGGACAGGTAAAAAGCTCATATGATATGATTGAAAGCATGGGTCAATAGCCAGTCCCCGGAATGCTTTTGGCTGCGCTGCGAATTCACCGATTGAAATGGGGATGGTCACCTTGCCGGGAAAAAACGGATGGTACGACCGGGAAACATGTCGGCCCAAAATCGAAAAAAATATTGAAAACAAAGAATTCATCCAACTGAGCGGTCATGCCGAACCGGTCGGAGTCATCAAGTTCTGTCGGCGTTGCGAACTGTCTTGCCCAGTAGGAAAGGGATAATTTTCCAGGATATATCAGGCGGGCATTTTGTCCGGCATGAAGCGCCCTTACCGCCAGCGCAGATTGCTTTATCCGGGTATTCCAAGGCCATACTAAAGGGATATAGGAATGCTATCAACCCTTATTTATAAGTAAAAAATGATAGAAAAAACTGTTTTTAAAATTATAGAACTGATTGCGGGAAACACGGATCAAATTTTTTCGTTTGTTAATGATTTAAAAACCAAATATCCAAATTTGGATAACGACAAATTAGCAAAAAAAGTAGCGAATAAAGTAAAGAGAAAATGCGCAATCCAAGGTGGACTAATGGCAATTCCCGGTGCAATTCCTGGCGTTGGTTCCATAATTCAAATTGGAATTTCATTATTCGATTTTTCCAATTTAATCAACAATAAAATTGAATGAGGTTTTGGAATATTTAATTTTTTATTTTCCCAGTAGAATTATTTTTTGAAAATTTATTTGCCTTTCACCTCTATTTTTATGATATAAAGAACTTACTGACCATTGATTTTTTAATTTTAATTATTTTTCCATATTGTATTTTCTTCTACCATCGCACAGATAAAAAGGAGAACAGGTCATGAAAGAGTTGATTCAGTATATTGCTAAAGCTCTGGTTGATAATCCGGATCAGGTTGTTGTTGAGGAAATCACGACTCAGCAGACTCTTGTGCTGGAATTAAGGGTCGCAAAAGAAGATATTGGAAAAGTCATTGGTAAAAAAGGCAGGACTGCCCAGGCCATGCGAACTATTTTATCGTGTGCATCTGCAAAAGAAAAAAAAAGGGCCATCCTGGAAATAGTTGAGCCCATAGTTTTATAGTGAATAAAAAAGAGCGGGGGCCCGAACCATACAATCAGGAGAGGAAAGCTTGGAAGAGTTTATAGAAAAATTCAACAAAGTAAATCATGATAAATTTTCTAAAAATTACTATTGTGATAAAAATAAAAAGGCTCAAGGAGAAATGAAGGCAGCTTTACGATCAATGCCAGAAACAGAAAAATTTGAAGCAGAAAAAATGATTCAAGAAGCACGTAATAAGATATCATAATAATAGCAAAAGCAATGTCCCCAGACAGCCTTTATGGAACATGTCTGCCTCTGGGACTTTTCATCTTTACCCCTGTCTGTGGTATCACCAAGATACTTCCAATCGGCAGCTTTATAACAGGTTTCGTAAAAACGCTCGGTATCAACAAAGGTTTCAAGAAAATAGAGTGGGTTGTTATAGATTTTTTTCCAATCTTTTGAGATATTCCTGACCATTATACCAAGTAAATGAGATGCAAGGTGAGGCACTTTATCCGTTACAGCAAATCTCCAAACAAGTTGAATCGCCAAGCTCAAATTGGATTAAACTTTTATGTATAAAGTAGAATCATCGATAGGATAATTAGTTAGAACTCAAACTTGGGTTTGCGGTTTGTAAGCAGAAAACAGATCAAAAATTACCCGTTAAAAAATAGGACCATATTTTTCGCTTGTAATAGCTATCCTTCTGTGTAAAATTGCTATATTGAAAAAAAATCTTGATCAAAGGGATAGTTGAATGTTTAAAAGTATCGAAATTAATAATTTTAGAGGAATAAATACTCTTAAGATTGATGAATTAAGTAGGATTAATGTTTTCGTCGGACCGAACAATTCGGGGAAAACGACTATAATAGAAAGTTTATTTATTTTAACAGGAATGTCGAATCCGCGACTCTCTTTGAATGTTAATGCATTCCGAGATGTACTTCACTCTGAAGAAAATGATTTTCGATTAAATTTCAGGGGGCTTAATTTTGATAATAAAATTTACTTAAGTGGCTTTGTTGAAAAAGATGGTCGCAGAAGTCTTGAAATTACTCCAATTTATTCCAAAGGCATGCTCCGAAATGCTCCCGACAAAAAAAATGATAGTACTACAAACTCTGATATCTCAGATGCTTCTGGTTTTTCAGACAGTTCTGGACATAATGATGCAATTGGATTGAACTATAATTTTAAAAAATCTCAAAAAAAATATCTTTCAAAACTTATATTTGAAAAAAATCAAATGGAAGTAATTCTTTCAAAAAACTACAAAGAAACTCTAAATGCTCGTTTTTTTAGTGCGAACACTATGTCCGGAACAATTGCAGATAGGATTGATAAAATTCAACGAAATAAAAAAAAAGATTTATTAATTCAAACATTAAAAAGAATCGAACCCAGAATAGTAGACGTTGCGTTATCTAAAAATAAAATGGTTTATGTCGACATTGGGATTGAACAAATGATTCCTTTAAACCTGATGGGATATGGCTTCTCGAAGGCCTGTGGCCTCATTGCCAATCTTCTCGTTTTACAAGATGGTTTTTTGATGATAGATGAAATTGAAAATGGATTCCATCCTGAGACACTATCAATACTGTGGAATGCTATTTTTTCTGCGGCTCAGGAATATAATGTTCAAATTTTCTTAACAACCCATAGTTATGAGGCCATTAAAACCTTACTATCAGTCATTCAGGATAATGATTTTAACAAAGATGAATTGGGTTTATTTTTAATACAAAAATTCAAAGATGAAAGACACAAATGCTATAAGTACGAATATGAAAGTTTAAAAGAAACTTTGGACAGTAATGTTGAAATTAGAGGAAAATTAATAGATTAAAAAATGTCTATATCAATCTACGTAGAGGGACCAGCTGATAAAAAATTTATTTCTGATGTAATAAAGCACTTAAATCCACAGATAAAAATCGATGAGATAATTGCAATTGATGGATATACAAACTTATTCAAATTTGAAAATAACATCTCTCTTAGAAATGATTTTGGGGGTAGGAATTTTATTGTTTTCGATGCTGATGAAAATATAAGTGACAAAATATATGAAATTAAACGCATCAACAATAAATTAAATTGCAAAATTGAATATTTTTTTTTCCCAGACAATTCAGACACCGGCGATTTGGAAGACCTGCTAATTAAGATTATAAATCCAGAACATAAAGTTGTTTTAGATTGTTTTGAAAATTATCAAAATTGTTTATCAAAAAATAATAATTATACGCTACCAAATAAAAAAGCTCTTATATACGCCTATTGTGAAGCGCTACTATCAAAAAAAGACTCAAAGTATATTAAAGAATCTAATAGAGACTATTTAAACGAAAAATTATGGAATATAAACGCAACAGCTTTAAATCCCTTGAAAGAGTTTCTAAAAGAAATTTTTATAAAAAATTAATTCATTCATTATACCTTGATAAATTTACATTTTGGGGCTATCAAACATACTTGCATCAATCTTGAGATTCCACTTTATAGTAGGATAGCAAATTGAATGGACCTGGTTGCCAAGAACCCTCGGTTCACAGGGTCGAAAAAAATCAGCTTAAGTATGTAGTAAGTTGAATGGGATCTAACAATCACTGCTACTTCTATTCTTCAATAAAGAGTAATGGGAAACCAGAAAGTCTTAATATCCTCAACCACAACATATAGATTTAGGTCATGCTTGAAAAAAGAGAGTCCTATGAATACGAAGTGCTATCCATTGAGTTAGCCATGCAATTACTGAAAGTAAGCGCTTAGCAAACCCCACCTTATAATTTCCTCCGGGCCGTGGCATATTGAGCCAACTTTAAAATCAAAGGAGGCTTGGGCGATGTCGGAACAATCAAAAAAAGCAAATGAAAAGCGAACTCAATTCTGGAGAAAGCATCTAAAAGGATGGTCCCAGACAGGGCTAACACAGAATGCATATTGCCGGGATAACAATCTGAGGCCAAATCAGTTCACCTATTGGAAGAACAAATTCAAAAAAAATAATTTACCAGTAGAATTTGTCCAAGTTAAATCTCACCCGTTTGAGAAAGTTATCAACTGTCATTACCCAAATATCCTTCGCCTAAACATCAAATCCGGATTTCAGGTCGAGATCCCTGATGGCTTTTCCCAGACCACACTGGAACAGGTGCTTCAGGTAGTTGGGCAGTTCTAATGTTTTTACCAGGCCACAATTTAAAGGTCTATATAGCCCTGGGGATCACAGATATGCGCAAATCTATTGATGGGCTTTCCATTCTGGTCAGCGAAAAATTGAATTTGGACTTGTTCTCCGGTCACCTATTTGCCTTTTGTAACCGGAAACAGAATATGATTAAAATCCTGTACTGGGATAAAAGCGGATTTTGCCTTTGGCACAAGCGCCTTGAAAAAAACAAGTTCAAATGGCCGATCTCAAGAGAGGAGGTAATGGCTGTCGGAACACAGGAACTTGCATGGTTGATCAACGGCTTGAATATCCATCAAAAAGATGCCCATAAATCTTTAAAATATACCACGGTTTTTTGAATAAAAACTATGAAAAACCGCTTGGTTATGCTATATACAGTGTATGACAAACGACATTCTCACAGGCATAACCGATCTTGAAAATCTTAAAAAAGTTGCAATTGATTTAAACACAAAAAATCATTTTTACCAATCAGAAATTAAGATTCTCAATGAGCAGATCAAAAGCCTTCAGGATAAACTTTTTGGCAGAAAAACAGAAAAAATTCATAGAAACGACGGGCAACTTTCCCTTTTTGATATCCCTGAACCCGAATGTCCATTATTAGAAGAGCCTGAAGAGACAACTGTGACATCCCATATCCGGAGAAAAAAGGGGCGGAAGCCTTTACCTGCAAATCTGCCACGGGTAGAAGTTATCCATGAACTTTCAGAAGAAGAAAGACAATGCGGGTGCGGATGTCTTAAAGCCTATAGTGGACAGGAAGTCTCTGAACAACTTGACATTATCCCGGCCAAAGCGCAGGTAATTCGAAACATTAGATATAAATATGCCTGCAAAAACTGCGAAGGTGTTGAAGATGACGGCCCCACCGTATCCATCGCCAGGATGCCCGAACAGATGATACCCAAAAGCATGGCAACCCCGGGACTTCTTGCCCATATTCTGACAGCTAAATTTGCCGATGCCCTGCCATTTTATCGGCAGGAAAAGCAACTTTCCAGGATTGGCATTGAACTGCCCAGGTCAACTATGTGCAACTGGGCAATGAAAGTTGCCCAGGCCTGTGAAATTCTGCTGGGTTTTATGCAGGCTCAGATCCTCCAAGGTCCGGTTATCAATATTGACGAAACAACTGTTCAAGTATTAAAGGAGCCAAACCGGTCAAAATGTTATATGTGGGTGTTCAAAGGAGGAACACCAGACAAACCCATCATCTTGTTCCAGTACCACCCGACAAGATCCGGAGACGTTGCATCACAATTTTTAAATGGATACCAGGGTATTGTCCAAACGGACGGCTATGTCGGGTATAAATTTCTCGATACAATAATAGGGATTATTCATATCGCCTGCTGGGTACATGCCCGCAGAAAATTTACGGATGTGGTAAAAGCCCTTGGGAGAAAAAAAGGCAAGCCTCCTTCTGGCAACGCCGGGACTGCTTTAAAGTATATCAGCAAACTTTACAAGATTGAAAAACAAGCCAGAGAAAAAGGATTGTCCGTTGAAGAGATATACAAGGAAAGACAGGAAAAAGCTGTGCCCATCCTCAATGAATTTAAAAAATGGTTAGATGCAAAAGTTGAACAGGCCCCGCCTAAAAGCCTGCTCGGTAAGGCAATAGCCTATACCCTTAATCAGTGGCACCGATTGATACGATATACTGAAGATGGCAGGGTCGGTCCTGATAATAATGTAGTTGAAAATGCCATAAGACCTTTTGTTGTGGGCCGTAAAAATTGGTTATTTTCTTGCACCCCTGAAGGAGCCAGTGCCAGCGCATGCATTTACAGCCTGATTGAAACTGCCAAGGCCAACGGTCTTGAACCCTACTGGTATCTAAAATATCTTTTTGAAAACTTGCCTGAGGCTATGACTGCCGATGAGTTTATGGCTTTGATGCCCCAAAATATTGATAGAACCTTGCTTGCAGGTCCCGCCGCTTAATTTATATCTGATTTTTACACGCTTTGATAGGTGGGGTTAATTAACCGCTTACCCATTAAATAAAATGACCATTACTGAAAAACTCGTCGCAATGAATCAGATCTGGGATGATCTTATGCGTAACCCAGATGATATTCCATCACCGGAATGGCATAATGAAGTTTTATCCGCGCGTGCTGAACGAGTGAAAAATGGAGAAGCCCATTTCAAAGACTCGGTGTTTGTCAAGCAAGTT
>Ga0233430_1005375_pt1 | contig 11174 bp, 8 predicted proteins | sample SI_118_April2016_2_FD_179883 | JGI IMG/M metagenome (GOLD analysis project Ga0233430, IMG submission 179883) | Seawater microbial communities from Saanich Inlet, British Columbia, Canada - SI_118_April2016_150_MG | ecosystem: Environmental > Aquatic > Marine > Inlet | place: Canada: British... | reverse complement strand
GATTTGCAGAGCAGCACAGCCCGTTCACTGATCGCCCCCTGGTCCGGACCATAAACCAGGATGGCACGTACTTCGGGATTGGGGGCACGGACAAATGCTTCGACCTGACGGGCAGCGATTTTCATGGAGAGAGTATAGGGGAGCGCAAGCGAAAAGGATCAGGAAGATTTGGTTCGGCGTGAGAAAAAGACGCCAAGCCGTGTTCGTAATTCTTCAGCCACATCTTGTGCAGCCCGACGTTCGGCGTCCTGACGCGCGATCAGGGTGGCGTATTCGCTGGTGATCACATTGTAAACGGCGATGGATCTGGCGACGCCAACAAAGACCTTTTTGTTTGTCGAAAGATCAACAAGCGTAAAATTCGATGTCAGTGTGAGATTATAACGCGTGGCACTTTCATCCTGGGCGAGGGCGGTGCCGACGCTGGACAAGGACAATTTCACATTCAGCTGATACCTGTTCTGGGCGCCCTGACCGCGCGGTGTCAGATATTCGACAAGCTGGTTGCGCACCAATTGCCCGAGCCGATCAGGGATGGGCGCGACCCGGATGGTTGCCAACTCCCCCTGCGGATCAGAGAGCCCGGAAGGGTCTGTTCCATACAGCGGTTTGAACCCACACGCTGCGAGGGCGGTCAGCAGGATCAGTGTTGCAAGAGTTCTAGACAACCACATTGACGATCCGGTTCGGGACCACAATAACCTTGCGGATCTCCCGATCTCCAATGGCAGATTGCACAGTTGCCAGCGCCAGGGCTGCTTCTTGTACCAGACCCTGGTCGGCATCTTTTGCAACATCAATGGTGCCGCGCATTTTGCCCGCAACCTGAACACCGATGGTAATGGTGTCTTCTTCAGCCAGCTCGGCGATGACCGTTGGCCAGGGTGTATCAGCCAGCAAGACGGTGTGCCCCAAACGTTGCCACATTTCTTCCGCCAGGTGCGGCATCATGGGGCCAACGACCTGAACCAGAATGGTCAGCGCTTCTCTCAGGGCTGCGTTATCGACATCGCTTTCCGGTTTGAAGGCACTTGCCGTATTGGTGAATTCATAGATCCGGGCAACGGCGCGGTTAAAGCGAAACTTCTCAACATCATCTGTGATACCGGCCAGCATGCGATGGGTTTCCCCGCGCAAGGCGTTGCCTGTGGCACTCAGATCTGCGGAAATTTCATCGCCTTCCGGCAACTGATCCAGAACACCTTCAAACAATCGCCACAAACGTTGGGTGAAGCGCCATGCACCGGCGGCACCGGAATCCGTCCATTCCAGATCTCGCTCGGGCGGGCTGTCGGACAGCATAAACCAGCGCGCTGTATCGGCGCCGTATTCGTTGATAATGGAGCTTGGATCGACCACGTTCTTTTTGGATTTTGACATCGATTCAGATCGGCCAATTTTGACCGGTGCGCCGCTTTCTTTCAGACTGGCAGCACCGCCATTGCCAAAAACAACTTCTTCCGGATAGAGCCACTGACCGGCTTCATCCTTATAAGTCTCATGACAAACCATGCCTTGCGTAAACAAACCCTGGAACGGTTCATCGACAGACAGGTGTCCACATTTTTTCATGGCGCGGGTGAAAAAGCGTGAATACAGCAGATGTAAAATCGCGTGTTCGATGCCGCCAATATACTGATCTACCGGCAGCCAGTAATCGACTGCGGATTTGTCTACGGGCTGATCAACACGCGGCGAACAGAAGCGGGCGAAGTACCATGAGCTGTCGACGAAAGTATCCAGCGTGTCGGTTTCGCGTGTCGCAGCCTTGCCGCATGTCGGGCAGTCGACGTGTTTCCAGGTCGGATGTTCATCCAGCGGATTGCCAACCGTATTAAAGACAACATCGTCCGGCAGCACGATTGGCAGGCTCTCTTTCGGTGCCGCAACCGGACCGCAATCGGGGCAATGAATAATCGGGATTGGACAGCCCCAATATCGCTGCCGCGAGACACCCCAGTCACGCAAGCGGAAGTTTACAGTACGCTCGGCATCGTGGGATTTTTCCAGACGACTGGCGACCTCATCCTTGGCGGCGGGCACCTCCATACCATCAAGGAAATCGGAATTGATCAGCAAGCCGTCGCCGGTATATGCTTCGGTCCCGATTTCTATGGTCGCCGGATCAACCCCCTTGGGGCCGACAACGGGCACCACAGGCAAGCCATACTTTCGGGCAAAATCCAGATCGCGTTGATCGTGCGCCGGGCAGCCAAAAATGGCGCCCGTGCCATATTCCATCAGGACGAAGTTGGCGATGTAAACTGGCAGGTCTTCGCCGCCAAACGGATGGGCCGCTTTCAGACCGGTATCAAAGCCGCGTTTTTCGGCGGTCTCAATGGCTTCTTCGGTGGTGCCGCTGCGATGACACTCGGCAATGAATTCCGCTGCGGCCGGATTGTTGCCAGCGACTTCACCCGCCAGGGGATGATCCGGTGACAGGGCCATGAAACTTGCGCCAAATAATGTGTCGGGCCGTGTCGTGTAAATCTCCAGGCCGTCGTCGCGATCTTTCAGCTCAAACTTCAGGGACAGGCCTTCGGACCGGCCTATCCAGTTCTGTTGCATCAGGCGAACACGTTCGGGCCAGCGATCAAGACCGTCCAGGGCTTCCAGCAATTCGTCTGCATATTCGGTGATCTTGAAAAACCATTGCGACAGCAACCGCTTTTCAACTTCAGCACCGGATCGCCAACCCTTGCCGTCGATGACCTGTTCGTTTGCCAGAACGGTATTGTCGACCGGGTCCCAGTTGACCCAGCTTTCACGCCGATAGGCGAGGTCATGTTCAAACAGATCCACAAACAAGGCTTGTTGATGTTTGTAATAGCCGGGATGACAGGTGGCGATTTCACGCGACCAGTCAAGCGACAAGCCCATGATCTTCAATTCCGACTTCATATTTTCGATGTTGGAATAAGTCCACTCAGCGGGATGAATGCCTTTGTCTCTGGCGGCATTTTCAGCAGGCAGTCCAAAGGCATCCCAGCCCATGGGATGCAATACGTTGAACCCTTGCGCTTTTTTATAGCGTGCGACAACGTCACCCAGAGTGTAGTTGCGAACGTGGCCCATGTGGATACGTCCCGATGGATAGGGAAACATTTCCAGCACGTAATATTTGGGTTTGTCGGGGTCTTCCGACATTTCAAAGGTGCGGTTTTCCGCCCAGGTGGCTTGCCACTTCTGTTCGGTTTCGCGAGCGTTATATTTTACGTTGGCGGTATCGCGCGCCATTACTCTATTCCTGTGATTAACGGTTGAAGCATTTTCGCTAGCCGGAAATGTGGGTCGAAAAGCCCTTTATTTGGTATCGGCCGTCGCAACATGAAGTTGCCGGGCGCGGGTCAGGATCGCGTCTTCCAGCTCAGTCGGTGTGGTTGAGGCAACGGCAGCATCATTCCATGCAGCTGTTTGTGTTATGCGGGTCTGGCGAAAGACGGTGACTTTCAATCCATCTGCCCGCAACTTGCGATCAAGGATATAGACCGTCATCTTGAAACGCTCCAGCGGCGACGCCGGTGGGGAATACCAGTCTGTTATGATCACGCCGCCAAAAGGATCAGCGGACGATAGTGGCATAAATGAAATGGTGTCCAGCGATGCCCGCCACAGAAACGTATTGACGCCAATACCGGCAGGGCCGCTGCTTTCTGTCGTATTGCCCAGAATGCTAATGCCTTCGCCGCCAAACACGCGCCCGGCTTCCGACTGCTCGCGCTCACTCTGGTTTTTTGCCAGACCTTCCGTGTTTTCGGTCTTGATGCCGGAACAGGCAGACAACAGAAGAACTGTCGCCATAACAACAAGCGTTGTCAGGGGGCGAAATTCATATCCGGATTTGGCGACAGAGGTACGGGTCGTGGGCAAAACAAAATTCCTGAAATCTATAATTGGCGCGAATGTTAGCCTTGTTCCTGACTTTATCAACGATTTTGACAAAAATAACCACTCTCGAATGCAAAGAGGGACCAAAAATCATTAAAGATGTAAATTCCAGCCTAACTATTGCGTCCTGCAAAGGCGGCGGCCAATGGCTGCAGGATGTTGGCATAGGGCTCCCACGCCCTCAGTGATGTGGTGTATACCGGGGATCTGATCTGTACGGAACTGGCCGTCCGAACCGCGCGCTTGTTTTTGTGGAAGTCCAGGCAGTCGGGGTCCCATGGCACACCGCAATAGTCCAGTAAACGCCGCGTTTGCCCTTCCTGGTCGGCAGTCATTTCTTCATAGGCAAGCTCAAGGAAACCACCAGGGCAAGTCTTTCGCCAGTGATCCATAAGCTTTTCACTGGCCTCAAAATAGCGGATCAGCTCTTCCTGGCTGGATGTATGATAGTTTCCTTCCCGAAACGGTGTCTTAAAGTTGGACCAGGCGCAATCCATCAGGTTGCGTTTGCAATAAATGATCAAGGCATCCGGCCAAAGACGCTTGATCAGGCCGATATACAGAAAGTTCTGTGGCGTTTTATCGATAACATAGGGTGCTGCGGGAACTGTTTCGGCCAGAATTTCGAGAATGCTCTTCGAGATAAAGGCAAAATCCTTTTCTTTCCAGAACGGCAGACCGTCTGGATATCTCCTGTTACGAGGGTCCGCCATTTTTGTCAGGGAAATATCAATTGAGCCTCTTTCCCCGGCACCGCCAATCAAGTGGTGATGAGACAATATCTGTTCTATCAGCGTTGTCCCTGACCTTGGCAGACCCAGAACAAAAATGGGTTGCTGTTTTCCCAGCGGTGCAGGCGTTTCGGTTTTGATGAACGAGGCCGTCAGAACTTTTGAGATTTCTGCCATGTAGTCTTCGTCTGTCGACACATCATATTGGTAGCACTGTCGGCGACGCTGATTGGCCAGCACAAGATATTCGCCTGCCTTCTCCGTATCGCCGCGTTGTTCGAAGGTTCGAAACAGGGCATAGGCGATCTGGTCCCCTTCAAGCGGTGTCTCTAATTGTGCGGCCAGAACTTTTTGCATGACGACAATGTCTTCGTCGCTGATATCCTTGTCCATTTCCGCCAACATGATCCAACTACCACCATGTGCTGGCGAAAGCGTTACGGAGCGCCGCAAATGAACGATTGCCTTGTCAAAATCGCCATGGTTCATCAGCAACGTGCCAATCAGATTTTGCAGGCCGGCGTCTTCGGGTTCCAGTTCACCCAGCTGTTGATAAACGTCCAGGGATTTTGTCAGCTGGTCCTGATCACGAAGCAGCTTCGCCAGATTTCGCAATGCCCGGTGGTTCCGGGGGTTTGACCTGATTGCCGTTTCAAAGGCTTTTGTGGCTTGTCCGACCCTGCCTTCTCCAAGATAAAGAACACCCAGGGTGTTATTCGAATCGCTGTGGTTCGGATCCAGTTTCAGCGCCTTGGCCAGAAATTTTCGGGCCGACGTCGTGCGATCACTTCTGATGCTGGCGTATGCCGCCAGGTGCAAAAGCTCTATGTCACGTGGGCTTTTCTTGAGAACTTTCCTGAAAGCAAGAACAGCAGAATCCGGGTCCCCGCGCTCAAGCGCGTCCAGTCCGACTTGTGTCAGATCTCTCAGGTTTGACAATTATTGTTACTCCAGACGACCCGACCAATTGAAACTGGATCCGGGGGATGCACAAGCAAAGGGTTAACTCGGGACCCTACTTAAACTTGAATAATACTATGCTTTTACAAACGCAACAAATAGCCGGGGCAGCATCTGGTTTCCTGCAACGTGCAGGCCAGGAGCACATTTGAACTCAAATATAGTGTGAATTCAACAATTGTTGTATCCTGACAAAATCTCTCCAAAACGTGCAGTGTGGCAATATCGACACAGTAGTGCAAAAAACACGCAGCGATCCCTTTAAGCTGTTGATAATCATCCAATCTTGCCGCTACACTCCTAGCCACTCGTAGTCAGGGGAGTCGCCGTTCGCGAATGCCGCTGTCTAAATACGAAATTATAGCGGAAAGTTCCGGTTTGATTTCCATTTTTACACTGACTGTGACTGCAAGCTGCAAGCAGGCTAATAAAATAACCCGTTTGCATTCAAACAAAATGTCTTTTGTATGAGAGGGAAGACCTAATGAAAAAAGCACTCCTCGCCACATCCGCGATCATCGCGGCTGGCGTTATTGCTGCTCCGGCCATTGCTGCTGAAAAGAAAGCTGCTGGACCAATCGCTCTGAAACTTGGTGGTTACTTCACCGCTCTGGCTGTTCATTCAAGCCAGGACGATGGTGCTGGCCAGCCTGCTGCCAACACTCACAACATGATGCTGACCCGTGAAGCTGAAGTTAGCTTCAGTGGTTCAACCACTCTCGACAACGGCGTTAGCGCCGGTGTTGATGTTCAGCTCGAAGCTGAAACATGTGGTGACCAGGTCGACGAAAGCTACATCTGGTTCAAAGGTTCTTTCGGTCAGGTCGTCATCGGTGCTGAAAACGGCGCTGGTAACAAATCTTTCCGTGGTTCAAGTGTTCCTATGGCTGGCTTCGTAAGCACATGGTCATCTAACTATCGTCTGTATGCAACAGGTACGAACGCAGCTGCAAGCCCGTTCCGCTCTGACGTTTCAGGTGACTCCGAGAAGCTGACTTACTGGACACCGAAAATGAGCGGTTTCCAGGTTGGTGTTTCTTACACATGGGATAGCGGCGAAATCGCTTCTTCTTATGGTGGTCAGGAATCAGACAACGACGCACAGCAGTCTAACATCTGGGAGCTGGGTGCAACTTACTCCGGCAACACAGGTAAAGACGGCGTTGCATACAACGTTTCTGGTGCTTACATCAAAGGTGACAACGAAACTTCTGGTGGCGTTGACCAGAAGGTTTGGGCTCTTGGTGCTGACGTAACTTTCTCCGGCATTACAATTGCTGGTGGTTACGGTAAAGACAACCAGGCAACATCTGGCAACAACACTGACCGTACTGACTGGAACGTTGGCGCCAAAGGTTCTTCAGGCGCTGTTTCTTACGGTATCAGCTACTCCAAGACCAAGGATGAAGTCTCCGGTACAGGCGATGACACCCGCGATCACTGGATTGCAGCAGCCAGCTACGCGTTTGGCCCTGGTATCAGCTTCTCTGCTGGTATTGAGAACGTCAAACTCGAAGACGGTGCTAATGCAGCAGCCGCTGAAAACAATGCTACAAGCATCATGCTTGGTACGGCGTTGTTCTTCTAAAAAATACAAACGCCTTAACGGGCATTTGAATTTGAGAGAGGGCAGGATTTTTTCCTGCCCTCTTTTTTTGTTACATAAGTTTTGTTTCCCGATTTAATATTGTCCTGAATGCCGCTATTGTGCGCCGGGCATTTTTTGACAGGCGAGTGAGAATATTATGGCTGGCATACTCTGGTTGGCTTCATATCCCAAATCAGGAAACACCTGGTTGCGGGTCTTTTTGTATAACCTGTTGACCAACGCCCGAACGGTCGGCGCTGTCAGTCAACTCGGTCAATTCAATTACAGTGACACACATATCCCCCTGTTCCAGTCCCTGACAACAAAACCCGTTACCGAAATGACGGTTGAGGAAACAGCTGTGTTGCGGCCCGTAATGCACCGTAAGCTGGCCGCCAGTTCCCCCAATACGACGTTTGTTAAAACTCATTGCGCGCTGACCGAATTCGGGGGTCAGGACCAGATCACCATGGATGCCACATCAGGTGCCATGTATGTGGTGCGCAATCCGCTGGATGTCTGTCTGTCCATGGCACCACATTTTGGCATTTCAATAGATGAGGCAATTGACTGGCTGGCGGATTCAACTTTTATGGCCGGCGCAGACGATGGCGAAGTGCCTTATCTGATATCGTCCTGGTCGCGTCACGTAGACAGCTGGACCAGGGAGGGTGAGAACGCTTCACTGCATATCGTGCGCTTTGAAGACATGACATACAAACCCGGTCCGACCTTCAAATCGGTGGCAAAATTCATGGGATTGAAGCCACCCGCCGAAGTGTTGAAGCGCGCAATTAAACTTTCATCATTTGATAGCGTGCGCAAACAGGAAGATGAAAACGGCTTTATTGAGCGAAGCGTCCATTCGGAGAAATTTTTTCGTTCCGGCAAAGCCAACCAGTGGAAATCAGAATTATCGAAAGCACAGGTTGACCGGGTTGTTGAAGCCAATCATGACATGATGAAGAAATTTAACTACCTGCCGCCAGAATACAAATAGGGCGACTGCTGTCGGGTCAGCTCGACAGTTTTGACTGAATATCTTTCCGCACAAAATCCAGAATATCATTTGTCTCGTCTGCCAGGGCAGAGACACAGGGGATCGGGTTATCCAGCAACAGGTTTTTGACGACATTGTTGTCTGTTGATCGGGGCGTTGTTGGCAGGTCCTCAAGTGTAGATTCCAGCGACGCCATACATCCCGTTTCACCTGCCCCGTTGCAGCGTAATTTTGCCAAACCACAAGGTGCCGAACAGTAGTCACTCTGGTATTTTACCGACCAACGCGCCAGATTTTGAAAACGGCCCTGCAAAATATCCCCGTGGGCGGCGGTATAAAAAGCAACACCTGGTGTGCCAAAAAGCTTGCTCATATGGGCCGGTCCACTATCCGCAAAAACGGCGTAATCAAAACTTTCGACCGCCGCCAACAATCCGCCGATCGTTTCATAGGCGTCGACAATTGTGCAACTGTTCTGCAGGTCTGGCCGGATAACCTGATCATAGAGCCGCCCCTGATGCTGATACTTGTTCAAACAAACAGTGACATCCCCGAGATCGCCCAAAGACTTTGCCAGTGCCAATGTCAGCGCAGGCGGCAACGTACGCAGCGGCGATGACGCAAGGGGTAAAATTCCGATGCGGGGCTTTTTGGCCGCAGGGCGCTTTCGTGGTGTTGCCAGGTAATTTGCCCCTGGCACCAGACCGAAGGCCGCCAACAAATCCGCTTCCATATCCACCGGCCAAACTTCGATATCGCGACGGCTTTCCAATTCACCCAGGTCGACGACCATGTGCCAGTGCTTTAATTCACTGCGCGAAATCCACAAGGTATAAAGTTTGGCTAGATCAGATGTCAGGTAAACATCGGCAGAGGAGCCTGCACAAAAAACACCGACTTCTTTTGCGCCCAGCTGGGCCTTGAAGGCGTCCAGAAACAACAGGGTTGAAACGTTACTGCCGAGCATGGCAGAGGGCAGCAAAAACAGGACCTTCTTGTTTTTGAAGTTGGTGGTTTGCCAGCGCTTTTTTGCAAGGGTTTTCAGTTTGGCTTTGGTTGTCCGTATACGAAAGACATTGCCGTTGGGTACAATTGCCTGGTTCACAAAGGCTTGTGAAGAAGAATAATAACGACCAACGCCGTCTTCTACCTGCTCGGTTTCGGGCGCGGCGTTATGCTGCGTAAACCGGAAGGGTTGATTGGCCGTGAATTCAACCAGTGGCGTTTGTGTGGGTCTGGCGTTCATCTTTCTGACGTCACCGGTTTATTGGCTTTCAGAACAACGTGCGTCTCGACGACAACGTTATTGAGATTTTGCGCCGCTTCGGCAAATTGCTGGTTGTCCATTTCACCGCGTTCGAGCCGACCCCGCCATGGGTGATCCGGCACGAATGTCGCTGATACCAGTTCAAGATCAATACCAAGGGATAATCCCAACGGTGAATTTCCCATGCCCTTTTCGATCCATTCCAGATTTTTCTTCTGGGAAAACAGCTCAAGCCCGCCTGGCGTGATGGCCCGAACATGGGTTGGATCGTTTAAAAAGTGATCATGACGATGATGCGGTACGATGATCTTGATCAAGGCGCCATCCTGGCAAATGCGCCAGAATTCGCACATGATATCAAGATACAATTTTGTTGCCTGGCCCAGATGCTCAAGTGTGTGCTTAATCAGAATTTCATCGACCGCATTGTCCTCCCATGGCCACGGCAAAACCTCAAGGTCAACGACCTGATCCGGATTTCCCAGATCTGACACGTCGACATTGATGTAACCATCTTTATGATCATGGCCGCAGCCCAGGTTTAACTTCATATTGGCTTCCGGTTGGTACAAATGCCATCGCCTGTTTAATCAATCAGGCGTTCAAGGCTTGAAAACATGGATACAAGCCGATATCAGAAACTTCTGCAACAGGAGAACCGTTTAATGACGACAACTGCGCCCGGACCCGGTCCCTTGAGGATCGCAATTCAGATACCCGCCTACAGTCCGACGCTGGACCTGTCAGGCGAATTGCTGTCCGGGGAGATCAAGGTCGGTGATCGCGTGCTCTTTTCACCGGACAATCAGGCTGGCGTCGTTTCCGAATTTGAATTAAGTGCTGAAAACAGGATCAACCTGTCCCTGACCTCACCAATACACCTTGCCGGTTCGGCGCTTGTCAGCCACGAAGATGATGTGCCGGTTCAGACTGACGTCTTCTTGATAAAGCTGGATACGCCTTTAAGCAAAGACCAAATTCTCTCCGAAGACCTTGAAGTCCGCATCTGTACGAACCAGATTTCTGTATCTGTCGTGGCACCGGATGAAGCCTTGAACACGCACAAGGAAATCACAGTTCGTTGCGCGGCTGTTGTCGCCGTGGACGAATATGATGACCTTGCCGCGACAGGCTCGTGCGAATTGTTCCTGGACGGCATCGAGATTTCGCGCGGACAGATCAACATGAAAGGTTATGCGGACCAGCGTCAATTGCGGACTGTGCGGGCGACTAACATTACCCGGGTCAATCACCGTGTAACCGATGAAGATCGCCGCAATCGTTTTGGCCACACCGGTGGCGTATTATGGCTGACCGGCTTATCCGGGTCGGGGAAATCGACCCTGGCGGTTGAGCTGGAAACCGAACTTTTTAACAGGGGCTATCAGGTTTACGTTCTGGATGGCGACAACATTCGCCATGGCCTGAATGCCAATCTTGGTTTTTCACCGGAAGATCGTTCCGAGAATATCCGGCGTGTCGGTGAAGTTGCAGCCTTGTTTGCGCGTGCCGGCTTCATTGCCATCAGTGCCTTTATCTCGCCCTATCAATCAGACCGCGAGCGGGCCAGAGCCGCCGCTGATGACTTCCACGAAGTCTTTGTCAGTGCTGACCTCGGTGTCTGCGAAAACCGTGATCCCAAGGGGCTTTATGCCAAGGCGAGAAAGGGAGAAATCCCGGACTTTACGGGTATTTCGGCACCCTATGAGCTGCCGGAAAAGCCTGAATTGACAGTGGATA
>Ga0233430_1005349_pt1 | contig 11222 bp, 2 predicted proteins | sample SI_118_April2016_2_FD_179883 | JGI IMG/M metagenome (GOLD analysis project Ga0233430, IMG submission 179883) | Seawater microbial communities from Saanich Inlet, British Columbia, Canada - SI_118_April2016_150_MG | ecosystem: Environmental > Aquatic > Marine > Inlet | place: Canada: British... | reverse complement strand
ACTAATCCCCACAGTCCTTATAAAATCCTGGACTTTGTGGCCTTTTGCTGGGTTTATGCTCCCGAATATTGAATGTGCGCCATCTTTATCAGGTGTGGTAATGATTACCAACTCCTCTTCTGATATCTTCAACTCCTCTCTAAGTTGATCTTTTTCGGGTACTTCTAATAACTTGTATATATCGTAAAGATTCAGCTCATAGTGACTGAGGTATAAACGCAGTTCTTCAAGCGGCAGATTAAAAGGCAGCGTAATCGAAAGGTCATCAGCGTTGCGCAACAAAGTGTCGTAAACATCATTTACACTATCAATATCTAAAATATTGGGGTCTTTGATAATGTACTGTTCCAATACATCATTTACTACCTCAAGATAAGGGATTTCGGTTGATGTATTCTGGCAGGTCAGTTCAAGATCCCATAGGTCGGGTCGTCGGCTTCCGAGATATAAGTCATGCTCCAAAGGGTTCGGCTTAAATACTTCTTTAGATACATTTTTCTGAACAAAATACATGAGGTCTGCAAAGTAAGCAGCCGGCCCGAGAATTGATCTGCAATGTGAGCAGTCACAGAAGTTCTGGCTGCCAAACAGTTCTTCATATCCATCGTAGTCCTTGAACACACTAAGCATAGATGCCTGATTTGAGACGGCAAACTCCTGAAACAACCCGTTATTGATATCGCGAACAGCCTCAAAGAGATGTGACACTGCTGTAGTGGTTTTCATAGCGTTACTGTATACGTCTCGGCCCTTCTCCTTATCCAGGCCACTCGTCTTAATAAAGTCACCATCAGCCACACCTATAATATCAAATCCTGAGTAGTAACCATTATTGAGTAGTTTTCGAGCTGTCTCACTATCTTCGGTCAGGTTAAACAATCGTTGATATACCATCAACTGCTTTCTAACTCGCGGCTGTTCACTTTCAGGGATATCATCCCAGTTAAACCTTGCACGATTGTCAGCAAAATCAGTCATTGCAAGGTCTAAATTCGTGTTGTTTTTATAGAAGCTCTCAAGATTTGCCAGGCGGTCCGTAATGGCATCTTTCCTCTTTTCATTTGTATTCAGGGTTTTGTCATTAACTATTTCTGCAACACCCAACTCACGATAGGTGTTCGCGAATGAAATGAATTTGTCCAGGTCCTTTTCAATGTTTTTCTTTTTTGCATTACTGATCCCGGTCCAATTAAACTTGTCTGTGTTTATGGATGTCCCCTCAATAATCGTATCGTTACGTTTGTATAATGCGCTGACAGAATCCAAGAGTTTGATCTCAGGATTGTACTTGTTTTTCTTCTTTATTACACGTTTGAGAAAATAGGGAGTTGGAAATGTTTTTTCAATATTCTTACGGATATTTTCAGCATATGATTCTGCACCATCCTCGCTTTCAGGTACCGGAATTTTGTTGTCTGTAATCAACTCGGACCAGTCTGACATGTCCCAGGTAACAAAATCTTCCAATGATTTTAGCTTATCATTTTTCACCGCCTCAATTAATTCAATGTTCCCGCCACTTAGCCGACTGAGGTCAATAGTTATCAGCAACTCCTTCTTTTGTTTCTCTGTTATAATACCATCTTTGACAAATTTATTAATAGTAGCTGAATTGGCTTTATCTATATCCAGTTTGTGCTCCTCCAGCCTATTCGCCAGATCATTAGACTTCTTCTTATTGTTCAGCTTGATAATCTTGGCAAATTCCAGGACTTTCGCCTTTCTGAAATCTTCTGCCAGCAGGGGATGTTCATTTAACGGAGTATCCAAACGTAGTATGTCTTTGACGACTGCAGAGCGTGGGGATGCTTCCAGGATTTTCATGGCACTCTTGATCTGCTTTTTTATGGAAGGGCTTGTTCCGGCTTTAGCCAGGAGCTTTTCTTTAATAACTGTATTTAGATCAGTGTCTTTGAGCTTTTCATGATCAAATTTAAGAGTTTTGAGGATTTTTTTAATCCCCGGTAATCCATCACCAAGTGTCTTAGATATTTCATCGCGTAAATGCTTATCAAGCAGTTTTGTGACATGTTTGTTACCAAGAATCTTTAAATCCAGCTTTCGCATAATTATTCTCCTTATTTAACCTTCACTGCTTCTATAATTGTAGGGTGCATTTTACGCACCAAAAACATATCAGCATAATAAAGCATTTGTTTCATATTTTGATTCTGTTGCCATATTCAATGTTGTTTGTGGTGCATGGAATGCACCCTACTTGTATTAAGGTTATCTCTTTATATACATATAACTTAACTTGGTCTGACCATAATGCACATTAACTTAGCTAAAACCGACACAAATGCCTAACCAGTCTTGCCCAATACACCCATCAAGTTACGGCAAACAAAGTGTTTCAATCGCTACTGTTATCGATTTCGATGCTTCTACCCATAATGTCTCGTCTCCAATGTCACAAAAATATATTACACGCGGAATAGTTGTTCTGTAGTCTAAAGCAATCGGGCTATCAGGTTCACTCTCACCAATAATTATTGCACTTGATGGATCAATATCTCCAGGAGGGCATGAAATGGAAGCAACGCCTATGTATGCATCAGGAATATCAGACTGGATCCACATTTCGGTAAACAGGATCATATTCTCAAAACTAAATAATCGAGGAATCAATTGTTCGATATGCGTAAAGAGTTGTCCGAATATAGAAATCCTAGATGTATCATTCCATCGACCATCATCACTTCCGCCAAGCTTTAACCACTCTCCTTTTTTTAAAGATATTTGCAGATCTAACGGCAATGCTAAACCGTTAATAATCATCGGTTCATTTGACTTGGTATGCATTTCGTCCTGTAGCCTCCTTAATTACATGAAGTATTGATGGCCTACTGCTTTCTGGAACAACTCGGCCTGTAAAATTAGGATTAGAGCCATTTATCGAGGTTGATTTCCAAGAAACCTGAAATTTTCCTGAAGCATCTATCTTCATGAAAAATCCCAATCGATTCTCTGATCCTACACCAAGAGCATTACTAAGTACACTGTCAACAGCTTTGTGTCCCTGAGTTCGAGAAACACGAGATGCAGGAATAACACGATTAAGAAGACGAGTATCCCCACTAGGAAGAGCTACAAATCCTCCAGTTTCAACATCGTAAACACCTGAAAATCCCGAATTTTCCGGGTAAGAATCAAGGATTATCTTATTATGTGCACGAGTTTTTGAGCCAAAATTGTGAAAGCCACCAATTTTCTCACTCTCTATCTTGGCATGAATTACCCCCCTATTCTTGGCTGCTTTAATTTGTAAAATAGGAGTTACTACAAAACTCATTAATGCCATAGCACGCATTTCTGCAAGAGCTCGCTGTGCACGCTTCTGTGGGTCAGAGACCTGTCTGTATAGTCGGTAAACATCCGCTATAAAGTGAGCTGGTCGATGATTAAGACGCATTAGAGCTTTCCGTCTAAAATTTTTGACCATGTCCTTTTGGCCAGATACGCTATAGGCAGGAATTTCCGGAGTATACATGCTTGCGATTCCTCTTGGGCTGGACTTTTGATCGAGGAATTCTTCTTCCATTTGTTTATCGAGTTTTGAATGAAGATATTTCAGGACTATTTTGTTTGACTTTTTCCTATCAAGTCCACCTGCGTCGTGAGCAAAGAAGAACAGATCCAATAAAAACATCGACTCTGCTCGGTTTTCTTTATTCATACTAGCGACTTCTTGTGTCAAGATCTTTCGTTCCTCAGTGTTCTTTGTCTCTTGAGCTCTATTTGTTTTTCCTATTACCTGAGTTCCATCAATATCGACAAATTCAGCTGGATTATTCCTCCCATATCTAAATAAATTCACCCCATCCACCAAACCTGCTGGATCGCTACTTAACCACCTTCCCAACCAAGGTAAATAATACCTTGCCGAGTGATAACTCAACCCACTCTCCTCATCCCTCTCCATCCCAGTATACCGATAACGCTTGGCAGCAGATATTACATCACGATTTTTGACTTGATATGCAGTCGTCCCATAAGGATGATACTCTTCATAAGAGATAACTTTTGCTTCGCCACTTCCACCCAGCTCTAAACATGCTGACCCCAAATGATTATGCATTTGATACCGGACTAAATGTTCCTCTGTACCGTCATCAACCTCATTTCGAGTCTCTATCATTACAAAGCGATGTGCTTCATCCATTAAGCTTAATGTTCTTCTTTCCAACCCACCGTCATTACCACTGTGCTTTTTGTATACTTCGTAGCCCGCGATATAAATCCGTTCTTCTTTTTTTGTAGGATCGACTCCTGGAGCAGCCTGATTCTCAGTAATTTTTCGTATGCGTTGCCCGGCACCATCGTATTGGTAATAGGTAGTTTCGGGCGTACCACCATCATCACGTATTTGCCGTATTGTTCTGATGAGTTCTTCTTTAAAGTTCCAACCCATCTCCTGCAAATGGGGCATGCCTGTAATATATCCATGCTGCTCGTGGTGGTCGTAGGTATAGTTGTTTTGACCGATTACCGTATCAATCAAGCGGTTATTAGCATCCTGATATCTGTACCTTCTTGTCCATTGGTTATTTGCAGCATTATGGTTCATTTCCAGTATATTGCCTACTGCATCATATTGATAATGTTGAGTGTAATTGCGAATTGCCATCGGATCACCGGGATTTAATTGATGCATAAACGCCGAATCATTCCAATTGTCAGAGTCTCCAAAAGAGAGTGTTGAATTATTTTCTCTGCCGGTGGCTTCTGCCAATTGATAGAGGGCATCATATGTATAAGTAGAAATTCCTGTAATTATCTGGTCATTAAAAAACTCCTCTGGAATGGCTTTATCAACAATCTCAGTAATATTACCGACAGGATCATAAGTGTAGAGTAGGTTCTGCAACAGATCGCTGTTTAGTCGTTTTGTTTTAAGCTGTCTTAATCGGAAGGTGTCCACATCATAAAAATATTGAGTGGTGACATTATTGCCATAAACTATTTTCTCACGCTGTCCTTTTTCGTTATAGTTAATATCCTTAATATAGGTAGTGGTTATGTCGGGGTCAGCATGGATAACGCTTTCACCATTAAGTAAGCCCGCTTCATTGTACAAAGGGGTAATAACGCTGCCGTCGGGTGCAGTCTGTTTTGTGATTCTGCCTAGTGCGTCAGTTTCCGTTATAAAAACATGCGAATCGTCCTCAAGGTCTGAGATCAGATTGGCATCTATCCAGTTAACCACGCTTTTGTAATTTTTAAATAACTTCCTGGTGGTTGCCAGGGGCTGTCCTTTGAAGTCATATTCAGGCGTTTCTATTAACCCGCCGGAATCGTAAAGTTTCAAAACCTGCCCTCTAAGGTTTTTCCGCTCTGGATCAACTTCTGTCTCTCCGTAGAAAACTCTGTCAAAAACATGATCAAGCTGTGTATCACCGTCACCTCCCAATACTTTGCTGTGAGTCGGGCGGTGTAGAATGTCGTAGAAATATTGAAACTCATGATTGCGTTCGTCCCACGTATGCGATGGGTTCCCTGATATATTGGTCAACAACCATCGCTGCCCGGCATCCGTGCTCTTTTGATAGACCCTGTGCCCAAGCATATCGTAATTGTACTCCATAACCGGATTGCCCCTCGCATCAATCAACTTTCGCGCGTTACCCTCGATATCCATTTCAATAATAGTATTGTAGAAAAGATCATCATCATTCGTGTCTCTATTGTGTTCAACACTGAGAATGGGCCTGCCCAGTGTGTCAAGGTGTGTAGTAGAAGCTGTATTATGGTGTTTCAACGCCTTTTCTGCAGCCGCCTTTTCCCTGGCCGGATCTTTGCCTGCATCGTCCAATTCTTCATCTATCAAATTAAAGATGCGGTCGTTGTACCATTTGCTGTCCATGACGGTATCATTCTGGTCGTATCCAGTCTGACTCCAGGAATCAAATTCAACCTTGGAGAATGTATTATCTGGAAGTTCCGTTCTGATCAACCTGCCCAAAGAATCGTAATAGAGAATTGGCGTTACGCCAGTTTCTACCAGTTCTTTTGCGTCTTCATAGTGTGGTGTTACTGAAAAGTATGGTTCGTACTGCTTGACCGGATTACCCTTATTGTTGAGTACCGTCCTGCCATTTCCCACCCATCTCAGACGCGGGGGATTCATTTCAGAAGTATCGACATCTGTAACAGTGTATGTACCGTCGCCTTGTACAGTAGCTTGCTTTGCAATTCCCGGCTCAACCTGTGCCTTGGCCATTGCCACGTTTCCCAGTCCATCAGAATATTCAAATCCAAACTGCAATTTTGTCTCTTCTCCTTGTGACAAGTGAGCATTGTGTGTTTCACGGATAATGGCCGCTACAACGACAGGTCTGCCACTAGTGCGGTAGGTCTCAAAATCATATACAAACCGGCTGGTGGCGTTTTTGAGGAGGTCTCTTCCGATTTGATCAAGTTCAACAGAATTATCCTTCATAAAAAAATCCTTAATAACAGCATCCTCATTTTCCGTGATCTCTTCCAGACCTTCCAGATCATCAGCAATCTCCAGTTCCGGTATGCCATCTTTATCTAGGTCTTTTCCCAACAGAGCCACAGCCTTTACCAGGCCCAGTTCATCTACCAGGACTTCAGAGAGGTTGTCGTTTATGTCCCGCATTTTACGTGGTGAAAGTGTTCGGTAATCGAACTCCTCTACCCTTACCCTGTTTTGAAGTTCGTCCGTAGTCTCCCGGATTGTCAGGTAGTATCCGTCACTCTTTCGGACAGCGTCGTTAAATGTCTCTGTGTCGTATACGACCGATGTCCTTGTGCCGAACGGGTCGGCGAAAGAGATAGGGGAATAGAAACGTGCCTGAGCATCGCTGATATCTTCACCATTTGTCGTATCAATAAATTGAGTTGTTCCCGAGCGAATCCACCAGTTGTCTTCGTCTACATTATTTGTGTATCCGCCTACTTCCATTGTTGCGGTAGGGTCAGGAATCTTATTTTCGAAAATATTCTGCAAAAGCGCAGGGGTGTAGGCAAGCTGATAGCTTTCGTGAGGTATTCCCTTGCTTTCCATGAAACCAGCTGGCAGTGGCCCTGTCAGATCGTCCTTTAAATAGACAGATCGTACATGTTCAATCAACCGCCGTTGCGGAATACCAACTGTCTGGCTAATGTGATATTCAATTGGAGCAGTAGTATTTACCAAAACGTTTTCCAGGACATTTTCCTGAACGTAATGGAAATCGTTCAACTGATAAAGGGTTCCAGCCTTTGGAGGGAGACCTGTTATTTCAAAGGATTTTGCCTCATAAGGGAGCCTCAATCTGTATGTTTCAGGAGTGTCAATGTCAAACTCTTTGTTCTCTGCTTTTGCAAATTCATTTTGGGCGTAGGTAATCAGGGCCTTTCCCTGTTCACCTCTCGTGGCCTGGGGAAGTGACGCGTTTGCCTGTAACCTCGGATAAACCACAGATGCCGCTTCCAGGATATTTCCCAGTTCGTCAAACCGTGTATTGAGCGTGTGGGCAATACGCGGATCGGTTTCGTTCCTCTCATATTGAAACGAGATCGCTTCACTTTGCGTAACAAGGAAGACACCGTATTGATTCATGTCCCTTGGCTGCAGGAGTTGTATATTACAGTTATGGGTAGCAACCGAGTATGGTTTTAGTTGCTTTTTTAATTCATCATCCGACGTCCCTGAAATAGGCGCGTCAAGTGCAAATACCTCCTGCCGGAGTACCATGCCTTTGCAGGCCCGAAGGACTTCCCTCCAATCGTCACCGTTCAGTCCATTTATGATCTGTTGATCAACAATTTTTTCCGATGCAGATATCCGGGCGTCTATCAGTTCAGGTTCAGTAACCGTTAACGGCGTATCAGGAAACCTGCGATTATACTCCTCATGCCAATATTCGTCTTTGAACTGGGTAAGTATGCGTTCTCTATCCAGAAAGGCCCCTGTGTGATACCACGTCCGGGTCATGACAGGTTTCTGATAGAGCTCTTCTGACATCTCCAGCTGGGTACCAACATTGCTGGTCTTCCAGTTTTCATAATGCTCAGAGTCTATCTGCTCAACCATGCCAAAGCCTCTGAACTCCCGTTCAGGGTGGTCGTAATAGCCGTGATGGTACCGGTATTCACTCGCGAAGCGGACGTCAGTTATCTTCTCTTCTACGATACTTTTGCTGACAACCTGCACGGGGAAAGGCAGTCTGGTTATCCAGGGTTTACCGGCTAACTTGTCTGCAATATAGAAATGAGTAGAACTTTTGTATTCAACGGTGGTTTCTTTGCCAAGATTGTTAACGTGTTTTCTTAACACATGAGGCTTCTTACTGCTCATCAAATCGATATAGCGCATTGGCGCTTCTGCATAGCCCGGCAGATCAGATGACCAGACAATACAGGAGGTACCCGAACCAAGAAGATCTATTACGGATAGTTGTGTGTTACTATCAATTGGAAAGAAAGGATCTATCTCATGCACTTCACTCCAGCCATTCCCACTCATGTTAATGTAGGCACTGAATCTGTTGTTACCCAGGTATAGGACATCAGTAGCACCGGTACCGCTTACGTCTGCCAGATGAAGATATTGTGGATTAAACGAATCAGGGTGGTCAAAGTGAGGTGCATTATACATACTTACCTTTGAACCAAATCTGCCATAGCCCATATTTGGCCAGTAACATATCTCACCATTTCGAATGCGCGCTATGTCCGTCATGCCATCTCCTGACATGTCAGCCAGAAAGATGGTCTGGAGCTGGTCAGCAAAAACAATGGCTGGCCCTTTCTCTTCATCAAACGGTTTTGCTGCAAGCGCAGGCGCATCATAACCCTTCTTGCCCTTTGACGCGTACCAGACAAAGACATTATCTTCGGAAACAACCAGTTCCGGCTGACCGTCTCCATTGAGATCAATGAGCCTTACATTGGGGTCCTGCAGATTAATATTGGCAATTTCCTCAATGGCCTTAAAGTTTTCCCAATCGTTATCTTCTGTCAACTCAAAATAGCCCTGTAGACCTGGACTGTTGACAACCACTTGCTTCTTGCCATTAGCGTCGAGATCCTGGATAGAGAGCGCCCCGGTCGCGAGTCCGGCAAAGGACGGCCTTGGGATGACTTCCTTTGCTGCTGTAAAGCGCACGTCCCCATCTTCGTCCACATCCCCCAGATTGCTTTTATAGAACCAGCCCTCTCCCTGCTCTGTCAAGATACCGGAGATTCCTTCACCGTATAAATCCACCCATTGATAGTTGTTTGTCAGGCCAACAGGGGCATTGACGATATTCTCTTTGCTAACGGACTTGATCTCTCTGCTCCAGTTTAATTGCTGATATTCAAACTCCATTGGCGGTAACGATTTCCCAGAGTAGGTATTGTCGGGTTTCCTGATATAACCGGTTTGTGTGATGGACTTCAGGTATGTTACTTCTGATTTTTGAGGAGTATCTTTTGAGGAAGACTCATATGCCAAATTCAGCGATCTTACCAGGTAATTTTCTCCAAAGTCCGCTTCCTCCTTAAAATGATGGAACATTAAAATACACTTACACAAGCGGTTGGTCCTGATCTCAAAACCTGCCCGGTAGTGAGAAAAGGCATCGGGACGGTAATTCCAAGATTGATTGACGGCCTCATCCGGTGTGGGTATTGCCGCGTCATGCTCGCCATAATCAAAGACTAATTCAAAGAAATGCTCCTCCTGTGCAGGTGGTTGAGGATCATAAGGCCTTACCGGATCGGCATAATAAGGAGAACGGTTTCCATGCTTTACCCGTTTAAGGTATTTGTTGGTAAATTTGGCAGTACCGTTCCATCTGTTTTTCTCATGAAGTGCATTTGGTACATTTTCCAGGTCTTCCTCTTTGTACTCGTATTTTATCCAGTTCCCTTTATCGTCATAACTGAACTCAGGCAGCCATTGAAAAATGCGTGTATCATCTTCAGGATCGGCAATCCTGGAATTGGTGTTCCTTCCAAAGATTGTAGCAGTATTATCAGGGGTAGTGACCTTCCAGTATACTCCATGAACAGGGTGAGATATCCTTTCAATCCTTGCAAAACCACCCTCAATTCTGGGCCTGTATCTCTTAACTCTGTAATCACCATTCCGGTGCTCTATTGTTTTCCAGTCACCCGAAGCAACTTCGTTGAGGAACGGCACAAGGTCCTCTGCCCCGGAAAACATAAAGATGTCTTCATCGCTGCCATCCCGATATCGCGGCAGCCGCTTGTCTGTCTTCCTTTGAATAGCGGGTATACCAACATCCCAACCCAGACCGTAAGGGCTATTACCGCCTCCTGAGTTGTAGCTTAATGCAAGGGAAGGAGAAAACCCGTTTCTCCCGGGAGTGATTGGGAGAGGAATACTAAATCCCGCAGTTCCATTCGCTGAATTTACCTCAAACTTCTCATCAATGCCTTTGAGCGCTCCACCGCCTTTAGGCAGGGATATTTCAGGGATCTGGATGGAATTGGATTCAGTAGCATTTTCCTTTGTTAAGGTATTGATAGTGCTACTATTGCTATTAGAAGAGTTTGTATTGTTTTCTTCCGGTGGCTTCATTTGTCTAAAAGAAGAGCATTTAAATTACAATATAAACAAAGACTTTTATGATCTTAATAGTCTTACGAAATTCTGATTCTATTTTATCGTGTTATATGAGTAAGATTAAAACTGGATTTCTTTATACTTTTGAAGCTTTTATGTTAAATGCTAGTAATGAACAAACGGAGAGATTCAAAAAACCGTCCTGGTCTTTTCATCTGTATGTGTGTTTTTGACATCCTCCATGATATCCTAAAACGTAGGTTAAAACTATTTATAACGTGTGCTATTACCACACAGCAAAAAACAATTTGCGGTAAAGGAACAAATCAAAGTTTCAAGACAGCAACTATTCCATCTCCTATACAAATGAATGTGTAATAATTACATACAAATAATCAATATTAAATTGAAGATGCTTTATAGGAAATATTTTCCTACTTGTCAACTTGTTTTTTAACATTTATTGTTTATCATTGGAGATGTAAAGATGCGGGCATCATGATACTCTTTGATACATGCTCATGGTATATTGAGAAGGCTTTTTGTTAACTTATAATTGTAATGGTCTTCATTTTTTGATATATCAACATCTCTTCAGAAAGGCCATAGAATAGGTATGAGAAATACGGACAATACCCAGAATAATAGGTTCAGTGGGCCGCCAACACGTGTATAGTCAATAAACCGATAACCACCA
>Ga0233430_1005342_pt1 | contig 11234 bp, 9 predicted proteins | sample SI_118_April2016_2_FD_179883 | JGI IMG/M metagenome (GOLD analysis project Ga0233430, IMG submission 179883) | Seawater microbial communities from Saanich Inlet, British Columbia, Canada - SI_118_April2016_150_MG | ecosystem: Environmental > Aquatic > Marine > Inlet | place: Canada: British... | reverse complement strand
AAGTGAAGGCCTATGACACCGACAAACTGGAGAAGATGGTTCTGGACGCTTCTGGAGAACATCTCTCAGCTATCGAAGTTCTGGGGGGGGTTCTGGGCGGATTCGCCGGTATCGCCCTCTTTGATCCACTGCTCTTTCTCTATATTCTGGGACCGGTGCTGGGCCTCGGTTTCATTGAATACTTACTCACCAGGCGACAGCGAAAGAAGCAAAGACTGAAGACCGGAGACTGAAGATCCCTTCAGCCTGCATTTTACTGAATATGACACTAAAACCCGGATTATTATGACAAAGCACACACACGATTTTGTAGAGACCTATGATGATATAATCGGTTTCGGATTAGACCGACAAACTGATGAGAACACCGTTATCTGCTATCTGCAGATGTTTTCCGATGATGTCCTGATGGGAGAACTGATCAAGAGAATGACGGATGACGAACTGGAAGAGATATTCAACCTCATCACGCGCAGCCTTAAAAGCCACCTCACAGAACCGGAGTATCATAACCTGTTCCTGAAGGAAGACGATCCCGATTAGTCAAAAAAGTAAATACGCGTCAAGGCCTTAGGGCGTCGAAATTGTGTGGAGTCGAGCCTTTGCAATTGTCTCCTCAAAGTTCGCATTAAGTCCATTTGTCCGCCATTCAAATGGACTGAGTGCGAGAGTTTACTCCTTCGTGTTGCTAATTCAAATCCAGTTTTTTTCGGACATCCGCAGGTGTGACTAATTTTGCCCCTAGTCGTTCAATTATCTCTTTTGCACGAACCACCAGTTGGGCGTTCGATGCCAATACCCCTTTTTCCAGGTATAGATTGTCTTCCAATCCGACCCTTGCGTTGCCTCCCATAATTACCGATTGGGCAACCATTGGCATTTCTTGTCTGCCAATACCAAAAGCACCCCAAACAACATTCGCTGGCAGAGCATCGAACATGGTAACCACATTTCTTGTCGTACCTTCCGCACCATAAGGAATCCCCATGCAGAGTTGAAACAGTGTTTTTTTATCCAAGAGACCCTCTTTCATTAACTGCTTCGCCTGCCAGATATGTCCCAGTTCAAATGCCTCAATTTCCGGTCTGACACCAGCGCGTTGAATTCTTCCGGCGCTTTCTCTTAGCATGTCCATGGTAGCTATATAAGCTGTATAACTATAATTAAATGATCCACAGTCCAAAGTACAGATCTCCGGTTTAATCATTTCAATGTGTTGAACACGCTCAGCCGGTGAAATCATATCAGACCCCGGACCAGCCATGGCAGGGTTCTCTTCGCTGGGAATAAGATCTCCTCCCATTCCAGTTGTGATGTTTAAAACCACATCCGTATCGCTCCCACGAATTAATTTGACTGTTTCTTTATAAAACTCGAGATTTCTGCCAGGAAGACCTGTTTTCGGATCTCTTACATGAATGTGAGCGACGGCGGCACCTGCTTGTGCTGCTTCAATGGCGGCTGTGGCAATTTCTTCGGGTGTGATTGGTAATTCCGGATGTTTATCTTTTACATCGCTACCACCTGTAACAGCACATGTTAATATAACTTCATAATTCATCGTTTTTCCTTTTTTGATGTTTTTTAATATTGGGAAAATCCAAATGTCCTCTCATTTTCGAATGCATTTTTAAAAAGAATAGTAATAAAATGGTGTCTTTTTTGGTTCAGATCAGCAATGTCCGGTTAGGTTTTTGCAAAAAGCTGAATGATGAATCCTGGATCGAGCTTATAAGGATTTATTAGATTTTCTAAGTTTAGCGTAACGAAAATGAGCCTTGTTTGAGTGCTGAATTTGCGAGGCTTGCAGCAAAGAACGAGCGAGTTTGGCGGTTTTTCGTGTAGCAAACATAGAAAATCTTTAAATCCTTATGCGCAGAGACTGGATTTGTCATTCAGCTTTTAGTCTGCAAAAACCTAAGCGGACATTGATGGGTTTAGATAGTAGTTTTGAGGAAATCAGTTTATTCTGCTTGAAATATCAGTTGCTTTTGATTATCTTATTTTAAAATAGCTGACTTCACAAATATGAAAAAGCAAATTCCAGATAATAAAGACGATTCTTTTCCGCTGCTGGCCACCAAGCTTTTCGTTCCACAACTGCGGGGAAATCAAGTTCGAAGATCCCATTTAATCGATCGTCTGAATAACGGAATCGGACGCAAATTAACCTTGATATCCGCGCCGGCAGGTTTTGGTAAAACGACTCTGTTGTGTGAGTGGATTTCCCAAATTGAGTTCCCAGTTGCCTGGATCTCTCTGGATAAAGGTGATTCAGATCTGGTTCAGTTCATACAATATCTGGTAGCAGCTTTAAGAAAAATCAAGGCGGGTTTTGGAGAAGGTACATTGTCACTTTTGAAATCCCGCCAACGCCCTTCAACCGAGACTATTTTAACAGATTTGGTCAAAGAGATTACTGACCTGACAACAACGCTGATTCTTGTATTTGACGATTATCATTCAATAAACTCGAAAATCATACATGATTTCGTCGGGACGCTACTCGATTATCTACCCACCCACATAAACCTTGTCATCTCGACACGTGTCGATCCGTCTTTAAACCTGTCACGTTTGCGAGTCAGCAGTCAACTGTCTGAACTGCGTCTCGCTGACCTTTGTTTTTCAGCTGATGAAACGACGATATTCTGTAATGAGAAAATGAAGCTGCAGCTTTCAAAAAACGATATCTCTATCCTCGGATCTCGCACCGAGGGCTGGATAGCCGGTTTACAACTGGCTGCGGTATCTATGCATGGTAGAGACGACAGGTCGTCGTTCATCAATTCATTCGCTGGCGATGATCGCCATATAGTCGATTATCTGGTTGAAGAAGTATTAGCCCTTCAGCCTGAGCCAATCCAAAAATTTCTCCTGCAAACCTCCATTCTGAATCGTCTTTCTGAAGCACTTTGCGACTATATCACTGGTGAAACAAACAGCCAGATAATTCTGGATAGTCTGGAGAGGACCAATCTGTTTATTGTCCCACTGGATCACAAGCGTCAATGGTATCGATATCATCATTTGTTTGCGGAATTGCTGCAACTTCGATTGCATCAAATGGAGCGCGATCATGTAAATGAGCTACACAACCGGGCCAGCAAGTGGTGCCAAAAGAATGGCCTGAAAGCCGAGGCGGTCAATCATGCTGTTGCGACACAGGATTTCGAACGCGTCGCACGATTGATCAGTGTGTATGTCAAATCGTCAAATGATTATGATGCCAGATTGTTTGAATGGCATAAACTGTTGCCTCTTGAATTCATATATAAAGACCCTGATCTGAGCTTTTTTAACGCCTGGATGCTCTACGAGAACGGTCAATATAACGATGCAGAAAAATTTCTTAAAATCGTAGAAGATTTGATCAACTCCCCCATTGATCCTTCAGCAAAAATTCCCAGGAAAACAAAGGCTTTGCCACCCCGGGAAAAATCGGAAATTCAAGGGAAGGTAGCCATTATTAGAGCCATCATCGCTCTGTTTAAGGGTAATATTCCGGACGTTATCAGGTTGTCAAATAGTGCCATTGAACACCTGGATCGAAGTGACTCCCCCTGGTGGATTGTTACATCGTATTTACTCGGTGAGGCTTATCGTTCCCAAGGTGAGATGCTAAAAGCGGAGCAAAATTATCACAATGCTTCAGACAAAGGAAAGCGAAGTGGAAATTATTATATCGCCCTGATCGCCAGTTTAGGCGTGGGGGATGTCAGGAGATTTCAGGGTGACCTTTCAGGGGCAATGAACATTTTTGATGAACTGTTTAAAGCGGCGCAGGAAGAAGGATTTTCACAATCACCAATGCTGTCAATACTGCATATCAGTACCGGGGAGGTCTTGGGAGATCTTAACAAAATGAACGAAGCGCTTCAACATCTTCAACAGGGGATCGACTACAGCATACAAGTCAATGATGCCGCCATGATCGGTCGGGGGCATCTCTGCCTGGCGAGAATACGGTTCATCAAAGGAGATCGTTCCGGTGCCGAAACCATTATACGAAGAATGGAGAAACTGTCCCAAAAATCTGATTTTCCTCGATATGTTGTTGTTTTGCTGGAAGTCTTGAAGGTTCGTATCTGGCTTGAAAAAGGAAATATAAAACAGGCTGTTCAATGGATGCAAAACCGCAAAGAAAATAGGTCAGGGCTTACCATCCTTTTGCGGGAATCAATACAAATATTATTCTCCAGGATATTATTTTCCCAGGGGAAGTCAGAAAGATCTCTTGAGTTACTGCGACAGTTGATAATAAATGCAGAAAAAGATGGTCGAACGATTCGGGTTATCGAAATGTGGGTAATTCGAGCAAAAATCCTTTTTTCTATCGACGACACCAGTGAAGCGACCGCTTCAATGCAAAAGGCAATTGCGCTGGCTGAACCGGGAGGCTACATCACCATCTTTACTTCGGAGGGTTCGCCCATAGCCGACTTGTTGCAGGTGCTGCTGGATGAGAAAGTGAATATTTCGCGTGCCTATGTCAAAAAGTTATTGTCAGCCTTCCAATTGGCCAAACTGGTAAAAACAGATGACGGATTGGTGGAACGGTTAAGTGAACGTGAACTGGAAGTGCTGCGGTTTATTGCCGCAGGCTTGTCTAACAAAACAATCACAGAGGAAATACACATCTCTATGAATACCGTAAAAACGCACATCAGGAACATTTACAGCAAACTGAACGTAAACAGTCGCATGCAAGCGACAGCCAAAGCCAGAGAGTTGGATCTGTTGTAGCCTATCCTCCGTCCTCTTTTGCCACACCCCACCTCTTTCCCTTTGCAATAACTCAGTCGTGATCCAAATGGTCTTGAGCGGCCTTTCTGAGCGAATAATGCAATAAATTTCAGATTCAGCTTAAAATCACCCCTCAAAATCACCCTTAGGTGTGATGACACGTTTTTCAGGTTAACTATAATAGGTTTAAAAAATAAACGTAGCTTCAGGGACAACGACCGTCGTCAGGCCTTTTTTTTCTGTGATTACACAGCGACGTCCGGTTAGGTTTCATCATTCAGCTTTCAGTGAAAACCCAACCGGACATTGCTGGTTTTTAATAATCAATCGAATTTCGGAATCTTTCCATGATGAAACAAAATGGCTGGTTTGGAGCAGCGGTATACAACATAAAAGTGGGCGGTACCCTTAATAATGAAAGTCTCAACTGGTTTGAAGGGTTGACAGTACAAACTGATGGCGCCATGACGATCATCAGTGGTGAAATCCCGGATCAATCTGCGTTACAAGGGTTGCTGACCCGAATTCTTGATCTGGGATTGCCACTGATTTCAATTGAGCGTGTGACACCTGACCCCGGAAGCCAACAGAAATAACGCCCTCGAATGTTCTTAAAAAGACTCATCCGGAGAACACATATGGAACCTGATCACGTTGATCTTACCTCAGGCAGTACAGGGCCGCGGTACATCTTTTTTGACAATCTGCGCTTTTTATTTGTGTGCTTTGTCGTGCTGCAGCACGCAGGGATGGCATACAGCTGGTCAGACTGGTGGCCGGTCGTCGACGATTCCAGCATTTTCGTCACCAGTCTGGTAGCCCTTTTTGACGGTTTTTTGATGCCGGCTTTGTTTTATATCGCCGGATATTTCGCCATTCCATCCATCGCGAAAAAAACGATTTCAACGTTTGTGTTTGGAAAATTCAAGAGATTGGGGGCCCTATGGCTGGTCTGTATATTGTTTGTCTGCCCGATGCTACCCCTTATTTATCATTACACGCGCGACGGTTTGAGACTGACTTCCAGTTATGCAGTGATCTGGTTGAGATTGATGGGCAATGCCATACGATTTGATATCGGGATGATGCTTCCAATGAATCAGCTCATGCAGAACGATCTCTTCTACCAGCGCTACATGTGGTTTATTGCCTTATTAATCGCATTTTTCCTGATATTTGCGTTGGTGTATCGTCTTAAGCCAGGTTGGTTTGAAAGTATGGATCAAGAACTTATCCTCAAAAAGGCATCCATCCGGTCCACTCTGAAAACAATCCTGACCATCGGCCTGCTGACCTTTTCTGGTTCCACCGCTCTGATTGTCCTGATGTTCAGCGTCACTTCGGGTGTGACAAATCCTGAGTCCTGGTTCACTTTGGGGAATTTTGTCCAATTCAGAGTTTCCAGGATCTTTTTGCATAGCACTTATTTTATCCTGGGGATTTTGACCTATAAGCGAAACTGGATCCAAAGCGGAAAGTTTCCCGGCCGGCTCAACATTTGGATGATCTCATTTTTGCTTACCTTTATCGCCTACTTCAGTTCAATTTTGCTGGTGAAAACCTCATCCGGCACACAAGCGCAGCTGTTTGGGCTAGTTGCCTGGTTCTGGTTGAATTTCTTCACCATTTCCGCTCTGGGACTCAGTATGGCGCTCGCTTTGAAGTACTGGAACCGATCTACCGCACTGAACCGGAATCTTGCGTCAAATTCCTACAACCTTTATCTGACCCATTACGTTTTTGTGTTGGGTTTTCAGCTGTTTTTTATCCAGGTCCAACAGATGCCGGTGGGCTTTAAGTACCTGGCTGTCTCCACTTTAGCACTTTTTTGTGGGTATCTGGTCAGTCAGTTTTTAATTAAACCCTTTCCCAAAATAACCGTTGCCGCTGTGGCTGGAATTTTTGCAGCAATGATGATGATGCTTCGCATTTAGGGATCGTTAAAAAATAACTTCACATAATCTATTTGCAAGGGGATCCAAGTGTTTCTCATTAGTGTCCAAGAAACACATTGCCGTCAAAAGATAACTTCACTTAATAACTCAAATTGGAGGAAATATCATGAAACGAAGATTAAAAAAAAGTTTCAATCTTATGGTTGGACTGGCCCTGATCTTTATGACCGGTCTTCATTTGGTGTATGCCGACACCACACAGCGGGTAATGACGATCCCCATTGATCCCGACCTGAAGGCTTGGAAAGTCAAAGGGCCAAAGTTGATCAGCAAATGGGAAGCCGGAATCGCCAAAATAAATCCGGATAATCCTAAGAAGATGATTGCGACGACTTCTAACGGGACCTCCCTTGAACTGGTCAATAAATCCAAAGGCAGCCTGGATATATTTACGCGGGAGAACGTCGGGGATTGTACCATTGAACTTGAAGTGATGGTGGCGAAACAAGCCAATTCTGGAATCTACGTGATGGGGCAGTACGAAGTCCAAGTCAAAGACAGTTTCGGCAAGGATTGGTTCATTGGGAATGATGATATGGGCGGTATCATTGGTACTTCAAAACCTATAACCAACGCCGCTCTCGAGTACGGCCAATGGCAACGTTATGTGATTGAATTTAAGGCACCGCGGTTTAAGAACGGCAAACGCTCCGAACCGGCCGAATTCGTCAAGGTCAGCCTCAATGGAAAGATCGTTCAGGAACATGTGCAGATGAACAACGGCTCGACCAGCGGTGCCTTGAGAAACGGGGAATATGCAGAAGGTCCACTCATGCTACAGGGTGGACTGGGAGCGATTGCCTATAGAAACATTCGGATATTGCAAAAATAAAAGCCCTGTTTATTTCTTAGTAGGTAAATCGGACAACGTGAGCCTGACTGAAATGGGATCGAGAAGAGATTTTTCACGCTTTACAAAACCGTCTGTTTATCTATGTCAAGAAATCAGCGAATAGCTTGACAACCATAGAAACAGCATTTTTATCACTTAAATACCAGGGAAGTGGACATTTTTTTCAAATCTTCGATTGAACTGTTTCGATCCCCCGTGGATAAGATAGAGATCATTTTACCGTTTTTATAGACAACAACACCTGATGTGACAAGGTTGATGGGCTGATAGTACCAGTCCAATTCAAAATAGTTCGCTTTGGTGCCATCGGAGAGTTTTATCAGATCTTTGTGTCGGATGTTGACTGTTTCAATGTTCAGTTCATTTTTCATCCAGTTCACAAAATACCTGGCGCTGTCTGTCAGTTTAACGGCAGGTGGAATTTCCTCAATTTCAACCATAAATGAAGGTAACCCCTCAACACTCCTTCTTATATGAACGGCGGGCGGAGTAGGCATTGGATCTACTGCCAGCAGGTCAGCCTGATATTGTGCTGAAAAACCGTACTCCTGATTCACATACGTTTTCATCTCCGGCTTGCCGGCGGATACTTTAAATTTTACTCTTCCGACGAGCTTTGCGATTAAATTGGAATCCTGCCAGAAACGGGTTACTGATTGGAGCGCCTGAAATGCTTTTCGTTTTTCCGGCAATGCTGTCGCAGATTTTATTGACGGCATAATATATCCCAGGATCAGCCCGTCTGGAATCAAGGCTCCTTGGATCATGGCTAAAGATGCTGTAATTACAACAACCATCTTCTGCTTTTTCATGACATATATCCGTTGTCCCTTATACCCGATAGCCGTGTATGTATTTGGACTGACGACCCACCATTGATAACCGTAACCCGGTGTCATGGTTGCTGCGATATGCTTTTGGGTTGATTCATTCACCCAACGGGTCGATACCACCTGCTTTTCCTTCCATTTTCCCTTTTTCAGGAACAGATATCCAAATTTGGCCATATCCCGTGGGCGGAGATAGAGTTCGTTAAATCCTACACTGATACCCTGCTGATTCTCTCCCCATTCTGCATTTTCAATTGCCAGCGCTATAAAGAGGTTTTCGTTTGCAAATTCGAGTGCGTTTTTACCGGTCGTTTTCTGCAAAACAGCTGATAACAAAAAGGTGGCACCGTTGCAATATTCAAATGTGGAACCCGGTTCCGCATTCATGGGCAGATCGATCATGTGCTTGACCCAGTCACGCTTCCTCTGCATTTCTCTCAGACCAATCCAACGGTAAAGATATGAATCTTGACAGTTCAGACCGGTTGCCATCATCAATACGTGTTTCAAAGTCAAGCTTTTTTTACTCAGGTCCAGATTTTCGGCCGTCCGCTCCGGGAAAAAGCTCAGTATGGGCTGGTCAATAGATCTGATGTATCCCTTGTCGATAGCAATTCCGATCAGGGCAGAAATAACACTTTTGCTGCAGGAGTATAAATCATGGTTTTTCTGTGGATAATTCGGACTGTTATAGGCATCAAGGACAACAAAACCGTTGCGGACGATTGTAATGGAATCGATTAAATAGTGTTTCTTCCAGATTGTATCCAGCATTTCAGTCAACACTTCAGAACTCATTCCCTGGCTTTCCGGTGTCGCAGTTCGCCATTCTTTGCCGGGGAAGTAGCCAGAAGCAACCGCATTGACTGCTGGTCCGAATTGCAGAAAGGCAAAAGCGAATATCAAACAGCCTGCACTTTTTAATCGAAAAATAAAACCCGATTTTATCGCCTTTATCATACCTCCCCCTCTTTCAGGTTTCTTGCCCTGTGTCGGAATGATTTTGTATTTCAGACTTATCAGAAATTTTACAGAAAACGATAGAGATAGGCAACCGTTCTTCGCTCACATATAACTATCGCCCGCCTCTATACCCCACAGTTTTTTCTGCTCTGGCTGGCCAACTTTTTCGCTTTTATGAGCCTAAGCGTCTTCATCCCTGCCCGGAAAAGCCCATTATGTAGCTATATTAAGTTAACTAAATGGAACTTCTGGGTCAAACGAATCTTCAGATAAAAATCTTAATAAAAAAAGAAATAACTATGATATTATGTAGTTATAGCAAATGCAGCAATTGATATCGAAGGAATACGGGGTGTTTTGGTGGAAATTATAAATTTGGTAGTATTATTAGGATTCCGGGGAGGGTGGTCGGTGTGTAGCCCGAAGTGGGAAAAAATTTTTGTGCTGCTTCAGTATGGTTGATGAATTTGATCTTATTTTCCATTCAAGAACTAAGAGATACTTTTCAATCTACTTCCTGCTGATACGGTAACACAAAACTAAAAGTTGCACCTCCTTCAGGATTGTTTTCAGCCCAAATTTTGCCTCCATGTGCTTTTACAATCTCATGACATATTGAAAGTCCCAGACCTGTGCCTCCAGCGCCAGTTTTTGTTTTGCTGCTTTGAGTAAATTTATCAAACACTGAAGTTAACTCACTTTCTGGGATTCCGACTCCCTGATCAATAACAGATAATTCTAGTGACAACATCTTATTATTTTCATTTTTCGATTCATTTCTTTTGAACTCTATTTTGATGCTTTTTTCTTCAGGTGTAAATTTGATGGCATTTGATAATAGATTTCTCACGACTTGTCCTACCTTGTAGAAATCACAGGTAACATTTGTTGATATTGAAGGATCGTTAAGTTTAAAAGATAGGTTTTTTTCCTCAATCGCAGATTTTAGTTCTGATACAGTTTCATTTACGATTTGAAATACGTTGTTTATCTCCATTTTGTAGTCCATCCTGCCGGATTCCATTTTTGACAAATCCAATAAGTCGTTTAGAAGCATCATTAACCTTTTTGCAGATTTTCTTATTTGATTAAAATAATGCCGAAGCTTCTCTCTGGGTTTGTCTATTTTTTCAATACCATATTTTGAATAACTAAGTATCTGATGCATCGGATTACGTAACTCATGGGATATATTTGCCAAGAATTCAGTTTTGGACTGATTTGCTGATTCAGCTTCTTTTCTAGCTATAAGTAGGCCTTCCTCTATCTGTCTTCGCTCGCCTATTTCATGTTGTAATTTCTCAGTTCTCTCTGCGACTCTGTCTTCCAGGTCCTCATTTGCTTTTTTTAAAGCCTCTTGGGCTTTGTCACGTTCCTTTTTTATTTCAAATGCATATAAAGCCATTTCAATTGTCACTTTTAGATCTCTGTTTTGAACCGGCTTTATCAAATACCCGTATGGCAACGTCAACTTGGCCCGTTTTATTTTTTCTTCTTCTGCGTAGGCAGATAAAAAGACAATAGGAATATCAGATTTGGCTCGAATATGTTTTGCTGCTTCAATTCCATCCATCTCTCCTTTGAGCTGAATATCCATCGTAATCAGATTAGGTTTTTCTACATCAGCCCTTTCGATAGCCTCTATGCCCGTCTTGGCAGTAGACACCACTTCATATCCCAAACTTTTTAGCTGGCTTGCAATTTCCATCGCGATAATATACTCATCTTCAACGATAAGTATTTTCGTTTTTTCCATAACTTACATAATTTTTGGATTACTGAATTGTTGGATATTATCGATAGTCGATCTAATACTATCCAGTAAATTAGAGGCTTCTTCGCACTTATTTTTTGACTCGGTAAGAGCAGTCTGCAATACCTTTTCTG
>Ga0233430_1005341_pt1 | contig 11237 bp, 8 predicted proteins | sample SI_118_April2016_2_FD_179883 | JGI IMG/M metagenome (GOLD analysis project Ga0233430, IMG submission 179883) | Seawater microbial communities from Saanich Inlet, British Columbia, Canada - SI_118_April2016_150_MG | ecosystem: Environmental > Aquatic > Marine > Inlet | place: Canada: British... | reverse complement strand
CGAATTCTGACCGTTGTTATCTCTCTACGTCAACAAAACCGTGATGTCTTGGATTTCTTGACCCAGGTTTGCATCCAGGGCAGGCCTGTCCCTTCCCTGCTACCGGTTATCAACTGAACGAATACTATTCCGCCCCAAATTTTAGTTTTTTGAACGTGGAAAGCCCTCAGACCCGTCCCTACTCACCCTCTTCCAGCTTTTCGGCGGTGATAAAACTCTGATGCGCGGCGTTGACGCTGGCCGTCACCGTTTGCGAGAAGCGCGTCAGCGTCCCCGCGTAGGGCTTATACCCATTGTGGGCTATCCAGCCATCCAAATTGAAGGCCAGCGTTCCCTCCGCTGTGATCCACTCGCCGTTGTATTTGCGTGCAATGTGGATGTGCGTGCCAGTGCTGGTCCCCCCCTCGCAAGAAGGGTGCCCTATCGGCGCGCCCTGCGCAACAACGGTTCCTTCTGCCGGGCGGTCGCGCGCCGCAATATGCAAATAGAAAACCACCCAGCCGGTGCGCGTATCGCCGTCGCCATCCAGATCAAGCTCGACAACCCCTGTATCGGTGCGTGCTACCACCCCATCGGCTACCGCGGTAGCCCACTCGTCCGAGTTGACACAACCGGTTGCCACGCTGGGGGGGGCAAAATCAATCGCCGCAAAGGGCTGTCCGGTGCCCCAGCCGGTGTGTGGCCCGCCGGTATAGGCCCAGGTTTTGCCGCGCTCAAAGGGCAATACCATCGTCGGTTGTAGCAAACTCCCCGGAATATGTGTCTGTTCATTCGCCCACGGATCGCCAAACAAATCCCGATAGGCTTGGGCAATTCCTTCAGGGCCAGTATCGTGCTGATATTCGAGTCCGTCGTGCTTCAATGAAAAATAATATTGGAAAGCTACACTGGCTGCCGTTTGCCAGGGATCAGGGTGCTCAATCGTGCCATCCAGTAAATTAAGTGTTATCAGCCGTCCGCTGCGCCAACTATAATAGCCGTGGTTGAGTTGATTGGCCGCCCACACCAATTGTAGATACAACCCGCGATGGCTGCGGCTTTCGTGTCCCAATGGATAACGCGTATCCAGATGCTGCGGCAAGCTTGCATTGGTTAGCGCGCCGGTCTGATATTCTAGCAGTGCCAGCAACACGCGGGGGCTGACGCTGAAATTCAGCGCCACATAATCCACGATCTCCGCGCCCGTGCGATTGGCTCCGGCGGCATAATCGCGATACTCGCGCAGCCAACCGGGTTGTTCGTCTACAAAGGCGGCTGTATCAAAATTGATTTGTGCTGGGCCGTTGATAAACAGGCTGTCGGGCAAAATCTGGAATGGCGACCCCCATAGAGCGCGATAATAAATCGGCATTTGCATCGGCATCCCTGGTGGCAGCGTCGTCGCATCAGGCGGGATAATCGGATTGGCCTCACGGATTTCTTCCACACTGGTGTTGAAGCGGTTCGCCAGCACGGGCAGCGTATCGCCAGAGATGACGGTATAGTCTACCAATTCGCCGGGGTTGTATTTGGGACGCTGGGGGATGGGCGTGGCCGAGAGTTGGAATTCTGGCGCGCTGGCAGGCGTGCCCAGCGAGATGGGCGGCGCGGACTCCGGTTGAGGCAGGCAGCCGGAAAGGAATAGGGCAGCCAGCCCCAGGGTTAGCAGAAAGTGTGTTCGCAGGCGTAACATTAGTTAGTGGTCACTGGTCTTCCCGCGTGATGCGCGAAACCGCCGAGCCAAACTGGTGTGCGGTTACGGTTTCATCGTCGCGGGTCAGAGTGCCGAGATAAGCTTCGTCGCCATTGTGAGCGGTCCAGCCATCGAGTACGAAGGGAATTGGCCCATCGGCAGGAATCCAGACGCCGTTGTATTTACGCACAATGTGCATGTGGGTTCCTGTGGCGCGCCCGCCCTCGCAGGAGGGGTTGCCCACGAAATCACCGGCATGTAAATAGGTGCCTACGGGGACGCGCTCATCGGTGCCGATATGCAGATACATCACATTCCAGCCGGTTTGCTCGTGGCCGTCGCCATCCAAATCCTGGATGACGATGCCGAACTCCGAGCGCACGATCAGGCCATCGGCCACGGCAACCACCCACTCGCCGGAAGGTTCGCAGCCGCTGACACTCATGCGCGGGGCAAAATCGAGGGCGGCGAGCGGGCCATTTTTCTCGAAAGCGGGATGTGGCCCGCCGGTGTAGGCCCAGGTTTCGCCTGGCTCAAAGGGCAAGGTTAATGCCGGTTGTTGTAGTCCCTCGGGTAGCAGATCACCCACGGCGGCGGCCCGCGCCCAGGGATCGCCGAACAACTCGGTGTAGAGTCCGCCGAATCCGGCTAAAGTTTGCGCGTGGTTGTCTGCATCCACCAACTGAGAAAAAAAGTACATCACCGCGGCGCTGCCGGAATTGGTATCGGCGGGCAAGGGCAAAATTCTGCCATCGGGAAATGAGAGTTGACGAAGTGTGCCGTCGCTGCGGCCATAAAAACCATCCGAGAGTGCGTGTGCCGCCCAGATGAGCTGGCCGTACAGGTCTTGACGGTAGTATTCGGCCGCGCCCATGGCGGCCTGGTAATTTTCGGGGTCGGCAGGCTGGCCGAGCAGCGCGCCGCTCTGATATTCGAGCAAGGCCAACAGCAGGCGCGGGTTGAGCGAATTTTCGAGCGCCACGCGTTGGATGACCTCCGCGGCGCTTGTCCAGCCGGTGATCATCAGGTATTGGCGATACTCGTTCAAAAAACCGCCGGTTTTGGCAAGGTAAGCTTCAATGTCAAAATCAAGCGTGGTGGGCGAATAGACCACGGCGGCATTAGGCAGAATCAAATGCGCTGGGCGGATGGTGGGTTCAGGGGTGAAGGTAAGTGTGGGAGTCTGCGTAGCCGTGGGCGCGGGTGTGGCGCTAGGGGGAACAGGCGTATGCGTGGAAATGCGTGTAGCCGTTGGGGATGGGGCTTCAATGGCCGCCGGGGTGCAGGCGCCAAATATTAGCACGATGAACATGAATGTGGAAAAACGAGAGATCATGGCGATATTGTATCTCATTTGCTTTCTAGCCATCACCCCCTGGCTTCTCTCCAGATTCCGAAACAAGGTGCCAATTCTAACCGCGGAGAGCGCAAAGAATGCAGCGTTTTGTTAACTATTTTCATTTCTCTGCGCACTCTGCGGTTCAGAGAGATGTAAAAGGTTGTTACTCTTCCAACATAATTACACTCACGCCGGAGCCGTATTGGCTGGCGGTGATGGTATCATCATTTTGAGTGAGCGTGCCTTTATAGGGTTCCCCCGCAGAGTGGGCAGCCCAGCCGCTGAGTGTGAAGGGAATCGGGCCGTCGGCGGCGATCCACTCGCCGTTATATTTGCGCGCAATATGGACATGCGTCCCGGTAGCGTGCCCCCCCTCACAAGAGGGATGTCCGAGTAAATCCCCGGCTTTGACGACGCGGTTCGATCCGGTACGCCCCTCGGTGGCGATGTGCAAGTAGATCATCACCCACCCGGTTTGTTCAAAGCCGTCGCCATCCAGATCGAGTACCACGATGCCGCGCTCTGCGCGGGTGACAATGCCATCCCCCACCGCCGTGACCCAGGCATCCGAGCGGACGCAGCCGCTCACCGAGGTGGCCGGGGCAAAGTCAATCGCGGCCCATGAGCCATCTTTCTCCCAGGCGCCATGCGGGCCGCCGGTATAGCTCCAGGTGCGCTCAGGGATGAAGGGTAATTCCAGTTCGGGCTGCTCAATGTCGGGCGGAAAGAGCGGCTCAACCACCTGGGCGCGCATCCACGGGCTGCCAAACATTTGCTCGTAAATCGCGGGCAGGCCGGTTTTGGAATCCAGTGCGGCCAGCCAGGTCTTACTGTCGTAAATTTGGGCGAAGTAATATTGCAGGGCGGCAGTTCCGGCGTTGAGATCGGGAGCCAGATGCGCAACCACGCCATCTGTGAAGGTGATCTCGCTCAGGCGGCCCTCGCGCCAGCCGTAATAGCCGATAGAGAGTTGATTAACGGCCCATTTGAGTTGATCGGCCAGACCGCGGTCATTGTAGATGATATGCCCCAGGGGGTATTCTTCTCCAGTCTGGGTAGCCGGTTGACCGAAGACCCAGCCGCTTTGAAATTCGAGCAGCGCCAGTAGCAAGCGCGGGTTGATGGAGTTATCGAGGGCAGTTTTGTATACAATTTCCGCTCCGCTGACTTCACCGTTACTGCCAAAATAATCGTGTGCGTTCTGCAAATACCCCCCGGCATCATTCACATATTGAATTGTGTCGAAGTCAATCGCCGAGAGGGTGTATACAATTTCGCTATCCGGGAGCAAGTGCGCCGATGAGGTGGTATTGGTGAAACGCTGCGGAATGATGAGCAGTTGGTTGGGGTTGATGAAGCCCCAGGCGGGCAGTGTGGTAGTCGATTCGATTTCATCGGGGCGCACGCCAAAGCGCACGGACAGCGCAGCGAGCGTGTCTCCGGCCTGGGTGTAGTATAGCAGCGGGCCGTCGGGCTTGGCGGGGATTGGCGTCTCGGTGGGGATGGGGGTTGCCATTGCCGCAGCTTCTGGGGTTGGGCTGCCGGGTTCAATCATCGCGGAGGCTTCACTCTCAGGGGGCGTTTCGCTTGGGAGGAGTGTATTCTCCGCAGTTGGGGCGGCGGCCATTTCATATTCGGAAGGGGCAACAAAAGCGGGGGATTTCTGCGCGGGGAAATTGCAGCCTGCAAGAAGTGAGATGACAAGAAAAACTACAAGACTCCTACCACAAAGACACAAAGATACAGAGTTTTTATGTTTTTCTTCGTGTCGCCTGTACCTTTTAGGGTATCCTGCCTTTTTGGCGAAAAAATTACTCCAAGAATTTAACTGTCTCATAACTTACCGTCGAATGAGATTTTCGGGTATGAAGCCGTTTTCGGCCACAATGCTTTGGTCACCTTTGACCAGCAGACCGTTGTAACTATCGCCTGCGCCCTGGCTGATCCACCCGTCGATATTGAAGGGAATATTCTGATCGGCCGGAATCCACTCGCCATTATACCGCCGAGCAATGTGGACATGCGTTCCGGTGGAGATACCCCCTTCGCACGATGGATGCCCAACGCGCTCCCCGGTTTGCAAGGTTGTTCCCACGGCCACGCGATCACGTGTCTCGATGTGCATATACAAAATTGTCCAGCCGGTTTGCTCAGCTCCGTCACCGTCCAGGTCTTGTACTACAGCTCCATTTTCGGCGCGCACGATCATGCCGCTGTTCATTGCCGTAACCCAGGCCTCGCTGGTTGAACAGCCAAGTGGCTCCCCATAGGGGGCAAAATCTAGCGCTGCCCATGCAGAACCATCCCCCCAGCCGCCGTGGGGTCCGCCGGTAAAGGCCCAGTCCACCCCAGTTTCAAAGGGCCAGGCCAGGGATGGCTGGACCAACCCGGGGGTCAGCAGCGGTTCTATCGCATAATCAAAGGGATAGCCAAATAGATTCTGGAAAGTATTGAAGATGCCATCCGAGTTTACATTGCGTTCCCAAATTTCTTGCGCGTAAAGTTTCGAGAAAAAATATTGCACCGCGGCGGTTCCGGCGTTGATGGTTGGGTCCACTGGGATAATAGCGCCATCGGGCAGCGACCAGCTTGCAATGGCGTTGGCCCGCCACAGGTAATAGCCGCGGTTGAGTTCATTGGCGGCCCAGGCCAGTTGCTTATATAGCCCTTGCCGATTGGCGTCTTCCCAGCCCAGTGGGTACATTAACGTGTAGGTCTGCGGATTCGGATTCGTCACCCAGTTGCTCTGATATTCGAGTACGGCCAGCAAAATGCGCGGGTTGACGGAATAATCTTGCGAAATGCGCTGCACGATCTGGAAGCCGTTCAACATCACGCCATCAACTTCTTCTTCGTGGCGCACCAGATAGCCGTTTTTCTGGTAGACAAAATCGGGCACATCAAAATAGGCCGTCATTGGCCCGGCAACGAGTTCTGAATCGGGGATGATCTTGAAAGCTGAGCCCGTGGCGATGGTTTCGGGGGCGGGGATGTTTAATACCTGCCCGACTTCGAGCACATTGATATCGGCGATATTATTAGCCTCGGCGATGGCGGGGATGCCTACCCCGAATTGGTCGGAAATTTGACCCAGTGTGTCGCCGGGTTTCACAGCATATTGATCGGCATCGGTGCGCAAGCCAGGGATGGGATGGGGGGCATCGGGCGTGGGAGTCAGCACTGCGGAACCCGGTGGACGCGCTGTGGTGAGAGGGCTGCCGACTTCAACCGCGGCGGTTTCCTGCTTGCTCGATCCGGGGGCTACCACCCATGGGGACGCGTCGTCAGCCTCCCAGGTGCGCGTACAGGCGCTGGCAAAGAGTGTCAGCAACAGGAAAATAAGTGTGTAGCGGAGTTGTTTTGGCATGTGTAGGGGGCGAAACGGTTCTTCATTCCAGGCCACTGAGATTTGACCCAATTACGTTCAGCCTGATGTATTCGTTATAAAATCTCGGAGGTCTTTAGTCATCCGATGGCATTCTACCCCGAAGTTGGAGCATAGGGCAAGTTTCTTGTTGCCAGATTCGTGCCAGAGAAGACCCCCACCCCCAATATTGGGGGTGGGGAATTTACGCAAAAAAGGTTGCACTGAACAAAGCACCTTGTTCAGTGCAACCTTTTTTGCGAGTTTCCCCCTTTTCTCCCCGTTGGGGAGAGAAGGGGGCCAGGGGGATGAGAGGGGAAGGGTCTTTACCCCCGTAACTGCGCCCCAAGCTCGCGCTCCAGGCGTTTAACAATTTTATTGCGCAACTTGGTCGCGTCTTTATCGGTGAGGGTTCGCTCAGGGTCTTGATACGTCAGGCTGTAGGCCAGGGATTTTTTGCCCGCGCCAATTTGATCGCCGCGGTAGATGTCGAACAGGCGCACGTTGGTGAGCGTTTCGCCGCCGGTCTGTCGGATGAGCGCTTCGATATGGGCCGCGGGTAGGGCATCGTCCACGATCAGGGCGATGTCTTCGAGCATGGGCGGCTGCTGCGGGATGGATGTGACCTTGAACAGCGTAGGCACCACCGCAGAGAGGGCGGCCATATCAAACTCGGCGGCCAGCAGCGGGGTTTCGAGCAGATCATAGTTCCCCTGCACCAGCGGGTGCAACTCACCCATCACGCCGATACGCTGTTCACCAGCCAAAATCTCGGCACATTTACCGGGGTGGAAGCTGGGATGCGCGCCAATTTCGTAGTGCAAATTTTCAATGTGCAGGCCGTGCAGGGCGTGTTCGATGACGCCTTTCAGGTCGAAGAAATTCATTGGGGTAGAATCGGCGTCGTTCCAATCGGGGAGGGCGCGCGGGCCGCTGAGGGCCAGCACCAGTTTGTGCGCCTCGTCGGGCAGGTCTTGCCCTTCTTTGGGCAAAAAGACCGGGTTGATCTCGAAGATTGCCAGCCGCGGGCGGATGCGAGCGTTGCGCTCGGCAATCTCCAGCACGGAGGCCAGCAGGCTGTGACGCAGCACCGAACGTTCGGGTGAGATGGGGTTGCTCAGACGGAAGTAGGCGCGTTCATCGGCGGGCGCGTCGTCGGGCAGGGTGCGCTGCTCGCGCTCCGGGGAGGTCAGGCGGTGGGTGATGACCTCCTGCAGGCCAAGACTCACCAACATATCTCGCAGCCCCTCCTCGATTTCAAGCTTGCGATTCCCTCTTTGGGGTGGCAAATCATCGGACATGCGCGTTTCTGGAATGCGGTCATAGCCATATACGCGCGCGACTTCTTCCATCAAATCGGCCTTGCCAATCACGCCGGTTTCGATATCGAGCCGATGGGAGGGTGTGGTGACGGCTATCTGCTGCCCGCTGACTTCGCAGGTGAACGCCAGGTTTTCCAGAATGTTCACAATTTCATCTAGGCTCAACTCGATGCCCAGCCAGCGGTGCACGTCGGCGGCCTGGATTTCTACGGTGGGATCGGCGGGGGGTAAAGGATAATTATCGACCAGACCTTCGGCGATGGAGCCACCGCCCCAGGTGTGCATCAGATCGAGGCCGCGCAGAACGCCTTGCGGAGCCAGTTCGGGGTGGACACCACGAGAGAAGCGATAAGCTGCCTCCGAGGGCAGGTTCTGCGCCATAACGGTGCGCCGCGTGTTGATGATATTCCAGGCCGCGCCCTCGAGCAGCACGCGCGTGGTTTCGGCGGTGACTTCGGATTCAAGGCCGCCCATCACGCCAGCCAGGGCCAGCGCCCCGCTCTGGTCGCAGACCAGCACGGTGAAAGCGTCGAGTTCGCGTTCGGTATCATCCAGCGTGACCAGTTTTTCGCCAGCTTCAGCGGAACGGGTGATGATGGTGGGGATTTCGGCTCCGGCAGAATTGGCGCGTTTTACGAGCACATCGTAGTCGAAAGCGTGCAGCGGTTCGCCAACTTCCAACATGGCATAGTTGGTGGCATCGACGATATTGCTGATGGCGCGTATTCCGCACAGGCGCAGGCGTAATTGCACTTTGTAGGGGCTGGATTTGATCTCGATATTTTCGATCAGTCCGAGGGTGAAGCGCGGGTTGAGGACGGGTTTGGTGATTTTAATTTTTGCGAATACATCGCGGGGAGCGTCTTGCGTCTGGCGTCCGACGTCGGACGTTTTCAACGCCTTCCCCGTAATCGCGGCAACCTCACGCGCTACACCGATAATATTGGCATCGCGCGCCATGTTGGGTGTGATGGCGATGTCAAAAACGATGTCGCCGAGGTAATCGACTAGCGGCGCGCCGGTAGGCGCATCGTCATCGAGGATGATGATGCCTTCATGTTCTTCCGAGATGCCCAATTCGCGCTCCGAGCAAGCCATCGAGTACGATTCCACGCCGCGGATTTTCTTGCGCTTGAGGGTGGTGGGCTGGTTGCCGGGTTCGTAGGCGTTGATAATGGTCGCCCCCTCGCGGGCGTAGGCCACTTTAAGGGGTGTTTCGAGTGCACCTTTGCCCTTGTAGCCGTACAAATTAGGCGCGCCGGTCAGCACGGTGTGAATCTGTTCGCCGTCATCGAGTTTGCACAATACCAGCTTGTTGGCGTCGGGGTGTGGCATCACTTCGAGCACAGCACCCACCACGATTTTGTCCGATTCCCAGGCGAAGCCAGAAATTTTGGCTTGCCGGGGTTGGTCATCACTGGGTTGGGGGTAGCCCACATAGCGAATTTCTTCCACTTCCAACCCGGCCAGAGTCATGCGTTGGGCCAGTTCTTCAACGGGGAGATCAATATCAACATATTCTTTAAGCCAGGATAAGGGTGTTTTCATAATCTAGTCCGGTAGTTCGGTAGTTTGGTGGTCAAGTAGTCTGGCAATCAAAAGAGATTTCACCACAAAGACACTAAGAAGAAATTTGTAATTCTTTGTGCCTTCGTGGCTTCGTGGTAAATTTTCCTAATCGTGTTTTTCCATCGCGTCAATTACTTTTTGCAGTTCGTCGTTCAGCGTGCGCAGTACCTTGGAGATTTCGGCACGCGCTTTGATTTCAACTTCTCCGCTTTCGACACGCGTCTTAAACTCATGAGCTTCTTCTTTGAGCCGTTGACCGGTTTCGCCGGTGTTGAAATCTGTGACCGCCTCGGAGGCACTTTTACTCAACTCTTCCAGGCCGGTTTTAATATCATCGCGCAGGCGTTGGGCTTCTTCGCTTTGCCAGGCGCCTTGCAGCATATTTTTCAGGTTTTCGCCCAGTTCGCGGAATTCATCGGCGATGTCGGGGCGGGGATTGGTGTTTTCAGTCATAGCACAACTCCATAATGATGTGTGGAATAGCTCACCACGAAGACGCAAAGTCACTAAGCTGGACTTTATCCAATTGGGAGCTTTCAAGTTGAATAACACACGGCTTCAAACAAGCGAATGAGCAAATCTGGGCGTAGTTTTTGCATATCGAGGTCTGAGGTCGACATGCAAAAACCCCAATGATGCCAAATCCGGCTACGCACGATTGCAATGGTATCTGAAAATGTTGGCAGCGATTTTGAGTACCAGGCAGCTTGTCGAATAGGCAGCTTACCATTTGTTTGTGATGGGTGAGCCAACAAGGTGATCCACGAAAACAAGCCCATCAAAATGGGTGTCGTGCGAGCAATAGCGTTATCAGACCATTGGCGTTGGGTCTCAACGCCTAAGTGGGTGCGAACTTCCTGGAAAGTGACTTCCACCTGCCAGCGGCGGACGAACCATTCCAGAATTTGGATAGGTGCAGCGGACTGGTCAGTGCAAAGGAAAGCCCGGGTTTCGAACTTTTCCTTGGGGTCACGAACGAGAACCCAGCGGATGGGAACGGCGGGCATTCCGGAGTGATACCAGACAGCCGTATCGCTGGTGATTTCTACCTGAGTTGGTCCCTGGCCATACCAGTTAGTAACCGTAACCTGTTGCCAAACCGTCTGTTTATCAGCCAACACATCGCTTAGCTTGGGCAAGCGTTTGCCTTTCTTGCGTGGCCGTCCCAACGTCTCACGGGTTCGTTCAGGAGCGGGTTCATACAAAGCAGCATCCAAACGCAATTGAGTGACCATGTAAACGGGATTGGGCAACTTTAGCAGGCTGTCTAACAGCTCCAAAGCAGCATAACTGCTGTCGGCGACGAGAACGATCTTGCGGTCGGGCAGCCAACGACGAACCTGCATTCCCATTTGACGAGCCCAATCCGTGAGTTTCTTGTGCCCACGGGGTTTGCTTTCATAATACCGTTCCGAAGGTGCCAACACCGTCAGGAATGGCAATCCCCAAATGCGCTTGGCCCAGGGAATGTTGACCAACAACATCATACTGATCCAGCGCAAACCACTGGCTTTCACAAAATGGCTCTTGCTCGAACGCACCGGATCACGGTAGATACCTCTGGCCTTGATCTTTTTGCCCCGTCGCCTTTCAATCGTCTCATCAATGCCGATCACTACCGTGCCACAGGGCAAAAATGTGTTCAGCAACAAGGACAGCAAGGCCGCACTCAATGCCAAACCCGACCAAACTGCCCGGTTCAGTACGCGATGATAGTTCTGAAAGTGCTGCTCCTGGCTCAAACCCATGATGCGCAGAATAGCTGTAACGGTGCGCTTTCCAGGCGCCAGGATTGCTCCTATCAATAGCACTACAGCCAGCTTCCAAACTCGTTTTGAGAAGAATGGCCGAAAGTGCGCAAGCAATATGGTATATTCGTCAGGCAGGGTGAGCATCTCGACACCTCTCTTGGCGGAGAAATGTCCTAGCTTACCCTGCTTTTGTTAATGTGCAAATGGATAAAGTCCAGCT
>Ga0233430_1005328_pt1 | contig 11260 bp, 12 predicted proteins | sample SI_118_April2016_2_FD_179883 | JGI IMG/M metagenome (GOLD analysis project Ga0233430, IMG submission 179883) | Seawater microbial communities from Saanich Inlet, British Columbia, Canada - SI_118_April2016_150_MG | ecosystem: Environmental > Aquatic > Marine > Inlet | place: Canada: British... | reverse complement strand
CAAAAGCTTCGTCAAATAACTGAGCCCGATAATTTTCTTTTAAAACATGAGAGGCCATTCCTAATAACATTTCAAATAACTGTCCTACATTCATTCTGGACGGAACTCCCAACGGATTTAAAACTATATCTATTGGTTGGCCGTTAGGTAAAAATGGCATATCTTCTTCTGGTAAAATAGTTGATATTACGCCTTTATTTCCATGTCGCCCCGCCATCTTATCTCCAATAGAAATTTTTCTATATTGAGCTATATAAATTCTGACTATATTATTAATACCTGGTGGCAAATCATCATTATTTTCTCTAGAAAAAACTCGTACACCTATAACTTTACCGTATTCCCCTGAAGAAACTTTTAAAGAAGTATCCTTCATATCACGCGCCTTGTCACCAAAAATAGCTCGTAATAATTTTTCTTCTGCTGGCGGCTCAGTTTCCCCTTTAGGAGTTACTTTACCCACCAAAATAGCACCCGAACGCACGACTGCTCCCACTTTAATAATACCGTTTTCATCTAAATATTTTACCGCTTCTTCTGAAACATTTGGAATCTCACGCGTAATTTCTTCTGGGCCTAATTTAGTAGCTCGCACATCTATTTCATATCTATGAATATGAATTGACGAAAAAATATCGTCTTTAACTAACCTTTCAGAAATAACAAGCGCGTCTTCAAAATTATATCCCTCCCAAGGCATGAACGCTACCAAAATATTTCTACCTAAAGACAACTCACCGTCAGTTACCGAAGTTCCTTCCGCTATAACCTGTCCTTTTTCCACTTTTTCGCCAAGCTCCACATAAGGAGACTGATTTCTACAGGTATTTTGATTAGACCGCACATACTTTTGTAAAATATAAACATCTTCTTCACCATTCTTCTGCTTAATAACGACTTCAGAAGCAGATACACTACTAACAACACCTGCATTCTTAGCTCTAGTCATAATACAAGAATCTCTAGCTATTACTTTTTCCATACCAGTTCCAACATAAGGAACCTCTTCATGCACCAATGGCACCGCCTGCCGTTGCATATTCGCCCCCATTAAAGCTCTATTTGCATCATCATGTTCTAAAAAAGGAATTAACCCACAACCAACCCCTAACAATTGATGTGGCGAAACACCTATATATTCAACCTCATTTGCATCAACATAAATAAATTCTTTATTACATCTAACAATAACCACATTTTCCTTGATTTTGTTTTTTTCCACTGATATATCATAAGGAGCTATTTTACAGTTGTCCTCTAAATCAGCTGATAAATATTCCACCTCATCTGTCAATTGTTTGTTTTTCACTTTAATATAAGGTGTTTCTAAAAAACCAAATCTATTGACTTTCGCAAAAGTCGCCATCGGACCTATCAATCCAGCATTCGGGCCTTCCGGCGTTTCAATAGGACAAATTCTACCATAATGAGAAGAATGAATATCTCTAACTTCAAAACCAGCTCTTTCTTTGGTCAAGCCACCAGGTCCTAAAGCACTCAATCTTCTTTTATGCGCAATTTCTGCCACTGGATTTGTTTGATCCATAAACTGAGATAACTGCGATGTCCCAAAAAAAGCTCGCATCACCGCTACAACAGGTCTAATATTAATCAATTGCTGTGGAGTAATCTTTTCGTTCGCCTTCAAGGTCATTTGCTCTCTAATTAAACGCTCCAACCTCGCCAATCCTATTCTAAATTGCTTTTGAAGTTGCTCTCCCACGCTTTTTATTCTTCTGTTTCCCAAATGATCTATATCGTCTAAACTGCCAGCCCCGTTAATAAGACCGATAAGATAATTTATAGCAAATATAATATCATCTCCTGTCAAAACCAAAACATCTAAATCAACCTCTAATCCCAACTTTTTATTAATTTTATATCTTCCCACTGTACTTAAATCATATTTTGTATTATCAAAAAATAAACTATTTAATAAAGTCTTGGCCCCATCCACAGAAACAGGATCTCCTGGACGCAACTTTCTATAAACCTCTATTAAACATTCTTTTTTGGATTCAATCGGAGCTTTTTCAAATGTTTTCATTAAAACACTTTTATCTCTACAATTTTTCAAAATATCATCTTGAGTATATCCTAATGCCCCTAAAAAAGTAGTTATCGGTAATTTTCGCAATTTATTAATATGCGCATAAATAATATTATTAGCATCAGACTCTATCTCTAACCACGCACCTCTATTAGGAATCATAGTACAAATATAATTAGCAGTAACTTTATTAAGTCCTAATTTCTTACGAAAATAAATACCCGGAGATCTGATAAACTGGCTTACTATTACTCTTTCAGCACCATTAATCAAAAAAGTCCCTTTATCCGTCATCCTAGGGATATCACTCATAAAAATTTCTTGTTCTTTAACTTCCCCTGTTTCCGTATTGATTAATCGCACAGGCACTCGTAAAGAAGAAGAATAAGTAATTTCTTTTTGTAAACATTCTTCATAATTAGCTGTCGGAGCATCAAAATTATAGCCATCTAAAAACTCTAATTCATATTTCCCTCCAGCGCCTAAAATAGGAGATATATTTTGCAATTCTTCTTTAATTCCTTCTTTAAAGAAATTATCAAAAGAGTTCAACTGCAACTCTATCAAATTCGGAACATCAACCAATTCCTTTCTATCTGACTTATAAAAAAGTTCTCTTTTTCTTATATAATTATTTTTTTTCACAGGTTATCACTCCAAATTTTATATACAAAATACACAAATATACTTCAATGATACAGATGCAAAACAAACCTGAAGACAAAAAAAGAAAACTTTCCTCTTTTGATCTTCAGGTTCTAAACACTTAACTACTTAACTTCTACTTTAGCGCCTTGCTCTTCTAAAGCCTTCTTGATTTTCTCAGCTTCTTCTTTTTCAATATTTTCTTTCACAGGCTTAGGTACATTATCTACCAAATCTTTAGCTTCTTTAAGACCTAACCCAGTTAACTCTCTTACAACTTTCAATACTGGAATTTTCTTATCTCCGCAACTAGTCAGAATAACGCTAACCGTACTAGCTTCTTCTGTTGCAGCCCCTTCTCCAGCAGCACCTCCAGCCACAGGCGCAGCAGCCATAGGCATTGCAGAAGCAGTAATCCCAAATCTATCTTCTGCTGCTTTAACTAATTTGCTTAGTCTTAAAACAGACATATTTTCAATCGTAGAAAGAATAGACTCTTCTTCTTTAGTCAATTCTTCTGCCTTTACTTCCACAGTCGTATTTTTACTTGTCATTTTTCTCCTCCTCTTCCTTTTTTATCTTTACAGAATTTAAAATTCTCAATAATCCTACTAACTGACTAGCTAACACAAAGCCAAATCTATTAATAGGAGAATTAACCACATTAAAAAACTTAGCAATCAAGTCTTTCTTCGAAGGTAAATCAGCTATTTCTTTTACTACATCTTTAGGTACTATTTGATTCTCTAATATCGCTCCTTTAACCATATCTTTTTTATTATCTTTATTAAATTTAAATAAAGCCTTACAAACTGCAGCCATATCACTCGTGATCGAAATCAACGCTGTTGGCTCCACAAAAAAACCTTTATCATCTATCGTTAATTCAGAAGTAGATCGACGTAACAAAGTATTTTTATATACACAGACATCCGCGTTAAACTGCCGCATTTTTTTTCTAAAAGAAGTAAAATCCGTCACACTTATTCCTTTAAAATTAATAAAAATACTAAGCTCATTTTTTTTAAGCTTATCCTTAATTTGCTCAACTACTTTACTTTTTCGTTCTTTTACAGTTTCCATAAGCATAACCCCTTAATAATTAATTACCATTTATCTTTTACTACTTCGAGATGCACCCCAGGCCCCATGCTAGAACTCATAACTATTGACTTAAAATAAACTCCTTTAGAAGCACTCGGTTTAGCCTTCAAAACAGCATCATACACAACATTAAAATTTTCCAACAAATGATCTTCCGCAAAAGATTTCTTGCCAATCTGCATATGTACCAAAGCACCTTTATCGTTCCTATATTCCACTTTACCTTTTTTGAATTCCTGCACAGTCTTTACTAAATCAGTAGTAACCGTGCCATTTTTAGGACTTGGCATCAATCCCTTTTGCCCTAAAAAACGCCCTACTTTACCTATCTTGGGCATCATTTCAGGAGAAGCAATTACTAAATCGAAATCAAACCACCCGCCAGCAATTTTAGCGACCAATTCTTCTGAGCCCGCTTCATCTGCGCCAGCCTCTTTAGCGTCCGCAACCTTTTCCGGAGAAGTAATAACCACTATTTTTAACTTTTTACCTGTTCCATACGGCAAGCTCAAAGTCCCTCTAACCTGTTGATCCGCATGCCTAGGGTCAATACCTAAATTAAAACAAAGGTCTAGACTTTCATCAAACTCAGCATAAGCCAACTCCTTAACTAATTTTATGGCTTCTTTAGGCGAAAAAGTTTTTTGCAAATCTATATTTTCTACTTTCTGCAAATATTTCTTTCCTCTTTTCATTTACTCACCTCTATTCCCATACTTCTTGCTGAACCCTCAATTATTCTAACCGCTTCTTCTAAATTATTAGCATTCAAATCTGGCATTTTTATAGTCGCAATCTCTTCTAATTGCTGCTTATTTAACTTTTGTTTCAACTTTTCTCTTCCCGGGCTAGACGACCCCTTATCTACAGCCAATGCCTTTCTGATCAAAATACTAGCCGGTGGGGTCTTTAATATAAAAGTAAAGCTTCTGTCTTCATAAATCGTTAATTCAACCGGAATAACCATACCGCCTTTATCTTTAGTCTGGTCATTATATGCTTTACAAAAATCCATAATATTAACGCCATGCTGGCCTAACGCCGGACCAATTGGAGGAGCCGGAGTGGCCTTCCCCGCCGGGATTTGTAATTTAAGAGTTGTTTTTACTTTTTTAGCCATAAAAATCTTTCCTGCCTTATAAATTTATTTAACTATTTTCTCAACTTGCTTAAAGTCTAACTCAACCGGAGTTTCCCTGCCAAATATAGATATCAATGATTTCAATTTACCTTTATCTGGACTAATCTCTGAAATAGGCCCGCTATAGCCTCTAAATGGCCCATCCACAATTTTGAGCACTTCACCAATTTCAAAATCCACTTCAATTGTTTTCGTCTTAACTTCTTTTGATTTCAATATCTTTAATATTTCTTCAGCTTTAACCGGTGTTGGCATATTTTTTGCCCCCACAAATTTAGCAACTCCCGTAACTCGCCTCACTATATAACTCAACTCATCATCCATATCCGCTTGAATAAATACATACCCGGGATATTTTTTCACAACTCTTTCTACTCTTTTATTGTTCTTGATCTCTATTGTTTCTTCTTCAGGTATCAAAACCTCTAATATTTTATCTTCCAAATTATCCGCTTCTCTCAAATACTCTAATTTAGCCTTAACCTTATATTCCTGGCTAGAATAACACTGAAGAATATACCATTCACCCGTATCCTTTAACTTCTCTTTTGAATCCATATCAGTTGAATCCAGATCAAGCTCTTTTTCTTCCGTATTTTCTTCAATAATATCTTGTTTCTCTTCTTTTGCCATTAAATTTCCCGTCTATTGCTAAATAGTTCTTAAAAAATTATTTTTTAGAATAAAAATAACTTTTCCAAAAATAAAATCATTCGACATTACAAACAGAGTAAAAAAAAACATAATAAAAATTATCACCAATGTAGATGTTATGACGCTATTCTTTTGTGGCCACGTCACTTTTTTTATTTCAAATTTCAACTCATGAAAAAACTGTTTTAACTTTATATTTTCTTTTTTATTACTCATCTTATACGCAAAACCTATTATTCCTTCTGGCAGGTCCGGTCGGATTCGAACCGACAACATTCGGTTTTGGAGACCGACGCTCTACCAATTGGAGCTACGGACCTCTAAGTCCTTACTTAGTCTCCTTATGAACTGTATGTTCCTTACACCATTTACAATATTTTTTTAGTTCTATACGCTCTGTTGTGTTACGCTTATTCTTTTTAGTTGAATAATTTCTACGACCACATTCTTTACATTCTAAAGTTACTAATACTATCAACCTTATTCCTCTTCTTACTATAGCCAAAATAAACTATGAAATTAGTGTAAATTGTTCATAAACATCTAAGAACAAACAATCTAACACATCACCACAATCCATGTCAACAAAGATTTTGGTGCGCGAGAAGGGACTTGAACCCCCACACCTTGCGGTACTAGATCCTAAGTCTAGCGCGTCTACCAATTCCGCCACTCGCGCAATCGTCACAAACAAATACAGAATTATACCAATACTAATTTCACTTGTAAACGCACTAAAAAATATAGAGGCAATATAGAGGTATTAGTATCTTCAAATAACTGAAGACATATAGCACTGTTGCTCAAAAACTAAAAAAACACTAAAATAAACACTAAATTAGTATATATAACATTATTAAAGGAGCAAAATATATGTCAAAAAAAAATCATCCTGAATGCGTTCACGGCCTCTTATGGAAAGCTTGTCATCTTTGTTATCAAAAAACTGAAAAAGAAATTTTAAGCGAGACAGCCCCAAAACATAAAAAGGACTCCGCCTGTAACTACCTCTTAATCGAAACAGAATATGAAACAACAGAAATCGATACGGCGTATGATCTAGAAACTTCTGATTACTAATCTCATGATTAATCTGGATACAAGCACTCCTTTTGATCAAATTTCATTAGCCGAAACCGCCCAAAAATGCCAGGAATGCTCACTTTGTCCTTTACATAAAACTCGTCACTGCACAGTTTTTGGATGTGGCCCAGAAAACGCCACTGTATTAGCCATCGGCGAAGCTCCCGGTCAAGAAGAAGATCTCAAAGGATTACCTTTTGTTGGCGAAGCCGGTTTATTATTAAGGAAAATATTTGCATCTGTAAATATCAATCCCGAAACCGAAATATACATCACCAACCTTTTAAAATGCCGCCCACCAAGCAACCGCAAACCATTGCCCGAAGAAATAACCCAATGCCAAAATTATCTAATCAAACAAATACAAACCATAAAACCCAAAATAATTATTCTCATTGGTTCTACTTCCCTAAAAGCTTTGTTAGATAAAACCTTATCCATCACCCAGACACGCGGAAACTGGCATCAAATCAAAGTCAATCATCTAAAAAGCCCCCTATATTTAATGCCGGTATTTCATCCTTCTTATCTACTGAAAAACCCTTCTAATAAAAAAGGCCTCCCAAAATGGCTTACCTGGCAAGATTTCAAAGAAATAAAAGCAGCACTCGATTTTTATAAAAAGGAATTATAATATGCACAAAAATAATATGCACAAAAGAAACAAAAAAATATCCGAACATTTTTCTCAAAAAGATTTTAGTTGCAAATGCGGTAAATGTGATACGGAAATAAAAATAAGTTTAGGCCTCATCGGAGGGCTGGAATTATTACGTAGTAAATGCAGAAAACACATTAACATCCTAAAAGGCTATACTTGTCCGGAATATTCCATAACTAAAAAAGATTTTCGTAAAAATTATCATTCGCTAGGTATAGCTGCTGATATAACAATCGATAATTTGAATTTAAAAGAAGCATTCAAACTTGCCGAAACCATACCAGAGTTCAAAGGAATTGGTCTAAATTTATCTGAAAAACATATCCATATAGATACTAGAAAAGAAAAAAACAAAACATCCTGGATAACTCAAAATGGAAAAATTCTTGAACTAAATGAAGAAAATCTAAATCAATATTTGGAGTAATCAAAATTGAGCAGCGACATTTCTAATTATGTAAATACTTATTTAAATTTTCTAAAATTAGAAAAAAATTATGCTTTTAATACTATTAAAAGCTATAAAAAAGATCTTTCTATTTTTCAAGACTTTCTAAAACAACAATCTCTTTCTATTAATAAAATAGATTATCATTTATGTAGACAATATTTATATTTTTTAGAAAAGCTAAATTATAGTCGCAAAACTATTTCCCGCAATATAGCCTCGCTTAGATCCTTTTGGAAATATTTGGCCCATAACAATATCATCAGCAATAATCCATGGCTTTTTCTTTCAACACCTAAAATACCTAAAAAATTACCGACTGTCTTATATGAACAAGAAATAGAAAAAATATTTTCATGTTTTGATCTCTCTCATAATATTGACCGTCGAAATAGAGCTTTAATTGAATTACTATACAGTTCTGGTTTTCGTGTCAGCGAAATAACCCAATTAAATCTTAATGATTTAAACTTTTTTGAAAGGGAAATTTTAGTAAAAGGAAAAGGCAACAAAGAAAGAATTGTCGTTTTTGGCAAAATAGCCGAAAAATATCTTAAGCTATACTTACAAAACACACGCCATATTTGGGCGAAAAAAAACAACTCCGCCCTTTTTATTAATCAACAAGGATCTAGAATCACGCCTCGTACCGTACAACGTATAATTAAAAAAATAAAAAACCAAGCACATATTTCAAAACCCATTACACCACACACTTTTCGACACTCTTTTGCCACTGAATTATTAAATGGAGGCGCTAATCTAAAAATTGTACAAGAATTATTAGGACACAGCTCTCTTTCCACTACTCAAATCTATACCCATCTCACCCAAAAAAATCTCATAAAAACGTATAAAATACATCATCCGAGGGCCTAATATGAATATTATTAAAGGAAAAAAATCTCTTCAAGAAGCCTTAAAATCAAACCATACGCAAATAGATCGTATCCTAGTTGCTTATCCCCAAAAAAACAAACCGGAAATCATAAGCATACTGAACCAAGCCAAAAATAAAAACATAAAAATCCAATTTGTCTCATCGGAAAAAATAGCTGAAACCACCGCAGAAACACAAAACCAAGGAATCGTTGCTTACATTCAAATCGCTAAAACCATAGATCTACAAAGCATCCTTCAAAACCCCCAAAAACATCCTTACATTCTAATCGCAGATCATTTAGAAGATCCTTATAATTTTGGAGCGATCATTAGAACTTGTGAAGTTTTAGGCTTCTCCGCTGTCATTTATCCCAAAGATCGAAACTGCCAGATAACCCCTGGTGTTAGTAAAACTTCTTCTGGCGCCATCCATCATATCGAAATGGTCAAAGTAACCAATTTAGCCTCAACGCTAAAAAAACTTAAAAACGCCGGCTACTGGCTTTACGGAGCAGACTCTAACCAAGGACAAAATTTAGCAGACTGCCGAGTAAACTTACCTTTGGCTCTGATAGTTGGTAACGAAAAAAAAGGCATATCTCCTGTTATTCAAAAAAAACTAGACTGCAAAATTCATATCCCGCAAAAAGGAAAAGTTAGTTCTTTAAATGTTTCTGTTGCTACAGGCATTATTATTTATCATTTAACTAAAACAACATGTTAAAAAAACTTAAACTAATTTATTATCAGTTACACAAATTATGGGTCAAACATAAACTTATTTCTAAAAAAAAGCGCCTTTCTTTTGACTTCATAGGTAGCTTTCCAGACACTCTTATAATCACCGATCTAAATCAACAAATTATTTCTGCCAATCAAGTGGCCCAAAAAACATTTGAGTTTAATTTGTCCAAAATAAAAAAACAGCCCTTAATAACCATATTTGAAAAACAAGAATCTACACAGCAACAAATAAAAACTATTCTTGAATCGCTAAATCAAACACCTTTAAAGTCTATTCAACGGGAAATCAGAGTTTTTCGTTCCCAAAGCAAAGATACTACCTATTCTTTATCTATTTCACCTGTAAAAAATCTTCGGAAAAAGCACATAGGGTATCTTCTTATTTTCAGAAATATCAGTCATGAAAAAGAATTAGTAGAATTAAGAGAAAATTTTTTAAGAACCGTTTCTCACGAATTAAGATCCCCTCTAACCTCCATTATGGGCTTTATCTCTTTAATTGCCCAAGAAACTCTAGGCCCTGTATCTATACAACAAAAAGAATATCTTCATATTGCCTTAAATGAATCTGTAAATTTAAAAAACCTAATTAATGATCTCTTAGATTTATCCAAAATAGAAGCGGGTAAATTAGCCATCCAAAATCAAAAAATAAATGTCCAAAAACTTTTAAATGATTTGCTAAAATCTTATGCCTCAATTGCCCATATAAAAAATATCGAATTTTCAACTCCTTTTGATAACTCTAATCTTTTTATTAATACTGATGAAGAAAAGCTAAGAAGAATACTTATTAATCTTATTTCTAATGCCATAAAATTTACCGAAAAAGGATCCGTTACGCTTCACTGCCAAGAAACCTACAAACATGTTACCTTCACCGTCAAAGATACCGGCATCGGCTTATTAGACTCTGAAAAAGAAAGCATCTTTGAAAAATTCAAACAGCTAGATGCGTCTGTCGAAAGAAAATATGAAGGTATTGGCTTAGGTTTATCCATTGTCAAAGAATTGGTCGAAATGCTCGGCGGCAAAATTCATATCAAAAGTACAGGCAAACAAGGATCTTCCTTTAGCATTACCTTGCCAAAAATTCCACCAAAACAAAAAAAAGCATCTATTACACAACTGCTTCCTTCATCTTGAGTAAGACACACCAGAATGCTATAATACCAAGATCTCTACTATGCTCGTGATGCATTTTAATGTGGTACCAACACATTAAAATGGGGCAGCTTCTCTCTGAATACGCCTTGGCGTATTCAGGAAAGCTACTATCTGGTCTATACCAGAACCCACTGTGCTCTTCACGGTGCACACATTAATCACACACGGCATAGTGGAGCTATTTTTTTTCAAAAAAGGGGTAAACAAATGTCTGTAGATGTTTTAGTAGGCACACAATGGGGAGATGAAGGTAAAGGAAAAATCACTGATATTCTCGCCGCAAACACAAGTTTAGTTGTTCGTTACCAAGGCGGTAACAATGCCGGACATACCGTTGTTGTTGGAAATGATACTTTCAAATTACACCTTATTCCTTCTGGTATTCTTTATCCAAATGTATGCTGCATTATAGGTAATGGGGTGGTCATAAATCCAGCCTTTCTCTTAGAAGAAATGGCCATTTTAAAGAAAAAAGGAATTACCATAACCCCTCAAAAACTTAAAATTTCCAGCACAGCGCACGTTATTCTTCCTTTTCATTTAAATTTAGATTCAGCGGAGGAAACTGACAGAAAACAGAAAAAAATAGGTACAACTGGCAAAGGTATTGGGCCTACCTATACAGACAAAATTTCTCGAAACGGCATTAGAATACTAGACTTACTTTCTAAAAAAACCTTG
>Ga0233430_1005308_pt1 | contig 11295 bp, 10 predicted proteins | sample SI_118_April2016_2_FD_179883 | JGI IMG/M metagenome (GOLD analysis project Ga0233430, IMG submission 179883) | Seawater microbial communities from Saanich Inlet, British Columbia, Canada - SI_118_April2016_150_MG | ecosystem: Environmental > Aquatic > Marine > Inlet | place: Canada: British... | reverse complement strand
CGACTAAATGTCGCATAAGATCTATAAAGTGACACCCCTCTCCAATAATTCTTCCTCCACCTATTAAAGTATCCTGCACCCAATGCTCGCCTGGTATAGCACCAGCATTAACTGTCATAATAATTGATTTGGGAGAACGATGACTCTCTAACAATTTCTTCATCTTAACCACGTGCGGTGCATAACGACGATTAAATCCAACCATTAATCGAACAACGTTTGATTTATTTGCTTTATGATAAGACTTATCAATTTCTTCAAGCTCAGTTAAGGTTAAAGCCAATGGCTTTTCTACAAATACATTTTTCCCAGAATTTAAGGCGTTAATTACTTGCTGCGCATGCGCATCATGCCTGGTAACAATTGATACCGTATTAATTGTGCCACTATTCCACAGGTCGCTAGTTTCAGTAGAGGCGGTCATAAATTGATTTTTCTTGCCATGATGTACGCCACTAATGCCACCACTAGTTACCAGCGTATCTAATACGGCGCCAGCCTCTTTAAATGCAGGGATCAATGTTCGTGATGCATAATTTCCTGCACCGATAAATCCTACACAAGGTGTATTAGGTTTAATGATTTCAGATATTTTATTTGTTAATTCAACTTTGGACTTTGTTAATACTTCTTGATTCTGATTAGGATAATTAAGAACAATACCCAGAGCATCAGGATTATCTAACAACGTATAAGCCTCAACCGCATTCTCAATATCATAGCGATGTGTGATGACAGATTTTACATCCAGTGCACCAGATGACATCATATCCAGTACTGCTTCAAAATTACGCTGTTCAGTCCAACGTACATAGCCAACAGGATAGTCATTACCCTCATCCTCATAAAACGAATCATACCGGCCAGGACCATAAGACGCTGACACTTGAAAAGTGATCTCTTTTTTAAAGAAGTCATCACGACTCAGGTTTAACCCAACCACTCCCACCAATACAATTCTTCCTAGTTTACGACACATTTCAGCAGATTGATGCATAATTTCATCAGACTTTGTGGCTGCAGTGATTAACACGCCATCTACACCACGACCTCTCGAGAAGCCCTGTGCAATAATAATAGGATCTTCACCTTTTGATAAGTCAACTGTTTCTGCACCAAATTTTTGTGCCATTTCACATTTATTGGAATCAACATCAATACCTAACACTCGACAACCATTGGCACGAAGCATCTGCACACACAATAACCCAATCAAACCAAGACCTGTAACTACAAAACACTCTCCCATAGTTGGCTGTATAAGGCGAATCCCTTGCAATCCAATGGCTCCCAATACTGTAAATGAAGCAGACTCATCGTCAACATTATTTGGGATCTTTACGCATAGATTTTTCGGTACGCGAACAACCTCGGCGTGATTACCATTAGAAACAACCCTATCGCCAGGCTCAAATCCATTAACATCGCTTTCCAAAATTACACCTGCATTACAATACCCAAGTGGAAGAGGTTGATCTAATTTAGATCTGACTGCATCAACTGTAGTCATCAAACCATCAGTTACGATTTTATTGAGAACCATTTTTACTTTGTCAGGCTGCTTCCTGGCTTTACTTAATAAATTAGCCTTGCCAAAATCAATCAACATACGCTCTGTGCCAGCAGAAACCACGGTTTTACTGGTAGCAATCAATATATTTGACTTAGTGTTTTTTGGGCAAGGAACATCGACTAGTGATGTCTCTCCATTTGAAAGATTTTGTAGTATTTGCTTCATATTATTTATAATTTATAATTTGTTTTTTCTTCTCTTGATTTGGATAGCTAATTAAAACTGCTTTATATTTACCTTTAAATACAAATAAACTGCCAACAGCACAACCGATAATACCGAACTTGTTTATGGCTTCACCTATATCCTCAACAGTACCTACGCCGCCCAATATAGTCATTGGAATGTCCAGTCTACTCTTAACCTGCTCAATTAAATCTATATCATATCCCTTCATTAGACCATCATTATCGATTGAATTAATTACAACTTCACCAGCGCCTAGCTCTTGAATCTTATCAATAAGTTCAAATAGATTTTGCTTAATCTTGTTTTTTGCATTATGTGTATATATATCATAACCGCCTAATAGTTTTTTCTTGACATCAAGAACAACAACAACACTTTGACTACCAACTTGTGACGATATTTCTGTAACCAGTCCCGGGTTGCCAAATACTGCGGAGCTTATCGCTATCTTTTCCACCCCTAATGAAAGAATTCTCTGTGCTTGGGATGCTGTTTTAATACCTCCTCCATAACAAAGAGGCATTCGACATTCGTTTGCCAAATTTTCAATCATTTTATAGTCTGGCTCTCTATTTTCAATAGTTGCATCAATATCTAAAACAATAAGCTCATCTACTTCTTTCTCGTTAAAAATTTTAACCGCGTTAATAGGGTCTCCAATATACTTAGAGTCTTTAAACTTAACAGTTTTTACTAGGCCTTTATTGTGAACTAGTAAACAAGGAATTATTCTTGGATCTAGCATTGTAAATTGCTAAAATTTTTTAGAATCTGAACACCATTATAATGACTTTTCTCAGGGTGAAATTGAACGCCAAAAATATTATCGCGATTAACAACACAAGTAAATTTCTTTCCATACTCGGCTAAAGCAATAGAATTCCCTTTATTTTCAGGATTAAAATAGTAAGAGTGTAAAAAATAAAACCTAGGGTTTGCACCTATACCTTCAAACAACTGATTATCAATTGTGTAATCAACTGAATTCCACCCCATATGTGGTAGTGGTTTATTATTCAACTCTTCTTTATTAAATTTATTTACTGTTGCATCAATCCAGCCAAGGCCATTTAAAACACCTTCTTCACTACAATTTGCCATCATTTGCATGCCCACACAAACGCCTAGGACTGGCTTCTTTTGATTTAAAACCAAATCATTCAAAGCATCGAAAAGACCTGATCTATTTAACTGGCTCATTGCATGATCGAAAGCACCAACCCCAGGTAAGATAATTTTTTCAACATCTTTAAAGTGCTCTTTGGATGTGATAATTTTATGAGGAATATCAAGCTGTTTATAAATATTGGAAAAAGCCTTTATATTTCCCATTCCATAATCAATGATTCCTATCACCTCTTACCACCTTTTTCCATGCCTAAGACACGCATAACCCTAGCTCCAAAATTATACAACCACATTTGATTTTTATAGTCTGTGTATTTTTTATTAGGTGCATCCAAATAACCTTGTAGCTCATCTACTGAAATTCCTAATTTAGTAGCAATATACTCAAAATCATGTTTTATCACCTCTTCGTCAAAAGCTGGTATTTTAAGTTTTTCAAGAGCCTCTTCACGCGTCATTTGCTCTGTCAAAATTAAACTTGAGTACTGCACTTTTCTTGTGTCAAAACCAAACTTAGTTGGCAGCCAATAGCCTTCATAAAATCTAGTAAACCTTGATTCAAAGTGTTTCTGAGCATAGCGCTGGTAATCCAAATGATCGACAAGAAACTGGGTCGCTTCCTCTTTATGATATGGCATAAAATCTAGAGGCCTAATCAATTGTATTTTTTTAATATATGGCAAATACACTTTATGCCAAAGAATGTTAGTTGTAGGGAAATTTTTAAGCTTTACTGTTCCGAATTTTTTTTGTATATCTTTAAGTTGACGAGAGTCCGATTGGTAATACATCCATTCCAAAGGATTTCTAATGCATTCAGTTGAGTAATTTCCACCTGTTAATATATATTTAACATTATACTTCGATGCAAATTTGTACATTGTTGCAAAGAAAGCATGGTCTTGTGGTGTGTCAATGTGCGAAACACCGGACTTAAAAAAAGATAGCTGCAAGTCCTTCATCTCTTCCCAGTCAATAACTTCCGTATATAAATCCAAATCCAGCTTATCAACTATCCTTTCAATGTTATGCACAGCCTGTTGTGAGTTCCATCCTGCATCTACATGAAACACTAGGGGGCGTAAACCTAACTTCTCTTTCGCAAGATACACAAGATAAGAGCTATCTATACCGCCACTCATACCTATTATGCAATCAAATTCTTTACCCTTCCCCTCTTTTTTGATTTTATCGGCAACTTTAGATATTTCCAACAAGCCTTTATTATTTGGATTCCAATTTGGCTCTATATCACTATAGTAAGTATTGCAGTGATCACAAACCCCTTTATCATCAAAAGTTATCTTGGTGTCTGTAGTATCCATTACACAGTTAGTACAAATCATATGCCCTATAACTCCAAAAAAATATTATCCATACAATCTATCCATTGCATTCTTTATTGTTTTTGCCTGATCAAACATCTCGACAGCCTCATGAGAAGGTTTATATGTAATTTTTGTTACTTCGACAGCATAAGACATTGCCTTATCAAACCAATTAATATCATCTAACTCGACAATAAATATTCTTTCTTTCATGCATTTTGGTAGATCCTCAATCCAGGTGTTATAAGTAACAGCCACACAAGCACCTAAGAAAATGGATTCGTACACGCTTCGAGGGGAAGAGTCGCTACTTGGTATAGAAATTACAAGCAACGAAGATGAAAGCAACTTATACATATCCGCTTTATTAAGTCTTCCAAGATTTTCATCTTCTTTCTTCATGCTTAACTCCATCTCCTTTCTATAATTCTCTTCATAAAAAGGGTATATAAAACTTATTTCTGTGTTATTTTTGCTAGCGTTTCTAGCAGAGATAATCTCATCTATTCGATAAAGTAAAGTAAACCCTCTAATCGAACAAACTTTAGTCTTATTGTTTTCAAGAATTCTATACTTTAAAATCTCATCAAGATCAATACCATTCTGAATTACGATTGCTTTTATTCCACTCAGGTCAAAAATTCCTTTCCTCATCGACTGAGAGTCTACAGTTACATATTTAGCAGATTGTAATGCTTTTCTTGCAAAAGCACGATACAACTTTGATCTTATGGGTCGGACTAATACTTCACTACCTTGCGGAGTGCCGATGAACTCAACATTAGCAAGAGAACAAAGAAACATGTAATACATTGGTTGAGCATGCAGAACAGAATTTGGATTTTTTCTTACATATTTTTTCAAAAGAAATATCTGTATTGGTAGAACCAATAGTTTAAAAAAATTTCTCCAGATGTTGCCATATTTATTTTGTGATGAGAATAAAAATCTATCTATAATAAAAAGTTTTTCAATTACATCATCGTGCTTTACTATAACTTCAAACCCTTCGCCACCAATTAGATCGGTAAGAAATCTCACATCTCTATCTTGCTCAAGAGATCTGACCGCTCTATACCAATCCATAACATGATAATCTCTAGCACCACCAATTATCACAATACACTTTTTAATAGTCATTTATTATTTCTCAACAGATTCATTGAATTCACTAGCTTCTTATTTAATAAATATTGTTTACCTTCTTACATATCGCCTATACCTAGCTCTTAATATACTGAATTGTCTCTTGAAGGCCATTTTTAAGTTTTGTAAAATTCTCTACTTCAATTGAAAAAAGTCTAGCCATTTTCTCTACTGTTCCATCTGATTGCTCAGGGTCGCCCATAGAAATATCTTGATATGTTTTATTAACATCTACGCCTACAATATCCATCATTTGATTAGCAAGATGATCAATAGTTACAGATTTTCCTGTTAATACATTACTTACCTCACAAACAACACTCTTGGATGCAAGAATAATTGCCCAATGAATAGTATTAACAACATCCTTCACATAAACAAAATCACGAGTTTGATGCCCACCATTAATTGTAATCTCTCGGCCTTCCAAGATCCTATCGGCAAAAATAGAAATTACTCCAGAATAGGGGCTACCAGGATCTTGTCTTGGACCATAAACATTAAAAAATCTTAGCCCAACACTTGATAGTTGATAAAGCTTATGTGCAGTTTTTGCATATAACTCCATTGCATACTTGTCAGTAGCATAGGGACTTAATAAATCAATTTCTTTACTTTCATCATTACCCAGTGTCAAATCACCATAAACAGCAGAAGATGATGCGTAAATTAAAGGAATTTTTCTTATTCTACAATAATCAATCACATTGATTGTCCCGAGTAAATTGGATGATGAGCTATCAGAAAAATTTGTAATTGATAGAGGAACAGAGGGCTGTGCTGCTAGGTGCACTATTGCGTCAATATTAGACTCTTTATCAAAATCGAACTGCTCTATTTTCTCTTCATAAAACTCAATTTTATCAATAACAGAAGATAGGTTTGATTTATGCCCTGTACTTAAATCGTCAATAATAATTAATTCATGTCCTTTTAGCAGGAGATAATCACACAAGTTTGAACCGATAAAGCCAGCACCGCCAGTTATTAATATTTTCATATTAAATTTTCCTTATTTTTGTACTTTGATGCTACATAATAAAATGAAGTAACATAAGATAGAATTATCAACATATATAGGTGTAAAGTGTTTTCCACCATCATCCCTCCTAAAAATATTACCAAAACTATTGAAGTGGCAACATACTTGTATTCAATTGCCACCACCCTTAGCCTTTGAATTATAAAATAATAATACAAAAACAATCCACCCACCCCTGTCGCATTGAATATTTCCAATACCTCATTATGCATGTCACTCGCAAAACCTCTTGAGTTGTGTAAAAAAGGAAATAAAACCTGAAAGGGGCTAATGTTTGAAAAATAATCATCAATCATATTATATCTTGCTATTACACTTCTACTTGTAGTGCCAAGTATGTCATAAAATTCATACAGAAAAAATGGAAACAACAAAGATGCTATGACAAAGATAAAGGTGCTAATTTGATATATAATTTTATGATATTTTACAGGCTTTTTTATGCTTGATACTAATACAATTGAAACTATACCTCCAATTGCCGAGGGTTGGGGGTCAATAATCATTACTCTTTTTTTATATTATTTATTTCTGTTGCAATATTGAAATTATTCAACTTATAAAATAACTGAAGTAACTTTTTCCGAAGAGATAAGGGTGTGAAAAATAAAGCTAAGCCTACAATAGCTCTAGCCTTATTGTGAATACTACGTGTCGCCCATATACCTTTAAGATAATACTTCACGCCACTTTGATCATTCATATCTAAATGGGCTTTACCTATATCAACATTACAATTTCCTTGCAGGATTTTATACATTGAGCCATTGATATAGTTTAGTTCGAAATGCTTCTTCATAATTAATAGCGTTCTTTTTTTTACATCTCTTTCGTCTCGATCCGTTTTAGAAGAAATTCGATATTGTAGAAGCTTGGCGCCATTAATGAGAACTTTCTTATTAAGAGCGAGCCTTAGCCACAGCTCCCAATCTTCAATAAACCTAAAGCTCGAACTTTCATCAAATCCACCTGAGTGATCAAAATCTGCTTTATATAAAACAACAGAAGATGTCATAATTGGGTTAGCATTAATAATATCTTTATAGTGGAAAGCCTTGACATCATTTTCTTTAATATAGTTTAAATGGTGGCGACAAATAGTAGTATTACCTATAGGTTCGAAACTTGAAGATACCAGTGCTATATTATCACTAAGTAACTTTATTTGCGCGCTTAACATTTCAGGTAACCAAATATCATCAGAATCTAAAAAAGCCAAAACACTGCCATCCGCATTCTTAACACCATGATTTCTGGCCGCAGCAATCACACCTTTATTATCAAATTTAAGATATTTAATCCGTGGGTCATGATAAGAGTGTACAACATTGGAAGTTGCATCTGTTGAATAGTTATCAATTACAATTAGTTCAAATATTGGGTAACTTTGTGCGAAAACTGAGTCAATAGCAGCTTTAATATATTCAGCCTGATTATAAGTTGGCATAATAATACTAACTAAAGCTACCTTGTTATTTTCATATTCCATATTTACCAACGTCTCCCGATAAAAGTTCAATTAATAGTGGACATCTCGTCATTTTATACTGCAGTATATTTAGGGAGCCGCTGAACAAATCACCTTGAAATTAAATTGCTGCTTTTTTTGGGTGGATTACCAAACAACCTGTTAAGCATGTTTTTTGGCAACGCTTCTTTTTCAACAGTAATTATTTGTAAAACTCTAAAAAACAGAAGAAACATAATCATTCCTGGCGGTCTGCTCCATCCATACCCAGATACAAATAAGGAGATTAGTAAAATAGCTAAAAGCAGAGAAACTCCATATGTTAATATTAACGAAGATGTCATATAAAATATTATTTTTATATTTTTAATCAATCGTGCAATAAAAAAACCAAATATAAATATACCAACCCAGCCCGTCTTAGAGCTGATGATGTAAAACAATCCCGATCCTGCACCAGGCTTATCTGCGGAATAGCCCATGGGAGAAAATAGAGCTAACCTCATGCCATCTAATATACCTTGTTGTCGAACTCCTAATGTTGAATTAACTGAGCTATCACCAATTTTCCTTGACAGTAAATCGAATCCAGCAAAGTTAATCGCCTCTGCACTAAAATAGTTAAATAGAGGAAACATCAGATTAGGCTGTAGGATCAATAAAATAAAAAAAAGCACTGTCATCGTTAACAAAAAACTACTTAGCCTCTTTGGAAGAATTTTCAACATTAGAAAGGCAACCGACAGAAATAAAATTATATACGTAGTAAATGAAGCAATGGCAACCACATTAACCACAAGAATGAATATTCCTAGATATAAAAATCTGCCACCTAAAATGAAGGCAATAATCGCTGGTGCTACATAATGAACAACCGTTGAAGATGGCTCGTTTGAATACCCCTTTAACCGTTGTATTGAATGTCCGTTAAACACATAACCATCCCCAGAGGTGAATGACACCCAATCCATAAAATTTCCAGGGTATATGTTTTTATGCCCGACCGTTGAATCGTATATATGAAAATTAGCGCTCGTGAATTCATCGGGATAAATGGAGTAGTAAATAAATGCTATAGCAACGAGAATACATAGTAAGGTGGTAACTACAACCAACGCTTTGGCAAAAAAAATGATATTTTGTGGTGGCGCGTAAAACAAGCAAACTAAACAAAATATCAGTATATATACATCCAAAAAACCAGTAATCTGATTCCCGTGAATCAAAGTTCCAATCGCATAGAGACTAGAAAATACTAAAACAAGGGAAACATGTTTAACCTTGAGTTTGACATTCATCGCAATAAAAAAAACAGCTAAAAACGCAATCAAGGCAATCAAGGCAATCTGTACTATTGTGCGTGCGCCAAGAAGGTTTAAAAAACCAAATGTTCCAAATGAATACATCAAACTCAACAATATAATTGTCATAGATCCAGAGCTTAGATGTCGCTTATTCATTAAATTCTCCAGATGTTTCACGCATACTGTAATCCTCCCATTTCTAACGCTTGCACAACTTTATTCTTGAGTCATTGAAACCACTCACCACTTCATCTGTATTATCAACGGAGTGGCTATCAACCACAATAGCCTCCCAATTTCCATAACTCTGGTCTAGTACTGACTTGATAGCTCATCCTATTAAGTGACCATGCTTATACGATGGGATCACAACTGAAGAAAATAATGGTATAAAAATTGAGAATTTATTTTTACGATAAAGTAATATTAACCACAAAAATATAACTAAGCCACCACTAATAAAAGCGCCCAAAGAGTTTGTTAAATATATGCCCAGAGTAAGTACAGACGCCCCTAAGTATCTTTTATAGATAACTGAATAAATTAAAGAAGGGATAAGTATCATGCCTAAACTCCCTGGCTCACCTATTGAGGCATAAAATCTATAATGACCAACTCCGTCATCCAACAAATGCAATATAGAAAACCATCCGGATAAAAACATTCCATTCGAATGAGTTAAAACCTGTAAATTAATTAAACCATTGAAATACAAAAAATAGTCAAATAAGCCAAGAGTAGTTATTAATAGTGTCGAAAAATAGTAATATCGCAATAAGTTCTTTGTATTAATAATATTGTCTTTTAATAAAAAAGGAACCGCAAGGTAAACAACCCATGGAATCAAACCTCCATAATGAATAGCAAGAGATTGATCTCTAAATGTATTAATTGTTATATTAACAAAATATCCTATAAATACCAACAGTCCAGGAAACATGTAATAAATCCAAACGTTATTATTAAGCCTTCGAGCACCTATGCTAAGCATCATATATATGCCTAAAGATAGTAAAAAAATAATATTATAAAACCTGGATATATCTAGCACCCCCCAAATATACCTAAGTTCAGTTAATTGAAACAGTACCATACCGACAAAAATAACCAAAAATGCTATAAATTTATTTCTGCTGTTGGCAATAGTTTTACTCATTTTTTTATTTCCTTACGATCATCATATAATAACTCTTAAGCTTAATAATAAGCGATATATGTCGTTTTGTTAATTTTCTCAATAATCCTCTTGCATTAATAACATCACCACTTAAATATAAGGCTCTGGCATACGCATACACCCACCAAACCGGTGATTCCAAGCTATTTTCCTTGATAAATTTATCAATATATCGTTTTTTTATATATTGTAGACTGGTTAATGATAAGGTTGCATTAGTGGTGTTAGTATTGCCAATCCAATAATATCCAAGAACCTCTGGAATATATTTAAACTTATTGGTTAGCTTGGACAGCCTAATCCAACACTCATAGTCTTCACCTCCAATTAAATTTTTATCTTCACATAAGCCGCCTACTTGCTTAATTAATGTAGTTCTAACAATAACACTAGAGTTTGGAAGTGCATTACCCAATTGAATAAGATCATTAAATACGGGGTTTTTAACCTGGTATCCAGATATTTTTTTTTGATATAAACTAAACTTCCTCTGACTATTGATTATTTTTAAATCATGGTAACACGCATCATAGCCAGAACTACAATAGCGCATTACTTTCTCTAGTTTATTTGAGCACCACCAATCATCTGAATCTAGAAAGGCAATCCACTCCCCATTGGAGGCGTTAATTCCCATATTTCTTGAGGCGGCAATAATACCATTATTGTTAATTTTTAAAAGTCGTATACGTTGATCGTTCAGGTTTTTCAACATGGTGTCAGTGTTGTCTATAGAGTTGTTATCAACAACAATTACTTCAAAATTTTTATAAGTTTGGGATAATACTGACTTTAGCGCTCTTTTCAATTCCACTTGTAATCCTCCCATTTCTAACGCCTGCTAAAAATAGAATCTCCGTTGTTTAAATAGCCTCAAGTAGCTTTCTTGGTGGAATGCCACCAATCGAACTATGAGGTCGCTCGTTATTATATACCCACA